>Ga0265297_10005222_pt1 | contig 20137 bp, 21 predicted proteins | sample Munlanlwell13791_FD_192502 | JGI IMG/M metagenome (GOLD analysis project Ga0265297, IMG submission 192502) | Leachate microbial communities from a municipal landfill in Southern Ontario, Canada - Leachate well 137-91 | ecosystem: Engineered > Solid waste > Landfill > Unclassified | place...
TTTAAAACTGATTCCCTGAATAGTAGAAACGTCTTTATAGTCAACATCATGGCTAATTGCAATCTCTGAAGCCGAAACATCAGCCTCTGGCAAATTGCCGAAAGTCACCACTTTGGCCTTGGTTTTTCCCTTCATCTGTTTGACCAACTTATCATCATAATTTAAAACAGCATAACCATCCTTGGGCAAAGATTGAATTAATATTCCTTTTTCTTTGGCAATCGCTTCTAGGGTGCCGAAAAATTCCAAATGGACCGGCGCAATTGTTGTGACCACCCCGATTTTAACCGGAACAAAGCTGGTCAAATATTTGATATCGCCGATTCGATCCGCCCCCATTTCTAAAATTAAAATTTTTGGATAATTTTTATCTTTTTTGATTAATAAACCAGCGGCCTTAAAAAATACACCCAGCCACTTAAACACATTTTTGCCGCCACCCGAAACCCCAATAATCGACAAGGGAATGCCGATTTCATTATTATAATTTTTTTTGTTCCGCCGGCAATTAAAAGAGGGGGCCAGCACGGTATAAATCGCTTCTTTGGTCGAAGTTTTGCCAACACTGCCGGTAATAGCGACAATTTCTGGCCGGTATTTAACCAAAATCCTAACGGTAAAAAACTTTAGCGATCTTTCTAATAATTTTTTTAATTGATTTTTCATGGTATAAAAAATTAAAAAATTAAGAAATTAAGACCAAGCCATGCTTTAATTTCTTAATTTCTTATCCTAGTAATCCGGCGGTACCTGATAATAGTTTAACAGAAATTCGGCAATTTGCCTAAATAACGGCCCAAGACTATCTGAAGCAAAGCCGATTCCTTTCGGATTATTTAATTTAAGCAACATGACAAATTTTGGATTACTCACCGGCCCATAACCGATAAAAGTATGGATTGTCTTGCCGCTATAGCCGCCGTTTTTGCCAGCGACCTGGGCCGTACCGGTTTTTGCCGCTAAATAATAACCAGATACTTTGGCTTTTTTATCATAACCCTTTTCCGTGACAGAAACCAGCATCCCGGTCAGCAAAGCGGCTGACTTTGATGATATCACTTGTCTGATTTCTTGCGGCTTAATTGCCTCCTTGGTGCCATCCGGCTTGATGATTTCAGAAACAATATAAGGTTTACTTAAAATACCATTATTAGCCATGGCGCCATAAGCAGCGACCAGCTGCAAAGGTGTTATGGTAATTCCCTGACCAAAAGAAGCAGTTAAATAATAAACATCGCCTTTCTTGTCTAATTGGGAAATATCGCCTGGTACTTCTTTATCCAAAGTAATGCCGGTATTTTTGCCGAAGCCAAAATCAGTGACATATTTTCTGAAAGTTTCCTTGCCGACTTTTTCGGCGGCAAACATGGCGCCGGTATTAAGCGACTCCTCCAGAACTTCCGTCATAGTCTTGACACCATGGGCTTTATTGTCAAAATTTCTAATCGTAAAAGGGCCGACTTTAACTTCGCCGGTATCTTCATAAGTAGTCTCCGGAGAAATTTTTCCATTATCCAAAGCCGCAGCCATGGTAATTGGTTTGAAGACTGAACCCGGTTCGTAATCATAAAAAATCGCCGGGTTGTTTAAATAATTGATATCTTCAACGGCGCTATAATTTTCCGGATCAAAATCAGGAAAGCTACACATTGCCAAAATTGCGCCGCTTGGTTCCATAATAATTACCGTGGCGCTTTCCGCCTTGAAATAATCATAAAAAAATTTAAGCTTCTGGCAAGCGGTAAATTGAACATGACGGTCAACAGTTAAAACTAAATCGACCCCGTCTTCCGCCTTTTGGATTGAACGCGGACCGATGGTAATTAAAGAGCCGAGGGCATCTTTGACTGATTTAAGCAGACCAGATTTGCCGGAAAGTTCCTGATTGAAATAGCCTTCCAGTCCGTATTGACCGGTTTTTTTATCATTTTCAACGCTGACAAAGCCAAAAATCTGCCCGCCAATTCCCTTATCCGGATAAAACCGGTAGGCTTCGGGGGAAAAACCGATGCCGGCTAAATTTAAAGCTTTAATTTGCTCCATCTGCTGTTTTGTTACCTTATGCTTGATTGGTTCATAGGGATCATCAGTTTTAGCTAAGCGGCTAAGCAAATCCTGCCATTCTTCTTCCTTTAAATCTAAAATCGGCGTGATTGAATCAACAATTTTTTTTGGACTTTCAATCTTTACCGGCTCGGCATAAACCAAATAATAATCCCGATTAGTGACTAATGGGTAGAGTTCTTCTTTTTCCCGGGCGTAAATTGATCCGCGTTTGGGAAATAAATCTTTGTAAACTTCCTGCTTATCCGAAGCCAAAGTAAGATAAAAGGAATTTTGTAATACTTGAAGGCTGAATAGCCGTAAAATTATAATCAAACCAAAAACAAAAATAAAACCGACTAAAATTAACATCCGCTTTTCAAAAACTGAAGCTGAAACGTCTGATTTAGGTCGTAATAGAATTGGCATAATCACTATTAATTATACACTATTAAACCCCGTTAATAAATAAACGGGGTTTAACTATGAAGTTAAATTGAAAGTTTTAACGGGCCAAAGCCACCGGCGTCGGCATTAAATAATCTGGCTTATCGGCCGACACCAAACCAAGCTGGCTAACTTTTTCCTGAACTGTTCCCATGGATTGTAAGCTTAAAGCCTGAAGTTCTAAATCCGCTTTTTCTTGACTTAAATCAGCGATTTTATTTTCTAATTCTTTAATTTGATAACCCCTCGTCGCTAAACCATTGATTTGGACTAAATAACTAATTCCTAAAACCGCAATTGAAACTGCTAAAAAAATATTTATTTTGCGAATATCAATTTTTGAAAACGAAAAAACTTTTCTTCTTGGGCTAGCATTTTGATTTATTCTTTTGGAGAGATGAAAAAATTTGGACATATTTTTTGTTTTTATTTTTGTTTATTTATACTTTATTTTTAGCAGAAGCTTAAATTATTTCCGCCACTCTCAATTTTGCGCTACGTGCCCGCTGGTTTGCCGCTATTTCTTGGTCGCTTGGAACCAAAGGTTTTTTAGTAATAATTTTTAAAGTTTTTTGGTGTTTACATCCGCAGACAGGCAGTTGGGGTGGACAAAGGCAATCCCGACTTTCCTGCTTAAAAAATTCTTTGACAATTTTATCTTCCAGTGAATGAAAACTGATTACTGCCAGTCGACCGCCGGCTTTAAGCCGTCCGACCGCCTGGGGCAAAACTTGTTTTAAATTTTCAATTTCTTCATTGACACTTATCCGTAAAGCCTGAAAAATTTTGGTGGCCGGATTAATCTTTGATTTACCTCGATAATATTTTTTGTATGCGGCGGCAACGATTTCAACTAATTGGTTTGGCGAATCGATTGGCTTTTGCTGCCGTGCCTTTATTATTTCTTTAGCAACTGGCCAGGCTAGCTTTTCTTCGCCAAAATTTCTAAATATCTCCGTTAATTCCTTCTGGCTGTAGGTATTTAAAATCTTTTTTGCCGTTAGGTCCGTTTGTTGTCCGAATCGCATGTCCAGTTTGCCTTCGGCCAAAAAGCTGAAGCCTCTTTGTTGATCTTGAAGCTGACCACTGGATAAGCCAAGGTCAAGTAAGATACCATCAATTTTATCAAATTCGTATACATCAGTAATTTTATTTAAATTTCGAAAATTATCTTGGACTAAAGTTATGTTTTTAAAATTCTTCGTCGTTTCTTTAGCGGCCTGAATCGCTGATGGATCTAAATCAATCCCTAGCAATCTTCCTTGGGGACCGATTCTTTTTAAAATTGCCAAAGCATGACCGCCGCCGCCCAAAGTGCAATCAACAAAGTTATCACCCAATTGAGGATTAAGATAATGAATCACTTCTTCAATCATCACCGGCTGATGAAAATAAGTCATAAATTTTAAGGTAAGGAGTTAGACTCCCAATTCACCCAAGGCTTCGGCGATATCACTGCTTTTAGTTTCGGTTCCTTGTTTATATTTATTCCACTTCGCTTCATCCCAAATTTCCAAACGATTATATAAACCGGTAATTACCACCTTTTTTTTCATCCCGGCATACTGCCGCAGATAATCGGGAATCAATAACCGGCCTTGTTTATCAATTTCCAGATCCATGGCACCGGCCAGCATTAACCGAGCAAAAGCCCGGGCATTAGCCTTGGCCAGAGGTAAACCGGCTAATTTTGGCGCTAACTTGCCCCATTCCTCTTTGGTATATAAAGAAAGACAGTCGTCCAAACCCTTAGTGACTACTGCCCCTTTAGTTAAAATCGCCCGAAATTTGGCGGGTACGGCCAAGCGACCCTTTTGATCAATATTGTGTTGATATTCACCAATAAACATAAATTGATTTTTATGTCTTAATTTAAGCTTTATCCACAATCTGTTCAGCTTATCCCCACTTTTATCCACCTTTCACCACTCTAATATCATTTTACACCACTTAGACTCCCTTGTCAACCACTTCACAACTCAACAAAAAAATGACATATTTTGCCATTTTTTAAATAAAATTTGGTAGTTCTGTCAATTTATAACCATAATATGTGGATAAATCAAAAAGTCCCCACTTGAAGCAGGGACTTTAGAATTTGAGTATCTATTTTTATTACCGAGAAAAAGTAATTGGTATGGAAGTTGGTTGCATAGTTCCACCGATATTTAGTGGCACTAAATAACCACTTGACCACTGGGCCATGGTTGTAGTCGCCCCAGGAGCTCCGGCTCCTAAAGTTGGATTTAGCCAAAAGTCCGTCCAGCAAAAATTGCTATAAGGATCTAGGCCGGGAATCGTTGAAGGCAAAGTATTGGGAAACTGCAGATCACCCAACATCGAAACGATTAAGCGGCCATTAGTCAGACAAGCTCCGGTACAACCCACGTCGGCCTTGAAAGAATAATTTTTGGTTCCGCCCGAGGGCACTACGGAAATATCATGAATAATCATATTATCGCCGGCTGGCTGATAAACAAGCTTACTGGCGATCAAAGTGCTGCCTTCATATAATTTTAAATTTTGAATGGTAACACCATCAGAAGGTATCAGTTTGAAAGTGACATAATACAAGCCAATATCACCACTCGAATTCGCACTAACAGAAAATTGGTATAAGTTTTTTTCTATTTCCATGCCGGCAATTAACTGACCACCAACTGTATCTTGAGTGACTAATGGTACGCTTCTAAATAGATACTGGGAATCACCAACCGCATTGTTTATAATAATATTGCTAATTGACGTTCCGGAAACCACACCTTTGGCATAAATATCAGTAGCACTATTAATTTTCAACTTAATCCCCTGGCCAGAGGTGCCCAGAGAGCTATTTTCAAAATTAGAATCAGCCGTGTCGGCTTTAATGACAATGGCAAACCCGCCGTTCTTTTTTATTACCATCGGCCTATTTTGCAAATCAAATAAAACCGTTCTGGTTTGACCATCATCAGTGGAGGTTGGAACAACTTGCTCTGTTATGGTATTACCTGCCGGGTCAATATAAAGTAAGTAAACTTTGCTAATCTGATCCCAGCCGCCATTGTTAACCGGTTCACCCGACAAATACAATTTTTCTACCGCGATATCTTCATTAGAAGCTTCGGCTTCAAAAACAGCTAAAGTTACTTGGGAGGAATTCGCCGCTATTAAACCAGCTGCTGGCGTATTAATATCGCGAGTAATTTTCAACTGACCATTTGGTTGAGTAACTCGACACGCCCCATTACTGCAGCCGTTCGGACAATAGAACCGGCGGTTACTGACAAAGATACCGGCGGGAGTCTTTTTGGTGGTGCAAAAACCTTCTTGTAAACTGCCGTCGGTATTGCATTTGTCTTCATAAGAAGCCCGAGACATATACCAAGTTGACCATTTCTTATACTGGACAGCCGTATTTTTTTTGTAAGGGTCAATAAATCTGTAAGTACCAAGATTATTTAGATATGTCTGGCAGTCAGTCGCATTTAGCCTGAAGCCAGCGCAAATTTCAGCTTGGGAAATTGAAGCGGTTTCCTGAATGCCATTGATTGGCTGTTCGCCGCAGACCATAATCGGATCATCAGTGGTAAAAACCGGAAAAGGCGGATTAATAATGGGGAAATAAGGAATAATTGCGGCTAAGCCGCCGCCGGAAATGACGCTTGAGCCAACAATAATAGTGGCACCAATTGCCACCACTGCTACGACACCAAGGCCGAGCCGGGTGCTGATTTTTGACTTTGTCTTGGTTTGAGTTAAAATTGTCATAAGTTGTCTGTAAAATTTTTAAATTGATAAAGAATATTTAAAGTTTGCTTATTTTTTACAAAATATTTCATCACAATCCGCTATAAGCTAATTATATCTCCCCTAACGAATTTTAGCAATTAAACTAAAAAGGAATTGACAGCGCACTATAATTCTGTTAATTGTTAAAAGAGGAAAGAAGTCATTTGGTCAGTCAACAAGGTACTCAGTACCTTTACAATTGGAGGAACGCAACATGGCAAACGAAAAACCACGGATAGTTTGGAGGAATATTGACATGGCAAACGAAAAACCACGGATAGTGATGAAGTTCGGCGGAACATCGGTGGGTGACCCTGATAAACTCAAGCTAGTTGCCCAATATATCAAAGCTGCGGCCGAGACTAAACAGGTAGTGGTGGTAGTCTCGGCAATGGGACATACCACTGACCGAATTATCGCCGAAATGATAGAACTCAATTTTGACCCGCCTGCCCGTGAGATGGATGCGGCAATGCATATCGGTGAGATCGAATCAGCGGCTAAATTGGCAGCTGTTCTCTGCGGCTTGGATTGTGACGCTCAATCAATGACGGGGGCACAGATGCAACTGCGCGCCGGCGGCGAACATCGCAAGGGTCGCATCATCAATATTGATGGCGCGGCGAAAATGGAAGAACTTCTGGGAAAAGGTAAGATTCTGGTCTGCGCCGGTTTTCAAGGCGTTGATGAAGAACAGAACGTCATCACCCTTGGCCGTGGTGGTTCCGATACTACTGCGGTAGCCTTGGCCTATACACTCGAAGCTGAGTGCTGGATCTTTACCGATGTCGACGGCGTTTATGCTGTTGATCCCCGCTTGGTGCCAAATGCTAGACGCTTTGACTTTATAAGCTACAGCGACATGCTGGCCATGTCAGCGGCTGGTGCTGGTGTTCTAATGGACCGTTCAGTCTCACTGGCTCAAACCCTCAATGTTTTTTTGCGGGTACTGATTAGCCCCAGTAAAGGCCAGACTACTGGCGGAACGTTGGTCAGTGATCATGACACTAGTGACCGTCAGATTGAAGCTGCTGATGTTCTCAATCAAATGGGCTTAGCGGTCAGGAATAATGTGGCTGTGGTCACAATCACCAATGTTGCTCACCAGCCAGGTGCAGCGTCCGAAATCTATGCCGCATTGTCTGACGTCGTAATTGGTGATTCAATCCAAGGGAAAAGCACCGAAAACACAGCCAGTATTTCCCTTTGGGTGGACGCCGATAGCCTCGAAATTGTTAGGCAGAAACTCACTGCTCACGCGATCCAAGTCGACACCAACCTGGCTTGTCTAACGCTGATCGGCTCAGCAATAAAGGAAGGTAAAGGCTTTTTGGCCAGACTGACCCAAATCTTGGGCGCGGACAAAATCAACATTCAGATGCAGGCCAGCTCCGGTACAAGCATCCTAACTGTCATTGCCGCCGATGACTTGCCTAAAGCGGCTATGGCTCTTGCCCAAGAATTCGGCCTCTGCTCGGATTAACGGGAGGAATCGGAGGAATCAATAATTACAACAAGAGTCTTGCATCAACCACGCAGGACTCTTTTTCTTTAAAAAATTATTTAAAAATATTAATTAAAGTTTAACTTCACTTTAATTTTTTTCACTAAATCACTTAGATCAGTTTTGGCTTTGACTAAATAATCATAATGCCCGATTGCCGAAGCCTGTTCAAAAGAACCTTGGTCGGCTAAATTGCTTAAAATGATCACCGGTAAATTCTCCGTTTCCTGATGAGTGGCAATTTCGTTTAAAATAGTGAGGCCATCAATATCAGGCAACAAAATATCCAATAAAACTAAATTGGGTTTGCTGGTCTTTAAGTAATTCAAAGCTTGCTGACCGGTTTGAGCCACCTCAACTTTGAAACCTTCATCGGTTAATTTTTTGTTCATCAGATATAATAAATCTTTGTCATCTTCAACCAGTAAAATTATTTTTGGTTCCAATGGCATGCTTGTTATTAATTATGAGTCAACTGAGTCGCCGCTTAGTAATATTGGGCTCTTTATCATAAAACGGTTCAATGATTTTTCCCGCTGATGCTTTTTTGATTTTTTTCTCAGCCACTGCGGCTAGCTGGTCTAAATCCTGGAACTCATTTAGCTTAATCCCAATAATAGGAACGCCCAAAGCCCAAGCCAAAGTATTGGCAGTGGCAACGCCGATACGCAAGGCGGTAAATGGGCCGGGACCGGAAATAACAGCAATACCCTTAATAGCTTTTAGCTTATAGTTTTTGGCCTGCAGGAGATCGTCAATTGCTAATAATAGCTTTTCACCTTGTTGATATTGAGCCTTAAATCGCTTTTGGGCAATCAATTTACTGGCTTTAGCTAAAGCCAGTAAAACTTGGCTTTGATCAGCGGTATGGATAATTAAAATCATAAACCAAAATTAAAGATATTTTTTAAACCACCCGGCCACAATTGGATTAATCCTCTTTTGAAATTTATTCCCCAAGTCATCCTTGCCCCGCCAAGTATGAGGTGCGCCCGGAATAATCACTAATTTTTTTGACCCCTTCACTAAACGATAAGCTAATTTGGAATGGTTTAAAGAAACGCTTTTATCTTCTGAACCATGCAAAATCAAGACGGGAACTTTAATCTTTTTAACTTGAGCCGGCGTATTATATTTTAAAATATCAAAATAGTAGCCAATTTTGATTTTATAGACTTTACCGGTTCTTTTACTGGTGACTTGAAAATAGCCGGTTTTTTTGGCTTGGGCAAGCTGGAGCAAAACGTTTCTTTCAAGATTAGTTTGTCCGCCGCCGCGAAATACGACCCCGGCCAAATCCGCCAAGACTTTTATTCTTTTGTCGCCGGGCGCATAATGCAAAATTAACTGGCCGCCCAGACTATGGCCGCTTAAACCAATCCGATTTTTATCAACCAATTTATTTTTATAGACATAATCAACTGCGGCTTTCAGATCAGCCAAATATTGAGTAAAAGTCAAATCTTCCAGCTGGCCGTAACTTTTACCAACGCCATTACCAAAATCAAAACGAAAAGCCAAAATTCCATTTTTAGCCAATTCATTAGCTAGACTATTCAAATGCATCTGCTCTTTATAACCTTTAAAGCCATGACAAATAATAACCGCCGGAAATGGCGGTTTACCTTTGGGGATATTGAAAATGCCGACTAATTTCTGCCCTTGATTATTTTTGAAACTGATTTTCCTGATCATGAGAATGAGCTATCTTTATCAACAATGATTATTTTCCTGCCTTCCAAAATATCATACAAAAATCGATCCGTGATATCCTGGCGATATTTGAATTCTTGCTGCGTCATCACTGTATAATTAATACTGCGACCCCATTCCTTTTCAAAATCATGGACAATCTTATTTAATTTTTTCCGATTGACGGTACCAACCAACAAAATATCAGTGACAAAACCCTCCACGCCGACAAAAATCCCGGTTAAAATAAAAAGTTTGACTTTAGACATGCCTTCAATTTTGCCGACAAAGCTTCTTTCCAAAAGCAACTGGGCTTTTAGCAGCAGGGCTTTCAGCTCGGGGTAAAGAACGAAATCGGTATTAGCCAAAAAATACTTTTTGCTGCCTTGAGTCTTTTCTTCTTTCTTTTTAGGTTTATTTTTTTCTAGCCCCGGGCCAACCAATTGGACAGATTTGATAATGCCGATCTTTTCTAAATTAATGACTTCTCGTCTGACTGAGTTAAGCTGGGTTTTTAGTTTCCTTGCCAATTCTCTTAAATAGTAAGGTTGGCTGGGATTATTCAAAAAAAGCCGTAAAAGTTTGACTCTAGTTGTTGAACCAAATAGTTGTTCAAGCATATAAACTCAATTTAATTGGGATTTACTCCCCCATCTCTTTATAGTATAATATAAACACTAATTCCTGACAAATAAATACCGATGGAATATTTAGAGAATAAAATTAATCAGCTTATTGTTGAAAAACCTGGCAAACCGACAAAATTCGTCCGGTCGTTTGCTACCCGGCCAGTCAAAATATTGGGTGAAAAAATCGGCAAAATATTTGGGTTAATCGAAATTGAGTCAAAAAATCCCAAAATACCTGAATTAATCGATTTAATCATTGACGAAATAAAGAATAATTATTACCGCCAAAAAGAACAGGTATCAACGGAAAAACTGCCGGACATTAGCAGTCGGTTTGAAATGGCTTTAAAGAAAACCAATTTGGCCATAACTACTTTTTTAGAAAGTGAGCAAATCGCTTTAGACCTGAAAAAAGTCAATATTGCCATTGCCTTGTCCTGTCAGCAAGAACTCCATTTTACCTTGGTTGGTAATATGGGAATAATTCTTTTTTATAACCTTTCTTTAGATAATTACCGGATAATCAATGTTTTGGAAAGCACTTATTCTTTCAATACCGAGCCAGATCCTTTAAAATTATTTTCGCAGATTATTTCTGGCCGAATTAAGCCTCATGATATTTTATTTATCACCACCGCTAACGTGTTGGATTATTTTTCCTTAGAGAGAATAAAAAATATTATTGCTAAACAACTACCGGCCGAAGGGGTTAATGAATTAAAAAAATTATTGGAAGGGATAGAAACTAAAGAAAATTTTGGCTTTCTCACTCTGGAATTAGAAAGAATCAACCTACCGCTTAAAAGAGAAGCTGGCGTTAATAATTTTGACTATCGAAAGGCGGCTTCGCAGGATTCAATCAAAGAACTGATTAAAACCGAGAAAGAAACCGAGAAACTTTTAACCCCATCGTTAATGCCGGAAATCAAAAAATATACTAATTCTTTCAAAACAGCAATCGGTAATTATCTAAGCAAAATTAGAGCAACAACTACAAATTTTTATCAAAAAAGAAAAATTGTTCTTCCGGCAAATATCAGCCTGCCGCCTCAATTTAATTTAAAACCAAAAATTAAAAGCCTGAATAAAATTAGCGAGACAGCGAAGAAAGTCGCCCAACCGACAATAATTTCAACTCAAAAAATGCTCACTAACGTAGCCAATCAACCAATCTGGAAAAAATTATTCCAAATTGGCCAAAGGCTATTTGGTAATTTATGGCTAAAATTCAAAAAATTGCCCCGCTCAAGTCGAATCTTGCTGATAATCACCATTATTTTGGCAATTTTATTTTCTCAAAGTCTGATCTGGCTGGGAATTAAAAATCAGCGAGAACAAAAAATTGAGCAATTCAACCAGACCATTGTCGACGTTGAAACTAAAAAAAATAATGCTGAATCAAGTTTAATTTACCGTGACGAAAATCAAGCCCGGCAATTACTGATTGAGGCGAAAAATCTACTCACTGATTTAAAGCCGTCAACTGGGGCACAAAAAGAGCAAGTCACGCTTTTACTTAACGGCATCGAGGAACAGCTTGTAAAACTTCGTCATTTGATTGAAATCGCCGATCCAGTCCAAATTGTTAATTTTCAAAATTTGGACAGTCAGGCCAAAATTGCCCCTTTGATTATAGCTAACCAAGAGAATGTCTACACCCAAAACTACAATAACCAATCAATATATAAAGCTAATTTGAATACCAGGATTTTAGCAGCGGTTTATTCGCCTGCGGCTAACTCTGGCAATTTGAAGCTAGGAATAGCAGTCAATAACAATGAATTACTATTTTTTAACGAGACTATGTCGGCCTTCCAGCTAAATCCGAGTAATGATGAGCTTCAAAAAGTCAATTTGAATATCAATAATAATGCCAAAATTGTTGATATTACCACTTATAACAACCGGATCTATCTGCTTGATGAAACTGGCAAACAAATTTACCGCTACACTAAAACCAATGGAAGTTATGGCAATGGTACTAATTGGATTACTGAAGAAGGTATTGACTTAGCTAATGCCAAGGCGCTGACTATCGACGGGTCAATTTATATTCTTAAAGCCGACGGCCAGATAATTAAGCTGGAAAACGGCAAATCAGCCGAATGGCAAAATAAAATTATCGATCCTCCGTTTAAATCACCAACCAAGATTAAAACCACCGATAGTTCTAAATATCTTTACATTTTAGATCCACCGAGCAAACGACTGGTAGTTTTGGATAAAGAAGGCAATTTGATTAATCAATACATTTCAGCCAGTTTTGACGATTTGAAAGACTTTATTGTATTGGAAAATAAAAAAGAAATCTATCTTCTCAATAGCGGCCTAATTTTTGGCATTCCGGCCCAGCATTTGAAATAAGCCTAAAACAAAACTTAAATATTCCACCACTAATTAAAAACCGCCCAGGGTTTAAATCTTGGGCCTAATAATACAAAGCCTGCTTTCGCTAGCTATTTTAAAATAACTATGATAATTCGTTTGGTGACCAATTTAATTTTTAGTATTATTCAAACCCTGATTATTTATTTAATCTTTATCTTATTAAATGATCTGGGCGTAAAAAATAAATTGATTCAACTTTTTATTCTCTTGATTATTAGCTGGCCAATACTGTTTATTTATAGCTTATTTTTATATAAACTGATAAAAAACAAAATTATTGGTAATTTAATAACCTATTTTGTCAACTCTATCCCTATGGTTTTTCCTGCCTTTTTGCTTACTGGTTTTATTGAAACAGTTATTTTAAATTTCAAAATAACAACCGGATTCGATTATAATTACGCTATTTTTTCTTGGTGTTATCTAACCATCCTTTCATTTATTGATAATTATTATATTCTATGCCAATATTTGATAAAAAATAAAAAAATGGTGTCACTAATAAACAAAACTGTTTCAATCGGCAAAGAACCAATATTTAATTTTATTAATTACCGAGATAAGTTAAATAAAGAAGAATACCGATATAAATTAAGAACCGCTTTTAGCACCCTTCTAATGATCTTTAGTTGGCTTTTAATATTTTTTTTCGGCTTCCTATTCTTTCCCATGGCAATTATTGTCAGAAACCAAAATAGTATTATTTTTACTACAACTTTTGCTATTTTACATCTCTTATCAGTTTTTGCCTCAATTGGCACCTTGGATTTCATCTACATTAGCCCCTTAACGAATAAATTTTTACTAAAAGAAAAAATAGCCGCATAGTCGTTTTCTCCTTTCAATAGGTAATTTCTAACAAAAGAAGATGTGAAATCAAAGTCACACCTTCTTTTTAGTTTTGCCAAGACAAGAATGCCTTGTTTATGAAATTCTTATTTCAAAGTTACTTTCGCGCCAGCTTCTTCTAATTTCTTTTTAATGGCTTCGGCTTCTTCTTTTTTAACTCCTTCTTTAACTACCTTCGGTGCGCCGTCAACTAAATCTTTAGCTTCTTTTAAGCCTAATTCAATGACGCTGCGAACGGCTTTAATCACCCCGATTTTATTATCACCAGAAGCAGTCAATTCCACGGTGAATTCGGTTTTTTCTTCAACCGGAGCGGCCGCGGCACCACTAGCGGCAACTGCCATAACCGGAGCGGCAGCCGAAACGCCAAATTTCTCTTCAAGGATTTTGACCAGTTCGGCCAAATCCAGAACCGACATTTTTTCAATCTCTTCAACTAAAGATTTAAATTTAGCCGGTACTTCAACTTTTTTTTCTTCAGACATAGATTTAATTGTTAAATTGTTATTTGTTATCTTTAATTGCATTTAGGACGTAGACTAAATTACGCAAATTGCCGCTTAGAACATTAACAAAACCGGTAACCGGCGCTTGAATTGACCCAACAACCTTGGCTAATAATTCATCGCGTGAAGGTAATTTAGCTAGTTCAATAATTTTATCTTTAGCTACAAATTTGCCTTCCAAAATTCCACCGATAGCTTGTAAAGCTTCGTGGCCTTTGCTGAAATTTTGAATAATGCGGGCCGGGGCCACTTCGTCATCATAACCAAAAACAGTGGCAACTTCCTTCTCGAAACTCTTAGGATCAACTCCTTCCAAGCCGGCATCCTTGAAAGCTTTTTTCATCAAGGTTTTCTTTGCCACCAGATAGCCAATGTTTTCTGCCCGGCACTTTTTTCTTAACTCTTCAACTTCTTTGACTTTTAGGCCGTCGAAATTAACAAAAACCAGGGATTTGGCCTTTTTTAAATCTTCGGTCAAAATTTTAATGATTTCCTCTTTTTGTTGTTTAGTCTTTGCCATAGATATGATCCGAATTACGAATTAATCCGAATCTACAAACGATTTATTCGTAAATTCTGATGAATTCTTAGATTGGAATTATATTATTAAAAAAACTGTGGCTAAACCACAGGCTTCTTAAGACTGTATGTCTTAAGATATTTACCTGCGCAGGGCTGACTTTTGTCTAATTTGAGCAATTCCTTGCCCCTACGGTCTGCGGTTTATTTGATTGGACTTTTTCAGTATAGCAAAATTCAAAAAAAAGTCAATGGCATATGCTGGGTTGCCAAATGCCGGTCAGCGGCCTTTCGGTAAACTCAAGGCCGCCTTGAGCTTGTCAAAATACGGCACGCCGCCTATTAAACTAACGGGCACAATGGATAAAAAGAAGGTCCCGATAAACCGTTACCAGGACCCTGTCCACAATTTTGCAATGGCAATGGCGACAACCCCTTAGATTGTCATGTCTTTGTGGCCGTTAGGCGCGAGATCTTCGACTGTGAACGAACAGTACCTGAAAATTCCATTTGGGGGATGGCCATGCGACCGGGGTTCCCCATCCTTAGAGACAAAGCCGCGCCAGACATCGCCCTGGCAACCAAGGGCTTGTACCCAATACTCCCCTGGTTCAACCTGTGTATTAGCCGGGCCAGCCTTGACATTGACCCGATACACCCCGCCGGTAACGATCGCCGATCTCACTACAGTCTCCTCCACTGTGGCTACTGCCATGGTACAAGCTCCTTTCGATTTTGACCAATGGTTTATACTGCTAACTGTGGATATTATTATCTTGAAACAAGGGTAAAAAAAAGTCAATAGATTGCATAACTATTTTTTTTATTAGCCAATTATCGTGCCTTTAAACGCTTTGCCTAGCAAAAATTTATTTAGATTAGCCAAGTCGCTGCCTTTCATCACCACCAGCTTCATTTTCCATTTGGCTGCCAAGCGGCTGGCTACCGGGTCAAACGGCACATGAGCGCCGGGCACCCATTTTGCGCCAACTAACGGAAAAAACTTTTTCCAACTCATTTGTTTCTGGGGTTTGGCATCTTTATACTTGAGCGGATTCTTATCATAGACATAAGTAATATTAGAAAGATTAATCACAGTTTTAGCGCCAAAAGCTTTGGCGGCCAGCACGGCATCTTTATCCGAAGAAGAACCGGGTTTATAGCCAGCGCCGACAGTAATTTTTTTATTTGTTCTGACTTTTTTATTTGGTACTACTAATATACTTTCCATGGCCGCCTTGCCAAATATTGCACTAACCAATTCGGCATTAAGCTTGGTTGTAGCAATGCCGATCCAATCTAAATCGCGATTACTAACCTTTAAGTTAACTTCACGAGCTGCCTTTTGATAGTCACGGCAGGTATTACCACCGCCGCAAATCAGAATCACTTTATTGCCTTTTTTGGTGTAATCTAAAATAAGCTGGCGAAATTTTTTTAAAAAATTAATATCAACTCCCTTAGGGGCGATTAAAGACCCGCCTAACGACATAACTAGAGTTTTAGCCATAAAATTATTGCTTAATTTTTATTTATAATATTTAGCTTTAGCCGCCACATGCTCGTCGTGAGTTTTGCTATAAATTACCGTGCCGTCAGGCGTAGTTAAAAAATACCAATAATCATTTTTAAGAGGATAAATTGCAGCTTTAATTGCATCAAGACCCGGGTTACAAATCGGCCCTGGCGGCAAACCTTTATATTTATAAGTATTATACGGACTATCAATTTGAATATCCGCAGCTGAAGAACGAGTTATTCCTTTACCGGTGACATAATTAACCGTGGAGTCGGCTTGCAACGGCATGCCCGCCTGCAGACGTTTATAAAAAATATCAGCTACCAGCTTACGGTCATTTTCAGTTGAAACCTCTTTTTCTAAAATTGAGGCTAAAGTTAAGATCCCATGGATGGTTTTGCCTTGACGAGTAATTTCGGACCGCAATTCCAATGTTAATTTATTGTCAAAATTATTAAGCATTTTTCTCACAATGTCGGTAAGTGAAGCATCCCGATAAATACGGTAAGTATCGGGGAAAAGATAACCTTCCAAGTCAGCCGTCTTTGGCCGGCTGGCCAAAAAATCATATTCATCCCACCAGGCCGCTTTTTTTTGGACAATTGCAAAAAAATCCGCTGGCTGGGCTAAACCGTTTTTGGCTAAATAATCAGCAATTTCCTGATTATTCCAGCCCTCAATAAACGTTAAGGTAATTTCTTTGGTCACGCCGGCGCCTCGGCTTAAAATCTGAGCAATCTCTTTCAGGCTTAGATTCTGAGCCAAAAAATATTCACCATCCTGCAGGCGGCTACTAATACCTTGTTGCCAGGTATAAAATTGAAAAAGCCAGGCGCTGCGAATCAAACCGGCCTTTTGCAATTCCTGGCTGATTTGGGTGCTTCCCCAGCCCTTTTCCACTTTGAATTCCCGCTGTTTTGGATTATTAGTCACTGGCTGATTGAGACTATGATCATAATAAAGCCAGCCGGCCAAAACTAAGACTAATAAAATAATTAGCAGTTTCCAAGATTTTTTTCTTTTTTTCCGTAGAAACATATTTTAATCAATAATTCCCTGCCATTCTTTTTCAACTTGCTGGTGACGTTGCGGCGTGCCGGTATCAAACCATTGAGCTGAAGATTTAAAACCGAATAAACCTCCGGCTTTAGCAATAGCCGGCCAAAAATCGGTTTCCACCATCACAAAATCTTTATTTGGCAAATAATCAAAAACTTTGGGCGATAATAGATAATAACCCGAACTGGCATAATTTGAGGGTGCTTCTTCTTTTTTAGGTTTTTCAATAAATTCCAAAATTTTGTCTTTGGCTAGTTTAGCAATCCCAAAATGAGTCGGGTCGGTTACTTCGGTTAAGGCAATAGTGGCAATAGCCTGATTTTTTTGGTGAAATTTAATCATCTTGTTCAAGTCCAGGGCGAACAGATTATCGCCATTGGACATAAAAAAATCTTCTGTTGGAATTTTTTTCTGCTGACGTAAAAGCAAAAGCGGACCAGCCGTTCCCATTCTTTCTTTCTCTTCCAAATATTTGATCTTCAAACCGAATTTACTGCCATCACCGAAATATTCAATTATTTTTTCGGCCATATAGGCAACTGAGAGATAAATTTCAGTCACACCGGCTTTTTTGTAAATAGCGAAAACCTGTTCCGTCAAAGTTTTACCTTGAATCGGAATCAAAGCCTTGGGGATTTTATAAGTTAACGGCCGCAAACGGGTGCCTTCACCGCCGGCCAAAATTACTGCTTTCATTCGTTTTCCGGAATAAAATTATCAGCTAAAAAATTAATTAAATCTTCTTGGCCGGGAAAATCAGCCGAAAGCAAATCAACGACTTCTTCCCGCCCTGCCGCCTGGCGATAGGAACGTGACGAACGCAAAGAATCAAAAGCATCAATAACGGCAATAATTTGCGAATAATTATGGATCATTTCTTCAGTTTCCGGTTCAAATCGGTGTAGTTCAGACTCTGCCGGGTAGGGTTTATTTTGCTTATGCGTATGGTGCCTTAAAACAATTTCAGCCACTATTGCCGCTTCGGCCGGATTGCTAAGATTATCTAAACAAATTTCATAACCGGCCTGAGGATGGCCTTTGAAAATTTTATACTCCTCATCGGTCAAAGGGCCGTCTTTAGTAAGTAATTCTAAATCAATTTCACTTTTACCAATGTCATGAAATAAGGCTGACATGACAAAAATTTTCTTTCCCTGACGCGTCGTTTTGGCCAATTCTTTAATATCGCCACTTTCTACCAACGATCTGGCTGAAATTGCCAAATCAAAACAATGCTTATGAGTACTTTCGATATTTTGCTTTCCGGCTATATCTCGCTCTCGCTCGGCCAATTCAGCCATCCTTTGAGCCATGTCAGGATTTTCTTTTAGAATTTGGGCCAAATAATCATCTTCCAATTCAGCCCGACTGATTACATTGCTTCCAAGCGTATCAAAAATAAAATTTCTTTCAGCGACCGGAATTGAACACATAAATTTAATCCTCAATTAACGGGACAAAAACAAATCCCGGATAAATTGTTTCTTTATATTCAGCCTCCGTTATTTTTTCAATTAACCTGATATCTTGAGCGGTCGTAGGAATAACCATTCGGCCGCCGATTTTCAGCTGATCTTTTAATTCTTTGGGAATTTCAAAGGCGGCGGCTGACACAAGTATCCTATCAAATGGGGCATAAACGGGCAACCCTTTTGCGCCGTCTTGGCAGAAGAATTCAACATTTTCCAAATAATATTTAGCGACATTTCTTTGGCCAAATTCTTTTAGTTCTAAAACTCTTTCAATGCCAAAAATTCTTCCTTTGGGGCCGACGATTTCGGCCAACAGGGACGTTGTCCAACCCGAGCCGGAACCAATGTCTAAAATTTTATGGTTTTGCCGCGGCTGAAGCAATTCAATCATAAAAGCAACAGTCAACGGCTGAGAATTAGTTTGGCCGCATCCGATTGGCAATGGCGCATTGATTGATTCTTCTAAAACTAATTCCGGCGGCAAAAAATCCACCCGCTTGATTTTATAGAAAGCGTTGATTATCGCTGGTGTTTTCAGATAACCCTCACCGATGAGTCGTTGGATTAGTTCTTGCATATATTTGTAAATCAAATGAGCGAGTAAATCAGATAAATCAAGCTGTCCTTATCACTTGTCCACTTAATTTACTTAAATAATAGAATAACCAAAATTATCACCCCCAAGACTATCCGATAGTAAGCAAAAATCTTTAGAGAATGACTTTCCAAAAACTTCAAAAAATATTTAATGCACAAATATCCGATTAAAGCTGATGACAAAAAGCCTAAAACCAAAATGAGTAAATCAGCACCAACGATTAAATTATCGCTAATTAGACTCAAAAATTCTTTAAGCCCGGCGCCGAAAACAATAGGAATTGAAAGTAAAAAGCCAAAGCGGGCTGAGGCCTCTCGCTTTAACTCTTGGCTTAAGCCTGCTATAATGGTAATACCAGACCGCGAGACCCCGGGGATTAAAGCTAAAGCCTGAGCAAAGCCGACTACCAACGAACCCTTTAGATTTAACTCGGTAATTGTCCGCCGTTGGACAAAAAACCTATCAGCCAAATAAAGAATGATACCGAATATGATGAGCATTAGGGCAACAGAAAGTGGCTGGCGAAAAATTATTTCGATTTGATCTCCTAAAAAATAGCCAGTAACTGCCGCTGGCATAGTGGCTAAAAATAAATACCAGGCTAGGCGTTGGTTATTATTACTCTTTAAATCCCATTTGACTAAGCTTTGAAGCCAAGCCAAAACCAGCTGCCAAATTTCTATTCGGAAAAAAACCACCAAAGCCAAAAGAGTGCCAAGATGAAGCATAACATCAAAAGCCAAGTCATCCGGCAAACTGAATTTGAATAAATCATGAAAAAGCACCAGATGGCCAGAACTGGAAATTGGCAGAAATTCAGTCAAACCTTGGATGACACCGGCGATAATTGAATAAAAAATTAGCATTGTGAAAATAATAATTGTTAAATTGTTGCATTGTTAAATTGTTAAATCATGACTCTAAGTAACAATGTAGCAATTTAACAATTTAACAATCTACTTATGGACCTCTCTTATATCATTATACCAATAATCGTCCTAATTACCAGCCAGGCCTTAAAACTGCTGACTGACGGCATTAAAGGCAATTTTGATCTGAAAAATCTTTTTATCAGTTACGGCGGCATGCCTTCTTCTCATACCGCCTTTGCCGTTTCGATTACCATTCTGGTTGGTTTAAG
>Ga0265297_10005223_pt1 | contig 20134 bp, 17 predicted proteins | sample Munlanlwell13791_FD_192502 | JGI IMG/M metagenome (GOLD analysis project Ga0265297, IMG submission 192502) | Leachate microbial communities from a municipal landfill in Southern Ontario, Canada - Leachate well 137-91 | ecosystem: Engineered > Solid waste > Landfill > Unclassified | place...
ATAAGCAGCAGGCTGGCTGTTTTTCAGGTTTTCCAGCGTCTTCATCTGCACCTTGGCTGATGCCAGTATTTGCCAGTATTCAGTTGTTTTTTCTTTCATAGAGGCTACACTTTTGTAGGCATCAGGCATTTCTTCTTTCATAAAGGCGAGGATTTTTGACTCTTCTGCCCTTAATGTTTTGGGATCCTGAGCCTCCTGCCACAGGGCGGCATTTTTGGCTTGCACTTCTTTATACCTGGTATAAGCAGCAGGCTCTTCTGCCTGAAGTGACGGTATAATAAAAAATATTGTCAACCCGAAGAGAAAAATAATTTTTATCGCTTTACGCATACGCCCTCCTTTTTTATTTAGAAATCAACTGGGTTATCTTAAATATGGGCAAAAACAGGGAAATGACAATCCCGCCGATAACTACGCCTAAAAATGTGATTACCATTGGCTCAATCAAGCTGGTTAAGGCTGATGTAGCGGCATCTACCTGCTCATCATAAAAATCGGCAATCTTAGAAAGCATCTTTTCCAGCTGCCCTGTCTGCTCTCCTACGCTGATCATGCGGCAGACCATGGGAGGAAAAACACCGCTCTTTGATAAAGGCTTGGAAATCGGTTCGCCGTCGCGCACTGATTTGGCGCAATTTAACACAGATTCTTCTATAACTTTATTGCCTGCGGTCTTGCTGACAATCTCCAGGGCGTTTAATATAGAAACGCCGCTTTTGACTAAGGTAGAGAACGTGCGTGAGAATTTTGCCACTGCTACCTTGCGAAAAAGTGGCCCTAAAACAGGGGCCTTTAATTTACCGCGGTCGAAATTATAACGCCCTTTTTCTGTGGTGATATACCTTTTTAAAAGAATAACAATCGCTACCAGGCCTATCAATACAAACAGGAAATATTTCCTGAATAAGTCGCTTATAGCGATGAGGATCTGGGTAGGCAAAGGCAATGAACCGCCTAACATTTCAAATATCCCCTTGAATGTAGGCACAACCTTAAGCAGCAGGACGGCAGTAATCAATATGGCTATGCTCACTACAACTATCGGATAAATCAGGCTGGCTTTAATCTTTCTGGTAAGCGCAGCGGTCTTCTCCAGATATGAAGCTAATCTGTCCAAAACCTCATCAAGCATACCTGAAGTTTCTCCTGCCCTGGTCATATTAATGTAAAGTTCGGAGAATACAGCGGGGTGCTTTGCCAGGGCATCAGAAAAATTCATGCCTGCTTCTATGTCCTGGCGGACTACGGTAACTACATTTCTTAGCTGCTTACTCTCAATCTGCTCGGCCAAAATCCCTAAGGCGTTAACCAGGGTAATTCCGGCATCAATCATGGTGGCTAACTGGCGGGAAAAAATAAGCAGGTCATCAAGCTTTACATTTCTGTCTTTAGCCCCGGCTTTAAGCGCCTTCTTTTTTGCCTGCTCAACAGAAAGGACAATTAATTCTCTCTTGTGCAGCACTTCTGCTACTTCAGAGTCTGAAGCGCCCTCCAATATGCCAATGATGGTTTTTCCGGCCTTATCTTTTGCGGTATATTGATATGTACTCATCTATATAATAATATAAGTTTATCACGCTCTATCAAAAAGTCAATAATACTGACAAATGCCTCACTTATTCCTCTGTGGTAATCCTTAATGCCTCCTCAAGAGTGGTTAATCCTTGCACTACCTTTAAAAATGCATCGTCCCTTAAGGTCATCATGCCGCATTTCTCAACCGCATAATTCTTGATATCATCGTTGGATTGCTTTTTCATAATCATCTCGCGTATCACATCATCAATCATGATTGCTTCTAAGATAGCTATCCTGCCGTAAAAACCGGTATTGTTGCAATATTTACAGCCCTCGGCAGCGTAAAAGATAGTTTTCTCTTTAAAACCTATCTTTTCCAGGAACTCTTTCGGGACCTCTATGGGTTTGCGGCATTTGAGGCAAATTTTACGGCAGAGCCTTTGCGCGCAAAGCATCACCAAACTTGAAGCCACCAAAAACGGCTCAACTCCCATATCTATAAGCCGGGTAATGCTGGAAATAGCGTCATTGGTATGCAGTGTTGAAAGGACAAGCTGCCCGGTTAAGGCTGCCTTGATTGCTATATCAGCGGTCTCCGAATCCCTTATTTCTCCTATCAGGATTACGTCCGGGCTTTGCCTTAACAAGGAGCGTAAACCCGAGGCAAAATCAAGGCCGATATCAGGCTTAACCTGGATTTGCGTAATGCCTTCAATTTGATACTCTACCGGGTCTTCTATGGTAATTATATTTCTTTCTGCGGTATTTAGCTGATTCAGGACCGAATATAGGGTGGTGGATTTGCCTGAACCGGTTGGCCCGGTAACCAAAATCATACCAAAAGGCTTACCTATTGCTTCTTTAAAAATAGCCAGCGGTTTTTCATTGAAGCCTAATTTATCTAATCCGATGGAAAGATTTGACTTGTCAAGTGCACGCAGTACAAACTTCTGGCCGAATGTGGTAGGAAGGCTGGAAACACGAAAATCCACTTCTTTTCCTTCATGCCTTACCTTAAATCTGCCGTCCTGCGGAACCCTGTTTTCGGTAATGTCAAGATTAGAAATAATCTTTAGCCTTGCTAAGACCGCATTCTGGTTTATTTTTGGTATCTTTAATACTTCATGTAATGACCCATCGACACGATACCTCACCCTAAGATATTCATGCTCCGGCTCGACGTGTACATCAGAAGCCCTTTGCTTCAGGGCCTGAGTCAAAATAAGATTGACTAACTGTACAATGGGCGCCTTTTCGCTATCCTGAAGGGCGCTCGTAAGTTCTATTGCATCTTGTCTTATAAATTCTGTACTCTTTTTTTCTCCACCTAACGCAGACCAGGAATCTTCCTCCAGAATCTGCTGCGCATCTTTCAATTCGGGGTGATACTGGCTATCTATAGCTTTTAAGATTTGTTCCTCGGGGCTAAGGACTGTATCAATATTGCACCCTGTAAGCGCCCTTAAATCATCCAGGGCAAAAATATTCAGCGGGTCAGAGAGGGAAACTGTAAGGGTGTCGCCAATACGGGATAGCGGGATTAATTTATAAAGCCTGGCTGTGCGTTCAGGGATTAGATTGACGACCCCTGCATCAAATTTATATTTTGCCAGGTCCAGCGTCGGGATGTAGAGTTGTTCTGAAAGAAGAGAAAGCAGCGCCTCTTCGGAAATAATGCCCTGTTCAACCAATACCTTCCTTAAAGGCATCCCCTTTTGTTTATGCATTTGAAGGGCCTTTTCTAATTGCGGCTTGGTTATGCTGCTGCTTTTCAGCAATATATCAATTATCTTCTCTTTTATTGATTGCATAGGTTACTCATCAGGCGCGGTAACACGCAATACCTCTTCCAAAGTAGTTAATCCTTTTAACGCCGTTTCAATCCCGTCTTCCCTTAATGTCTTCATCCCCTCAGAGCGCGCTTGTTTCTTTATAACATGCTCCTGTGCGCGGCTAAGGATTAATTCCCGAATGGAGCTGCTCAAAAGCAAGGCTTCTGCAATGCCTGTCCTGCCGCTGTAACCGCTGTTATAACACTTAGGGCAGCCTTTACCGCGGAAAAATTCCGGCTTTTTGAACCTCTTCGGGTCTAGTTTTAAGGCATCGATAATTTCCTGTTTAACCGGATAAGCCTCTTTGCAGTGGCTGCAGATCTTGCGCACTAATCGCTGCACTAATATGCACACCACCGAAGAATTAATCAGGTACGGCTCTACTCCCATGTTTACCAAGCGCACTATTGAACCAGGCGCAGTGGTAGTATGCAAGGTAGAAAGAACCAAGTGGCCGGTCAATGCGCTCTTAATAGCTATATCCACGGTTTCGTAATCGCGAATTTCGCCAATCATGATTACATTGGGGTCCTGCCTGAGTATGGAACGCAGTGATGCAGCAAAAGTCAGGCCTATCTCCGGCCTTGCAGTGACCTGGTTAATACCCTCTAGCTGATATTCCACGGGGTCTTCTACGGTTACTATATTTTTATCAGGGCTGTCTACAAACTTGAGAATTGAGTATATAGTAGTAGTCTTGCCGCTGCCTGTCGGTCCGCAAACAAGTATCATGCCGTGCGGGAGTTTGGCTGCCTTCTTTAATTTTACAACTATATCCTCGCTAAACCCTAATCTCTCCAGATCAAGCGTAGCCTGGGTTTTATCCAGTATTCTAATAGCAACCTTTTCCCCGAAGCTGGAAGGCAGAATTGACACCCTGAAATCTACTTCGTTTCCCATTAGGCTTACTTTAAAGCGGCCGTCCTGTGGAAGCCTGTGTTCGGCTATATCCAAATCAGAAACCACTTTTACGCGCGAGACTATAGAAGCATGCATGCTTTTTGGAGGGGCTTTTTCTTCCTGGAGGACTCCGTCGATACGAAAGCGCACCCGCAGTTTTTTTTCAAACGGCTCAATAAGTATATCCGATGCCTTCTTTTTAACTGCCCCCTCCAGGATTATGTTAGTTATCTTAATTACGGGTGCCTCCTGGCTGATGCGGCCCAATTCCTGGCCAGAAGGCAGAATCTCCTTCTCCTCTTTAATTAATTCAATTGAGGAAACAGACATCTCCTTAACTAAATCATCAATTATGTTCTTGGTAGCGTCGGGATAGGACATCTCTATGGTTTGTAATATATCCTGGCCTGAGGAAATAATAGGGTTTATCTTATACCCTGTCAGTGCTCCGACGTGGTCTATAGCGAATATATTCAGGGGGTCAGCCATGGCTACGGTAATGGCATCTCCCATTTTTGATACGGGGATAATCTGATAATGGCGGGCAATCTCAGCGGGGATAATCTTGACTATTTCCGGATCTATTTTAAAGCGTTTTAAATCAATTAAGGGAAAGCCCAACCCTTCGCTCAAGATCGAAATAAGTGCGTTTTCTTCGATAAACTTTAAGTCGATAATGATCTGGCTTAACCTGCCGCCTTTTTCTTTCTGAACCGCCAGCGCCTGCTCAAGCTGTTCCTGCGTGATAAGTTTGTTATTAATCAATATCTCTGTAAGGCGGTCTTTTAGGGAAAGCATTTGTTTAGCAGATAGTAGGTAGTATATAGTATTTAGGGAAAACCTAACTACTACCTACTAGCTCATTCTTTATCCTTATAATACTTTACGATTGCCTTTTTAATATCTGACGAAGTAGAAACAAAGGTCTGGACGCTGCATCCTGAAAGCAATTCCACGTCTTCAATTGCCTGTAAATTAAGCGGATTGGACATGGCAACGGTTAAATTGTTTCCGATTTTATCTATGGGGACAAGCAGATATTGCTTGGCAACGCGGCCGGGGATAATATTGGCAATTTCCGGATTAATATCATAATTACTCAGGGGCAGGTACGGAAAACCATACTGCGCAGTCAGGGCCTGTGCAATATCTTCCTCTTTAGCAAATCCCAATTCTACTAATACCTCTCCGATAAGGCCGCCCTTCTCCTGTTGGAGAACCAACGCCTCATTTAACTGGCGTGAATTAATTATGCCGCGCTCAATGAGCAACTCACCCAGTTGTTTATTTATAATTTTCCTTAGTGGCATACTATAAACGCCCCCCTTTAAGACTCGTTGGACTCTGCTTCTTTGAAACTAACTATGCGGTTCCTGCCCTGCTTCTTGGCGAGTGCGACCAAATCGTTTGCCTCTGTAATCAGTTCTTCGGCATCTATGCCATCCAGGGGATTTTCGCTGATGCCTCCGCTGACAGTAATTCTTTTAGCCATATCCGTCTCATGCGTGAAAGTCAACTCTATATTCTTCCTGATGTTCTCTGCAATCTTCTGTGCCTGGCGCTTATTTTTCTCAGGTAAAATTATGGCAAATTGATCATCGCCGCTTCTTGCCGCGCGGTCGACATCCGAAAGCGAATCTTTAATCAGTGACCCGATTTTTTTTAATATAGCTTCAGTCTGGCGCGAACCAAATTGCTGCTGGAATTTACTGAAATTGTCAATATCAAACAAAATAAACGCGCAAGGGCGATGATATACAATTGACCTTTTAATCTCCTCTTCAAGGCGCTGGCGGATAAAGGACTCATTGTAAAGCCCGGTGAGCGTATCTTTTATCTCTAGCTTCTCCACTTTCTGCATCAATTTGTCATTTTCTATGGCAATGGCTATCTGTTTACTGAAGATATCCAGCAACTCCATATCTTCCCTTCTGTAGAGAAATGATTCCGCGGTATTGCCGATGCCAAGCATTGCTACAACCCTGCCCGATAAGAAAATAGGCAGGGCCAAAGTATTTTTTAACCTGAATTTTTCATAAAAATCAACGGTGAGGTTTTCACTGAGCATGTTCTCTTTGTCTAATATCAAAGGTTTATTGACATTAATAGCCTTTTGGAATAAAGACTCTTGCGGCTCTACCATGATTTTCAGCAGGTATTCTGAATTTGCGCCGTCTGCAATTTTCACACAAAAATCCTCTATTTCGTCCTCCCGGTAGAGTAAATAGCTTACATCTGAATTTGCCAAAAGCCTTGCCTTTTCAGTAGCAACTCTTAATATGTCTTCTAATTTTGCGCCCTGGGAAACCAGGGAGCTTATCTGCAATAAACTGGAAAGCACCAAAACGCGTTTTTGAATATCCAGGTTTATCTCCGTGGTCTTCTCGCTATAGGTCTTTAGTTCGTCCATATTGCTGCGGATGCGCGCAGTCAATTGGTTAAGTGAATGCCCTAAATCACCTACCTCATCCTGATGCTCTATGTCTAACTTATAGTGTATGTTTCCAGCGGCAATTAACTTTGCGACAGTACTGACAGAAACTATGCGGTCAAAAACCTCTTTGATTACAAGGAAACCGGCGACAGCGATAATTGTGCTTATCGCAACGGAGGCGATTACATCTACCTTAACTCCCACATTCGGCAAGACATAATTTGAAACCAGGTATATGCATACTAAAAGCGGCAGGATAGACATAAGATAAAAAGATATCTTTAATTTATACCTGAGGCTGCGTGAAGCCAAAGACATATCTGCTTTCTTAGTCATCTTTAACCTCTCCTTGGTAAACCCCTGTCAGAAAGGGTTGCCTCCTTTAAAAACCTCTCTAAAAGTATACCTTTTATCCCTTTATATTGCAAGAAGTTTAATGAGCACATAACTTACGAACATGAAAATGCGAGTAAGTTATTGTGCGAATTAATCCCCACTACCTTACTTCGCAAAACGAAGCAGTGGGGATAAGTTCCGCCAATGACTTACGTTCCGTAAGTCATGGCGTCACTTAATTCTTGCATTAAAACATCTTTATTTATGCCTACATCGATAACATCCCAGGGCAGAGGCTCTTGCGGCAATTTTGCCTTCAAATAAAAATCGGGGTCAATCCCTGATTCCTGGAAGGCCTGCTGCCACTTTTCGAATAGAAAATAGTTATCCCAGGCATCAAATCTTGCACCCATTTTAAAAGCGCGTAGTATTGCTTTACTTAACCTTCTGTCTCCGCGCGAAAGCACGCCTTCCAAAAAACTCATCTTGGGGTCAGTAAACTTAAAACTTAGCCTCTTATTTTTTATTTTGCGTTTCAGGTAATCCTGTTTACTTCTTATCTTACCTATGGTATCCATTTCAAGCCACTGCAAAGGGGTGTGCGGCTTGGGAATTAACGTGCCTATGCTTATATTCACATCTGCAGGCACACCGGACACTCTTCTTCTTAATTCTGAAACGCGGTTGGACAGTTCAATTATACCGTCTAAGTCTATTTCTTCTTCAAATGGTAACCCAATCATAAAATAAAGTTTTACGTGCCGGTAACCACTGGCATATGATTGCTCTATCGCCTGAAAAAATTCCCCTTCATTAAAATTCTTGGCGAGTATCTGGCGTAACCTTTCTGTGCCGGCTTCCGGAGCAAAAGTTAAACTTGTCTTTTTGATGCTAGAGATTAAGGCTGAGAGTTTTCCGGTATTGGACTTTGCTTTTATCGAAGGCAGGGATACGCTCACTGCCTTTGTTTTAAATAACCCCATAAGGAGCTGCAATAATTCTTCTATGTGCGGATAGTCGCCTACAGATAATCCGCCTAAAGACAGCTCTTCGTAGCCTGTATGCCTATAAGTATCTTTTGCCAAACTTAATAAGTTTTCCACAGACCTCACCCGCAAGGGATAATACTGGCTCCTTGCCTGGCAGAAACGGCATTTGTTCGGGCAGCCGCGCATAACTTCCAAAGATATACGGTCGTGTATAATCTGGATATACGGCACTATCCACTTTAAAGGGAAATGCGCTGAATTTAGATCTTTTATAAAACGCTTTTTAACTTTAACCGGCACGCCTTCAATTTCTGGCTTAAATTCCTGCATCCCGCCGCTAGAATTATATGCTATCTTATATAAAGAAGGAACATACACTCCCTCGATATGGGAAAACATAAATAATAAATCTTGCCTGCTTAATTTTTCGCTTCTAAATTTTTCTTTATATTTTCTATACACCTCTATCAATTCCGGAATTAAATCCTCTGCTTCTCCGATACAGAAAAGGTCAAAGAATTCATACATGGGTTCCGGGTTTAATGCGCAGGGCCCGCCAGCAATAACAAGCGGGTCTTTATAGCTGCGCGAAGAGGATTCCAGCGGTATGGCGCCTAAATCCAGAATATTTAATACATTGCTGTAGTTTAATTCTGAACCTAAAGAAAACCCGATTATATCAAATTCCCTTAGCTGTCTTTTGGATTCTAAAGAAAGGATTTGTCTATTGCCGGCACTTAATAAGGCTTGCATGTCAGGTGCGCAAGAAAAGAACCTCTCGCAAGAGACACCTGGAAGATTATTTAATATACTGTAGATTATCCTGATGCCTAAATTGCTCATTCCCACTTCATACAAATCGGGAAAAACCAGGGCGAATTTTATTTCACTCTTTGAGAAGTCTTTATTGGGAATATTCCATTCCTGGCCGATGTAGCGCGCAGGTTTATTTACCTGTAAAAGAATATCGTCTAACATTTTAAAATACTGCCCTTCTCTTATCAATGCTCACCAAAATCCCCAAGGCTATAAATGTTGCCAATGTGGATGAGCCCCCGTAACTCATTAAAGGCAAAGGCAGGCCCACTACCGGAGCCAGCCCTAAGTTCATGGCGATATTGATAAAAATCTGTATGGCTAACAAAAATGAGATTCCAAATGCCAACAGCCTCCCAAAACAGTCGCTAGTCTTGCGCGCGATTAAAATCCCCTGCCGGATTAAAAGATAATAAAGGGCTAATAATATTATGCTCCCTGCAAGACCCCATTGCTCTGCAAAAGTAGCAAATATAAAGTCGGTGTGCGATTCCGGCAAAAAATGCAACTGGCTCTGTGTTCCGGAAAGCCAACCCCTTCCTAAAAGAGACCCTGAGCCGATAGCAATTTTAGATTGAATCACGGTATAACCCGCGCCCAGCGGATCTATATTTGGATTTAAAAACACCAGTAATCTTTCTCTTTGGTAATCACGTAAAAAATGCCACAGCAATGGCATTGCCAGGAATGAAGCCGAAAGAAATACAAAAATATACCGCAATCTCACGCCGGTAAAATACAGCAGGCATATAAACAGGAAGAATATCATCATCCCGCTTCCTAAATCAGGCTGCTCTATAATGAACCCCATGGGCACAATTATAAATAAAAAAGGCAAAATGATTGCCCTGAGTATCCCGAATTTGGCACAAAGCAAAGAAATATCATCCGTTGATTTCTTGCTGAAGTATCTTGACAAAAAAATTAAAATAATTAGTTTTACAAACTCTGACGGCTGAAAATTAAACCACCCTATTTTAAACCAGCGCTGGGCGCCCAGGCGTACCTGTCCAAGCATAAATACCAGAAACAGAAAGAATAACGCCATTGTATATAAAAAATATGTGCAATCCCAAAGCCAACGATAGTTCAGATTAGAAAAAATAATAAATACAAGCACTCCTATAAAAACCCAGAGGATTTGACGCCTAGAAATTTCTTGCCAGAATTTGCCTTCTTTCTGATAGGTACTGCTGTAAATGGATAAAATACCTATGGAGGCGATTAAAAGTGAAATTAAGAGTATGATAAAATATGAATTTCTAAATAAGTCCTTCATTTGCCATTTGCTCAATTATCTGTTTTGCCACTACACAGGCGTAATATCCCGGGCCTCCATTTTCCAGAAATACACAGATGACATATTTGGGGTTTTTATAAGGGAAAAAACCCGTAAACCAGGAATGAGGCTGACCATGGGAAACCTGCGCAGTCCCGGTCTTACCGGCTACCGAAATTGAAAGCCCGGATAATACGTGGCCCGTCCCTTTAGGGTCCAATACAGCATTTCTTAAGCCTTGTGCAATATAATTAAGTGTCCGGGGCTTCAAATGGAGATTGACAATTTTCCTTTGGTGATTCGAAATATCCCGCTGGTCAAGGCCTTTGACCAGATAAGGAGTAACTAAATAACCGCTGTTGGCAAATACAGCAACCACCCTCGCCATCTGCAGGGGTGTTACCAAAAGATCCCCCTGGCCGATGCTGAAATTTACGGTATCCCCGTCAAACCAATTCTTGAATTTGTAGATTTTTTTCCATAAAGGCGAAGGCACAAAGCCGCTTGCTTCATAAGGTAATTCAAAGGGAATGGGCTTGGATAAATTGAACCTGAGTGAAAAATCATGTATGGTTTGAGCGCCCAAAAGAAGCCCGCTCTTATAAAAAAAGACATTGCAGGAATGCGCAATAGCCGCAGTTATATCCTGGTAATTATGCGTATCCCAGCAGGCAAATTCTTGTTTACCTACAAAGATGCTGCCGCGGCACAGAAACGTAGTAGATGAATTTATCTTCCCGGTTTCAAGGCCCGCAGTAGCCACAATTAGCTTAAATATTGAACCCGCAGGATACGTTCCGTTGATGGCGCGATTAATTAACGGCGCATCAGGATTATTAAAGAGATTTGTAATAGAAGGGGTTAATTTGCCTGTAAATACTGACGGATTAAAATTGGGAAAACTGGCCATAGCTATAATCTCTCCGCTATAAGGATCCATGAGTATAACAGCGCCCTTCTTATCTGCTAATCCCTGTTCTACTATTTTCTGGGCTTTAAGGCTCAGGGTAAGTTGCATATTCTTGCCATTGTGCGGAGCCCTGAAACCTAATACTCGAATAAATTTTCCCCTATGATCCACCTCAAACAACAACCCGCCCTCGTCCTGGCGTAAATAATAATCGTATTTTTCTTCTATGCCGCCAAAACCAACAATATCTTTTGTGTTGTAACCGTAATCCTGCAATTTTGTAAGGCGCCAATGGTCTATTTCGCTCAGGTATCCTATCACGTGGCTGGCAAGACTCCCATAAGGGTAATGCCTGATGGGCCTAGGCTGGATGATTATATTGGGAAAATCGCTTTTGAGCTCTTCTAAGGCAATTGCCTTTTTTAAGTCTATATTCTTTGCGATAGCGACAGGAAGCGAAGAGGCAACAAAACTTTTCTTTAAGGTATCCTTTAAATCTTTTTGGGTCGTGCCTAAAACTTTTGAGACGGCAAGAAGAACCTTATCAAACTCTCTCTTATCTTGGGGTAAAAGCATTAAATCGTAAGAAAGCTCATTATCTACTATAGGCAAACCTTCCCTGTCAAATATTTTTCCGCGGCAGCCTTCCTGTGACATTATCCTTATGCAATTCTTATCGCTTAAGGTTTTGAATTTCTTCCCCTGTATAATCTGCAGATTAACTATACTAAGGCCTAAAAATAAGAATGTGCAGATTATTAACAAATTGACAATTTTTATTCTAGACATCTTTAATAAGGCTCTTTGACTTTATTTTTTATGATTCAAATTCAACATGAATGAATTTAAGCATCTTAAATATCAACGGGGAGACTGCTGCCGTATATATAGACTCGATAATTATAATACGCATAAAAATTCCTAACGCTATTGATTTGCCTAGAGGCAGAAACAATAATCCTATGATGATGTGATGGATAAGTGCAATCAGGAATATTAATGCAATGCGCATAAGGTCATCCTCTAGCGAGAGCTTTCTGGTTAACCTTGCAATTAGGAAGCACCATAAAGAAAACAGCAGTGTATTAATGCCGAATGCGCCTATTGAAAAGGCATCTTTAAAGAGCCCAGCAAATATACTCAAAAGAATCGCCCAGGGAAATTTAAAAATTAGGCTTGCAATAACCGCGCTAATCAAAAGCAGGTCCGGCTTTACATTAAATATTTTAAAATAATCCAATAAAGATACCTGTAATACGCCAAGGCTAAGAGTGGCTAAGAAAAAATATAATTTTTTCATTATTCCAGGATAACCAAGACTTCTTCAATATTGGACAGATTGACTGCAGGTTTAATTATTGCATAACGGCTTAAACCAGAGAGGTCTTTATTGATATCGATTACCTCGCCTATAAGCAGGCCTTTTGGATAGGCCGCAGTGAGCCCGGAAGTAATAATCACGTCAGAAGGCGCTATGTCAGATTCCTCAGGCAGATATTTCATGATTAAAAAATGGCCTAGCGTCCCAGATACTAATCCCTCCTGGCGGCTGCGCTGTACTACGCAAGACACGCCAAGGCCAGGATCGTTGATAAGCATTATTTTACTGGTGCCGGCGGTTGTTTCCGCAACCCTGCCTGCCAGCCCTAAATAAGTAATCACAGGCATGCCGCGTTTTATCCCCTGGGAACTGCCTTTATTTATAATCGCAACAGAAGACCAGCTATCCGGCGAACGCGCAATTACCCTTGCCGCAATAACCTTGTAAGTAACCTGCTGCTTAAGCGAAAGTAAGTTTTTCAAACGCTTATTTTCCAGATAAACTTCGTTCAAGGAAGCTAACTTTGCCCTCAGTGAATCCATTTCTTTATTGAGTCTTTGGTTCTCTGTTAAGTTGCGGTGGAAGAAAATCAGCCCTAAGGTTTCACGTTTGAGCAATGCAAGTATGCTTAATGGTTGTCGTAAGGTATTTAAGCATGCGTTTCTTAATGGAGGGCTTAAAAGGAGGAAAAGGACGAAGGAACTTGTGATTGCAAAATAGGTTAGAAATCTCTTTTTAAATTTAAGTGAGGCCATAACTTATGGAGCATAGCGAACATAAGTTATCTGGCCGAACTTATCCCGCCGTAGGCGGGATAATTCGCAGACGCTATTCATTAAGTATGCATCTCTGACTTGATGGGGACCGTAACTTTCTTAAGATAGTGTATATTGTCCAGAACTTTTCCCGTTCCGTTTGCCACTGCAGTTAAAGGATCATCGGCTATATGCACGGGTAAACCGGTTTCTTCAGAAATCAATTTATCCAGGCCTCTTAATAAAGACCCTCCCCCTGCCATGACAATTCCGTGCTCTATTAAATCCGCAGCTAATTCCGGGGGTGTCCTCTCCAGGGAAATCTTGGTTATTTCTAATATTGCACGGACAGGTTCCTGTAGCGCCTCCCTGACTTCCTCTGAAGTTATGGTAACGGTCTTTGGGAGCCCGGCAACTAAATCCCTCCCCTTTACCTCCATACTTAGTTCTTCTTCCTGGGGATAGGCAGAGCCTATCTTGATTTTTATTTCCTCGGAAGTACGCTCCCCGACCATTAAATTATAGGTTTTCTTTAAATATTCAATAATCGCATCATCCATTTCGTCTCCGCCAATGCGTATTGATTTAGAAAAAACAACCCCTGCTAAAGAGATTACTGCGATTTCAGTGGTGCCTCCGCCGATATCTATGACCATGTTGCCTATCGGTTCCTGAATAGGCAGGCCTACGCCGATTGCCGCGGCAATCGGTTCTTCAATCAGGAATACCTCGCGTGCTCCGGCACGCTCAGCAGAATCTTTAACTGCCCTCTTCTCCACTTCCGTAATTCCGGAGGGAATTGCAATAATAATTCTTGGCCTGACCAAAACACGGCGATGATGCACTTTCTTTATAAAATATCTCAACATGGCTTCTGTAATTTCAAAATCAGCAATCACGCCGTCTTTCATGGGCCTGATAGCTACAATGTTGCCGGGTGTACGACCAAGCATTCGTTTTGCCTCTTCTCCCACTTCCAGGACATGCGATGTGCCCCGCTCAATAGCTACAACAGACGGCTCACAGAGAACCACACCCTCGCCCTTTACATACACTAACGTGGTGGCTGTACCCAAATCAATCCCCATATCATTGGAAAATAAACCTAGTATATAATTGAATGCTTTCTTGGCGAGAGTTTTAAATTTTGCCATTTTATTCTCCCTGTTTGCCTTTCAGGCGGGCTTTTTAGATTAATGAAGCAATTCTATCAGAGTTTAAACTCTATGTCAAATAAAAAGTTAAGTGAGTGCACAACTTACGGAACGTCCCGCCTATCTTAAAGATTTGAGGCGGGATCCGCCTGCTATTAAATGAATAGCTTGGCGGGAAGTGAACGTAAGTTGTTGCACGAAGTTATGTCGCACAAGGTGCGACGTAGCCTATCTGTTCGTTAATATCTTTAAGTGGCTGATAAATTCCGGGTAGGATTTGCTGATACAGGAGATGTCATCTATCTTAGTTGTGCCTCTTGCAGCAAGGCCGGCTACCACCATGCTCATGGCTGTACGATGGTCTGCAAAGCTTCTTACCCGCGCTCCCCTTAGCTCTTTTACGCCTTCTATAATAATATTTTCTGATTTGCTTTCCTTAAATACACCTATATCTGCGCCCATCCTTCTCAGGTTCTCTATCATCGAATTGATGCGGTCTGTCTCTTTTACGCGTAATTCGCCAACGCCTTCAAATACGGTCCTGCCTCTTGCAAGGCTTGCAGCTACCATTAAAACCGGCAGCTCGTCTATTAGAGAAGGGATTTCCTTTTTTCTTATTATAGCCCCTTTCAAATTGCTGCTCCTGGCCAGTATATTCCCCATGGGCTCAGTAGTTAAACGGCCGGATTCATTGGCTGATAATTGAATATCTGCTCCCATTCTTTTTAAAACCCTGATTATACCCAACCGCGAAGGGTTTAAACTAACATTTCTGATTAAGACTTGAGAATCAGGTATAATACTGGCAAGGGTAATAAAAAATGCGGCTGAAGATATATCCCCCGGTACAGTAACCACCCGGGATGGAGCGATTAATTCTTTACCCCCCTTGATGTATATGGCGTTCTGCTTAAGTTTTATCCCTGCTTTAAATAACTTTAATATCCGTTCAGTGTGGTCGCGAGTTTTGACCGGCTCAATAACTTTAGTAGTCCCTTTTGCATACAGCGCAGCTAATAAAAGCGCTGATTTAACCTGTGCAGAAGCAACCGGCATGCGGTAGCTAATAGAATTCAACTTGTTTCCTTTAATAGTAATCGGCAGGTACTCCTCTGATTTCCCCTCTTTCTTATTTTTGACCGCTCTTGCCTCTATCTTTGCCCCCATCATTCTCAGCGGCCTGGTCACGCGTAACATCGGCCTCCTGGAAAGAGATTCACCTGCATGCAATATTACCTTAAAATTCTGGCCGGCTAGTACACCCAAAAGTAGGCGTAAGGTAGTTCCGGAATTCCCCACAAAAATAGGCCGGCCCGGCTTAGTTAATCCGAAGCGGCCTTTTGCGAATACATTAATTGTAGAATTCTTTTTATGGGCGTTATCAGAATACCCTGTAATCTTTATCCCTAATTTTCTAAGGGCTTGTATTGTATAGAAACAATCTTTATTGGCGGGAAAATTCGCAATCTTAGTTAAACCGCGGCTTAAAGCTCCTATAATTATATAACGGTGAGCTATGGACTTATCGCCTGGAGGGAAAATTTTTCCTTTAAGACGGAAGGCCGGCCTCGTTACAAAAGGCCTCATTTTATCTTTTGAACAACCTTATCGCCTTCTGCTACGTTATCTTTGACTGCGCCGGATACGAAACCTGCCGCAGCCATCGCGTCATGAACTTTTTCTACCTTCACATCACCCAGATATCTGGTGTCGTGATAAACAGAAAATACATCCCCTTCTTTTACGCCGTCTTTACCGCCCAAATTAATCACTATAAAATTATAATCTTTATTTATAACCAGCACTTTCCCCTCTGGCCCGGCCACCACGGTTGTCTTTACTTTTGGCTTTGGCGATGCTGCCGGCTTTGCCTTTGCCTGGCTGGCTGGCTTTACTGCTTTCTCTTTCTTACTTTTCTGCTTTGCCCCTGCAGTTTCCGGGCTGACTACGATTTTACCTAACTCAACATCCTTGGATCTCGCCTCTAAATCCCTCATTTTTGTCTCTAAGGCTGTTTTTTCCGAATCCAAGTCTTTTAGCTGAGCCTGTGTTTTTCTTACGTCTTCCTGCGCCTGGTTAAATTTCCTTTCTAAATCAGACCTTAGCCTTTTTTGTTCATCTAAGTCTACCCTGAGAACTTCAAGCTTTGCCAATGCCTCTTGCCTGACTGTTTTCTCCTGCTGTAAGCCGGTATTTAAAGTATCGATCTGCACCTTTGCCTCTTGCAATTTCGACTGCAGGTCGCTGATAAATTTCTCTGATTCTTTTAGCCTGCTTTCGGTTATTCTCTGTTTTGTATTTATCTCATCTAATGTTTCTTCCAGCTCTAAACTTCTTGTACGTTCTTTTTGGAAAAGATAAAAACTGCCGCCCGCCAAAGCTAAAGCAATAAGTATTATCAGGATTAATATAATTGTTGGCGCACTAGCCCTGCGTGTCATTCTTGCCTCCTTTTAATGAGCAGACAACTTACGGAAGCGACAGCAACGTAAGTTGTAGCGTCCATCATTTTAACGCTATTAGCGTCTGCGAATTAATCCGCCAAAGTTTAGCGGATATTCGTGTATGCACTTACTATAACATCAGTTACGAAAAAATCAAGTTTTATTTAAGAATTCTCTAAACTCACCGGGCAACTCACTGGAAAACTCCAGTAATTTTCCTGTGGCTGGATGCAGAAAAGCAATTTTTTGCGCATGCAGCGCCAGGCGGCTGAATTCATCTTTTCGGCCATATTTATTATCGCCCAATATTGGATGGCCCAAAAAAGCAAGATGCACCCTTAGCTGGTGAGTCCTCCCCGTAAAAGGCTCTAACTCTAACAGGCTAAACTCATTAGTGCGTTTCAAAGTCAGGTAATATGTCTTGGCATATTTTGTCTTGCTGCCAAAACCTACAGACATGCTTTTTCTTTTTAAGGGATGCCTGCCGATAGGGGCCTCTATCACATTCTCGTTGAATTCCATCTTGCCTTTGACCAGGGCTATATATTTACGTTTGATAGTATGTTTTGCGAATTGCTCTGCCAGGGCTAAATGCGCAAAGTTATTTTTGGCGATAACCAACAGGCCAGAAGTCTCTTTATCCAACCTATGCACAATACCCGGCCTCTTTGGATTGATACTGGAGAGATCCTTAAAGTGATGCAAGAGCGCATTTACGAGCGTATGCTCGTAATTACCCGGTGCAGGATGAACCACCAAGCCGGCCGGCTTATTTATGACTGCTAAATCTTTATCTTCATAAACAATATCTAATGGTATATCTTCCGCCTCTAGCGCCTCTGTCTTTTTATCCTCGATATTAATCCTGATTTCGTCATCAGATTTCAGTTTATAATGCGGTTTTATTAAACCATTGTTTAAAAGTACACTCCCTTGAAGAATCAATTTCTTTAAAGATTCGCGGGAAAGGCCTAATTTTTTCTCCTTGGAGAAATCGCTTAGATATGAATCCAGGCGTTTGCCTGAATCTTTTGGTGTGACTTTTAAGATGTGTTCTTGCATTTATAAAGCCCTATACAGGCAAAGAAAAAAACTAAAATACTTATAACCTGAAACAAGGTAAGCCCTAAGAAAATTTCCGTTGCATCTGCGCGCCAAAGCTCGATGAAAAACCTTTTTAAGGAATACAACAATAGGTAAGCATAGAATATTCCTCCCTGTCGATGCGGCCTATCCTGCAAAAATCTTAATACTATAAAAATAAAAATTAATGCCAGGGAAGAATATAACTGCGTCGGAATAAGGACTAAACCATGAACAGGAAAATAAATTCCGAATTCTGATGCTTTACCGAAACAGCAACCGTTTAACAAACACCCAATCCTGCCTATAGCCTGGCCCAGGGCCGCAAAAGGCGCAATTAAATCCAATACTTTATATATGGGCAGTTTTCTATTTTTTAAATAAGTGAATCCCGCAATGCCCCCTAAAGCCAAACCGCCGAACCAGGATAAGCCGCCTTCTTGCAGTTTGATTATATCAACGGGGTTTTTTATATAAAACTTTGCATTCTCGATAACATAAAATAGGCGGCTGCCTATAATTCCGCAAAGAAAAACTATAAATGCGAAATTTAAGATTGTATCTTGGCTTAGATGCTCTGCTCTGGCTTTAATACTGGCTAATTTAGAACTCACCAGGAATGCCAATACCAGCATCAGGCCATAGGAATATACGGTAAAGGGACCTATTTTACAGATTTCCGGGTACATATCGCCCACCCCAACAATATCGCTCCAATAGTTATGGAGGTATCCGCTATATTAAATACCGGCCAAATCCGAAAATCAAGGTAATCAATAACATACCCGAAGAATAACCGGTCACAAAGATTACCCAGGGCGCCGGCCAAAATCAAACTCATGGATACTGCAATGTATTTTTTATGTTTATTATTCTTTAGATTTAAATAAATCAGTATTATGGCGAATATAGAAGTAAATATAAATAAGACGAGTTGATTTTTTAGAATACCGAAAGCAGCGCCAGGATTATGTACCAGGGTAAGATGGAATATCCCTTTGATTACAGGCAGCGAAGAGTTGGGAGCTAGATTTTTCGTAACGATGAATTTGACTAACTGGTCTAAAGAAAGGATGGTAACTACGATGATAAAAACCATCGGCAAGGGGTGTTATTTTCTTTCTTTTTTCTCCTGGCATTTTACACAGAGGCGCGCGTGGGGCACTGCCTTAAGCCGGGACTTAGAAATGAAAGATTTGCATTCCTCACATATGCCAAATGTGCCCTCTTCTACTTTTTTCAAGGCATCGTCTAATTCATAAAGAAACCCTCTTTCGTTTGAGGCGAGCCCTAAAGAAAACTCTCTGTCATAGTTATCAGTAGCCACGTCTGCCATATGATAGGTATAACCCGAGATATCTCCCGAGGAATCCTTCTGCGTCTTTTTCAATGTCTCTTCGGAAATATGCTTTATATCATCCTGAATTTCTTCTTTTCTTTTCAGGATTAACTTTCTAAAATCGGCTAACTCTTTTTTGCCGAACTTTTTTCCGGACCTGGGTGCCTGCGCCGCTTTTTGCTTGCCGCTCCTTCTTTGTTTCTTAACTTTCATTTTTCTAGACAATTTTTTCCTCCTATTGCTTCTAAGCATCTATCGCAGATTAACGGATGGTCTTTATCCTTCCCTAATATAGAATAATTCCAGCAGCGTACGCATTTTTTCCCATCTGCCTTAACGGCCTCAATCGCAACATCAGGAATTGTGCCTTGTTTTATTACCTCTACCTGCGAAACTTTGAATATTTCACAAAGATCATTCTTTAAGCTTGTTAAGAATTTATAACGATCTTCGTTATTTGTCAATAGATTTATTTTTGCATCAAAGGAACTGCCGATTTGATCTTTCGAACGCATATCTTCCAGTGACTTGGCTATTTCAGGAATTAAAGGTAGAATATTCTGTTCCATCTGCGTAAAATCCATATTCTCATTCGGCGTTGCCACAACAAAATGAGGCCATTCAAGAAGATGAACGCTGGAAACAGCCTTATCTTTTTGCTCCCTCGGCAAATTTTGCCAGATTTCTTCTGCTGTAAAAACCAAAATTGGAGACATAATCCTTATTAAAATATTTAAAACTTCGTAGATTGTAGTCTGTGCGCTTCTTCTCTCTTTAGAATTAACGGCACAGGTATAGAGCCTGCCTTTAACCATATCAAGATAATGCATTGAGAGGTCTTCATTGCAAAAATCGTATATTAATTTATATGCCTTATAAAACCGGAATTCCTTGTAATTATCTTCTACAAGAGGTAATAACTGACGTTTTGCTTTATATAATATCCACCCGTCTATTTTTTTAAGCGAGTTATAAGCCACTCTGTCTGTATCGGGATTAAAATCATAGAGGTTGCTTAAAATAA
>Ga0265297_10005224_pt1 | contig 20133 bp, 17 predicted proteins | sample Munlanlwell13791_FD_192502 | JGI IMG/M metagenome (GOLD analysis project Ga0265297, IMG submission 192502) | Leachate microbial communities from a municipal landfill in Southern Ontario, Canada - Leachate well 137-91 | ecosystem: Engineered > Solid waste > Landfill > Unclassified | place...
AGAGCGTCGGATTTTTCGTTTTTTTGAAATGTTGCCAGGTCTTTGCTCCTGGCTCACATTGATTTTAATGGTTATAGTTTCTTGGCAGTGGCCGGTCGTAGCGGCTATTTTTATTATTGTTTTTGACACTTATTGGCTTATTAAAACTACATATTTTAGTTGGCATGCAGCTTATAGTTTTAAAAAAGTTAGAGAGCATTTAAAGAAAAATTGGTTAACAGAGTTAAAAAACCTATCAAAGGAAAGCTATAATATTAACATCAATGACTGGAGAGATATTTATCATTTAGTAATCTTTCCGATGGTTGATGAATCTTATGCCATTGTTTCTTCTACTTTTGAAGCATTAAGTTCTGCGAACTATCCTTTAGATCGATTTATAGTAGTTTTAGCCACAGAGGAACGTGCTCAAGATAAAATTCAATCAACAATTGATAAAGTTAAAAAAGAATATGGCAGGAATTTCAAACATTTTTTAATTACGGTTCATCCTAAAGATATTGAAGGTGAGATAGCTGGAAAAGGTGCTAACGAAACTTGGGCAGCTCGACAAGTTAAAAAACTCATTATTGATCAGTTAAATATTCCCTATGAACATATTTTAGTTTCCACATTTGATATTGATACTGTTGTTCCTAGCGATTATTTTGGTTGTCTAACTTACCATTTTCTCACGGCTAAAAATCCTTTGCGTTCAAGCTATCAACCCGTACCTCTATTTACTAATAATATTTGGGAAGCGCCGGCATTAGCTCGAGTGATTTCTTTTTCTTCAACATTCTTTCAACTTATTCAACAATCAAGACCAGAGAAAATGACGACTTTTTCTTCTCACTCAATGCCATTTAAAGCTTTGGTTGATGTAGATTTTTGGCAAACGAATGTAGTTTCTGAAGATTCGCGAATTTTTTGGCAGTGTTTTCTGTATTATAATGGCGATTGGGAAGTGGTGCCGTTATTTTATCCAGTATCAATGGATGCCAATGTTGATGTGAGTTTCAGCAAAACAATGGTTAATCAATACAAACAGCAGCGACGCTGGGCTTACGGCGCGCTTGATATCGCTTACACTTTCTTTGGCTTTATTAAAAACAAAAGAATTCCTTTCAAAAAGAAACTCATTTACGGATTTTTTCTTTTTGATGGCTTTTACAGTTGGGCAGTAACAAGTATTTTAATCTTCTTTCTCGGTTGGTTGCCAATTGTTTTGGGCGGGCCGAAATTTAGTTTTAATATCCTGTCTTTCTATTTACCCAAAATGACTTCGTATGTTTTGACCGTAGCTAATATCGGCATTATCACCTGCGCTGTACTAAATTTCTGGTTTTTGCCGCCGCGGCCACCTTATTATGGAAAATGGCGTTATTTATTATTTGTTTTACAATGGATTTTGACACCAATTAATTTGATCTTCTTTGGCAGCATTCCTGCTCTTGATGCCCAAACGCGATTACTTTTGAAAAAATATATGGGATTTTGGGTTACGCCTAAATATCGCAAATTAGAAATAACGCAAGAAAAATCCGGCAGTTAATAATAATTTTTATAGATTTATAGAGTTGGAAAATGTCTCGCGGCGGCGATTTTTTTACAAAAATCGCCGCCGCCCCCTTCGTCCGCCTATTGGCAACGAAATTTTTCCGCACAAATGACTACTCGCAGATTTGAGATTTGAATTTATTGTTATTATAATTTAATTGTAACTCAAAATTTTATGGAGAAAAAAGATTTGGTAAAAATAAACGATTATCTCTGGGAAATTCCTAAAGAATTTCGATCGGATATGCGCGTGCCAGCGCGTGTTTATGTTTCTGAAAAAATGTTGGAAGAAATTTTTCATGATCGTTCCCTTAATCAATTAGTAAACATTACTACTCTTCCGGGCATTGCAAACTATAGTTTAGCTATGCCAGATATTCATGAAGGCTACGGCTTTCCCATTGGTGGCGTAGCGGGTATTAGAGCCAATGATGGCATAATTTCACCAGGTGGAGTAGGTTACGATATTAATTGTGGGATGAGAATTTTGTTATCTTCTTATACCGAAACAGAGCTTAATCCTTATTTGAAACGTTTAGCTGAGGAAATTGCCATGAGCGTTCCTTCAGGTTTGGGCAGAGGGCACAAAAGAAGTATTAATCGAATTGATTTAGACAAGATATTAAATAGTGGAGCAAGAGAATTGGTGCAAAATGGTTATGGCGAGGTAGATGATTTAAAATATTGCGAATCAGGAGGTTGCTTAGAAATGGCTGACGCTCGTGTTGTTTCTAATCGCGCTAAAAATCGAGGAGGTGATCAAGTAGGTACGCTCGGTAGCGGCAACCATTTTTTAGAAATTCAAAAAGTGGTAGAAATTTTTGATAAGGAAGTTGCTAAACAATTCAATCTTTTTCCAAACCAAATTGTGATAATGATTCATACAGGCTCGCGAGGCCTAGGTCATCAAGTGGCTACCGATTATATTCAGATTATGATGCGGGCAATGTCAAAATATAAGATTAATTTGCCTGATCGGGAATTGGCATGTGCTCCTTTTAATAGCGATGAAGGCCAGAACTATTTTCAAGCTATGGCCGCAGCAGCTAATTTTGCTTGGGCGAATCGTCAAATGATAAGTTTCTATGTTCGACAGGCGTGGGAAAAAATTTTAGGCAAAGGTAGTAACCTTAAAATTCTTTATGACGTAGCTCATAATATTGCAAAGTTGGAAGAGTATGAGGTTAACGGTCAGAGGGAAACTCTTATTGTTCATCGTAAGGGAGCGACGCGTGCTTTTCCTGCTCATCATCCAGAAATTCCCGAAGAATATCAATCTTGCGGGCAACCCGTGCTTATCCCCGGCAGCATGGGAACTGCTTCGTATATTTTGGTGGGAGTAGAGAAAAGTAAAGAGACATGGCATTCAACTTGTCATGGCGCTGGTCGACGTATGTCGCGCGCCTCCGCTACTAAAAATTTATCTGTTCAAGAAATTCTTAATAATCTGAAACAAAAAGGTGTTCTTGTGGAATGTAATAGTTTAAGAGGACTGGCAGAAGAAGCGCCTGAGGCATATAAAGATATTGATGAAGTCGTTAATGTTGTTGATCAAAGTGGATTGTCGATTAAGGTAGCCAAACTAATACCATTAGCAGTTATTAAAGGAGAATAATATGCAAATTTTAGTAAAAAATCGAAAAGCCCAATTTAATTATGAAATTTTAGAAAAATTTGAAGCAGGTATTCAACTTTTGGGTTGCGAAGTTAAGTCAATAAAGGCAGGCAATGTTTCTTTAGACGGGGCTATTGTTCAATTTTACGGCAATGAGTTGTATTTAATTAATGCTTTTATCCCGGCCTGGCAACCTGCTAATGCACCAGCAAATTATAAGCCGGATCGCAGCCGCAAATTGCTTTTACATCAGAAAGAAATTGATTATTTAAGGGGTAAAATGAAAGCCGAACGTTTAATGCTTATTCCTCTGACGGTTTACTTGAAAAAAAATAAAATTAAGTTAGAATTAGGATTGGTAAGAAGTAGAAAAAAAATTGACAAAAGAGAGCTTATTAGAAAAAGAGAGACGCAGAGGGAATTAGAAAGGAAGCTTAAAAATTATTAATTCGGGGATGATTGGCCTCGAAGCGAAAAAATATTTTCGAGTCAGATCGAGGAACCGTTACCTCGTTAATCATCGGGCAACAAAAATTGCCAATTCAAATTCCAATCTGGCTTTCGCTTTAGCTTAAGCCGGCATCCGACTAGCCGATGCTCAATACGCTAGAAGGGTGTCAAATTATTGAGCTAGGCTTTTATGAGCGCCTCTGATCATAAAAGCGACCAAATTCAGAGGCAAGGGATTAATAGTTTTGCCAATTTTAATATTAATCCTCAAAACAAATTGGCTTATTGTCTGGACAGCTCGGAAATCACTTTTTTCGCTGACGCGGGTTCAATTCCCGCCATCTCCACAAGTAATAAAATTTTAAATTAAAGTCGAATTGCGATTGACAATATTTTAAAAAGATATAATATCAACAATCAAATAAAAGCGGGGACCGTAAGAGTAATTGATGAAAATGGCGGCAATTTGGGCATTATGCCGCTAGCAGAAGCTCTTGATTTAGCTCAATCAAAAAATTTGGATTTGGTTGAGATTGTTAATACGGCTAATCCGCCGGTGGTTAAAATTTGCAATTACGGCAAATTTTTGTATCAGCAAGAAAAGACAGAAAAAAAACAAAAAGCTAAAGAACGCACTGATGAAATTAAACATATCCGTTTGACGTTTAATATTGGAAAACATGACATGGAAGTGCGAGCGCGCCAAACAGAAGAATTTTTAAAACAGGGCTTAAAAGTTCAAATAGAACTTATTTTGCGAGGCAGAGAAAAAGCCCATAAAGATTTAGCCACTAATAAATTAAAAGATTTTTTGAATTCCATCCAACATCCTTATAAAATTATCCAAGATATCAAAAATTCACCTCGAGGCTTAATTGTTACTATTGGTTAATATGTTAAAAACAACAAAATCATTTCAAAAAAGAATAAAATTAAGCAAAAGTAGAAAAGCCTTACACAGGCCTATTAAACAAAATCATTTTAAAGCTAAACTTTCAGGTCGAAGTAATCAAGATAAAAGGAAGGTAAAACCGTTTTATAAAACAGACGAAAAAGCTATCAAAAAATACCTTCCTTATACCAAATAAAATTTAAAGGCGCGGGATTTAAATATTTAATAATATTTAAATAAGCGCTGAATTTATTATTTTATGACAAGAGTTAAAAGAGGAATCGTTGGCCATAAAAAGAGGGAAAAGGTTTTAAAAGAAGCGAAAGGATATAAATGGGGTCGGAAATCAAAAGAGCGCTTGGCTAAAGAAGCGCTACTTCACGCCCAGAGTCGTTCCTTTGTTGGTCGGAAACAAAAAAAGCGAAATTTTCGTCAATTGTGGCAAACAAAAATTAAAGCCGCAGTGCTTAAAGAAGGGCTGAGATATAATGAATTTATCCATTTACTCAAAATTAATAATATTGCGATTAATCGGAAAATTTTATCTGAGTTGGCCGAAAAACAACCAGAAGTATTTCGATCAATAGTGGCCGAAGTCAAAAAATAAAGTATAAAATTATGACAATTTTAAAAAAGAAAAAAATGGATAAAAAACAATTGAAGGAACTTCAAGAATTATTAGAAAAAGAAAAAAAAGAATTGGAGGAAAAAATTTCAGATTTAAATTTGAAAGAAAAAGAGTTGGCGATTAAAATGCCTGATTTTAGCGCTTCCGAAGATTCTTCTATTGAAGCCGATGAAATTGAGGAGCTCAACAACCTTTTATCTCTGAGGTTTGTTTGGGAAAATGATTTAGCCTCAATTAATGAGGCGTTGGAAAGAATTAAAAAAGGAACTTATGGTATTTGTGAAGAATGCGGAGGATTAATCGAAATAGCCCGATTAAAGATTGAACCAGCAGCCAAAATTTGCGCCAAGTGTTTAAAAAAGAAAAACTCAGCGTCAGTTTAAATTTCTTTATTTTTCCAAAATTATGACGGCTAAGATTTATTCAGCAGCTGTTATTGGGATTAAGGCCCAACCTATTGAAGTAGAGGTAGATTTAGGTCCGGGTCTTCATTCTTTTAATATTGTGGGATTAGCCGATAAAGCAGTGAGCGAGGCGAGGGATCGAGTTTCTTCAGCTATTAAAAATAGCGGCGCCGCTGCTCCCCAAAGACAAAATAGGAAAATCACCGTTAATTTAGCACCCGCCGATCTTAAAAAGGAAGGTTCGGCTTACGATTTAGCTATTGCCGTAGGTTATCTTTTGGCTTCAAATCAAATGAAAGCATTTGATGCCAGCAATAAAATTTTTTTAGGTGAATTAGCATTAGATGGCAGCTTAAGGCCGGTGGCAGGCGTTTTGCCAGTTATTCTGATGGCCAAGGAAAAATTTAAGGAAATAATTTTACCAACTAAAAATATTAGAGAAGCCGAAATTATTAAAGGAATTAAAATTGTTGGTTGTGAAACATTAAAAGATGTAATTGAATATTTAGAAGGAAAAAAGGAGATTGGTTTTGTAAGTAATAAGGATTTAGAAATTTCGCAAAACAAAAAACATGCAGTTGATTTCGCTGATATTAAAGGACAGCAACAAGCAAAAAGAGCTTTGGAAATTGCAGCTGCTGGCGGACATAATATTTTAATGGTGGGATCGCCCGGCTCAGGCAAAAGCATGCTTGCTAAAGCGTTGCCTTCAATTTTACCACAGATGTCTCTAGACGAAGCATTGGAGGTTACTAAGATTTATAGCGTTTGTGGCTTAACATCAGAGGAAGAACCTTTAATTACCTTGCGACCTTATCGAGCTCCTCATCATACAGCATCAAAGATTGCTGTTGTTGGCGGTGGTTCTTGGCCTAAACCCGGTGAAATTAGTTTGTCTCATCGAGGCGTTTTGTTTATGGATGAAATTGCTGAATTTAGCCGTGATGTTTTAGAAAGCCTAAGACAACCATTAGAAGACGGTGAGATTACCATTAGTCGCGTGCAGGGAAGTTTGACTTTTCCAGCGCGATTTATTTTAGTGGCTGCAATGAATCCTTGTCCTTGTGGCTATTATGGTGATCCAGAAAAAGAGTGCCATTGTAGTCCCTCGGAAATTTTAAAATATCAGAAGAAAATTTCAGGGCCATTGATGGATCGTATTGATATGCAAATTGAGGTGCCGCGAGTTAAATACGATGATTTAAAATCAGAACAAATAGGAGAATCCTCGGCTACCATTCGTTCGCGTATTGAAGAAGTTAGGCGAATTCAAAAAGAACGATTTAAGAATTTAGCTCGAGCGATTTATACTAACAGTGAAATGTCTTCCAAAGAAGCAGAAAAATTTTGCCTTTTAGAAAAAGAAGCAGAAGCGTTACTAAAAAAGGCGGTAGAAAGTTTTTATCTTTCGGCGCGCAGCTATTACAAATTTTTAAAAGTTGCTCGAACTATTGCCGATTTGAACCATTCGGATTTAATTAGAGTTGAAGACGTGGCAGAAGCTTTGAGATATCGCCTCAAAAATGAAAATTGATGTTATTGTAAAACACATGATAAAAAAATCGAGCTCAACTCGATTTTTTTATCATGTGTTTGTTAATGGAGAATTAGTATTTATTTTACAAAAGGATTTTTAGCGCCGCGAATTTCAAAATGAAGATGGCAGCCCGGGTTGCCAATAACGTAACCAGTGTTGCCCATCACGCCAATTAGCTCTCCTTGCATAACGTAATCACCCTCTTTAACTCTAATTTGATTAAGGTGGGCGTAAAGCGTTTCGGTGTTGTTGGGATGCTGAATTTTAATATGATTTCCATAACCATTATCCCAATCCACTAATATTACTAGTCCTTCGGCGCTTGCCATTACTGGAGTACCGCATCGATTAGCGATATCAACTGCATTGACGGCATGAAGTGTGCCCCAATTAAATCCAGTGGTAGGAAGAACGTAATAATAAGGATAAGAAGGCAAATTGGAAGTTGCTGTTTTGGTTTTTGCTTGCGATGAAGAAAGAATTCCATCAGGTACTATAATTTTTTCTCCGGGTTTAAGATTACTATTAGTAATATTATTGAAAGCGATAATTTTATCAGGAGAAGCCGAATACATTTTCGCAATAGTTTCTATAGTATCTCCGGTTTTTATTTCATGTAAGATTCCGGAAACAGGTAAGATAATTAATTCTTCCCCGGGGGTGATTTTTTCACTCTTTAAATTATTAGCCCAAATAATAGTATTAAGACTTATGCCAAAGTCAGAGGCAATGCTTAAAAGAGTATCTCCTTTTTGAACCTTGTAAAACAAAAGGCCATTTTTATCCGTTTGAATGCTTGTCAGAGTAGGATTGGGATTTTGAATGCTACTGTGATCAATAAGATAATAGATTTCATTTTCTGAATCAGAGATTGAATTATTATTGGTTAAAGAACCATTCTGATGACTGATTGTGGCAGCAGCATCGTTTAAAAGAGCGAGCGAATTTTGTGGAAGAAAAGGACCGCCGATTACACCTCGGTCAGATTCTTTAAGCGAAGAAGCCCCATCTTTGTTAATAAAATTGAAAACAAGAATTGAGGTGGTTAAAATTAACAAAAAAGCAACCAACAAAAATGATGGTTGCTTAATCCAAAAAAACCTTTCTATTAATGAAGTGAAAGATTGAAAAAATCCATTAGGATGCGATTTTTTCTTTCCTAATTCCGCTATTTTCTTACTTATCGATCGGAACTGATGATAAAGATTGGCAAAAAATGTACAAATAGGCTTAATAAATTGTTCTCCAGCAGAGATAAAATCTATCTCTGAAGGATTAGTTTGTATTATAGCTAAAGCAGATTTAAAGTCAAGTCCTTGCGCAAACTTAAACACATAATAGAAAATACGAAGGAATAAGATAATTAAATAAAGAAATGCAGTTTTTTAAAATTAATCTGGAAAATGGTTAGTAAAAGTGCTAAAATAACGTCATGATTGACAAGTTTAAAGCACTCGAAGGTTTAAATGAAAAACAAAGGGAGGCGGTTTTGTACACTGAAGGGCCAGTTTTAATTGTGGCTGGTGCCGGTTCGGGTAAAACACGCACTTTAACCCATCGCGTAGCTTATCTTTTAGCAACGGGCATTAAATCGGAAGAAATATTAGCCATTACGTTTACTAACAAAGCTGCAGAAGAAATGAGAGATCGCATTAAGCAAATTTTAGGAGAAAATAATTTTTCTCAGAAATTATTTATTGGCACCTTTCATAAGTTAGGCGTTAATATTTTAAGGGATCTGTTTTCTTTAGTTCAACGCCGGAAAAATTTTGTGATTTTTGATGAGGAAGATAGTTTAAAACTTATTCGAGAATGTCTAATGGAATTAAATTTACCCAGAGAACAGTTTATTCCGGTTAATGTTCGCAATGAAATCTCACGAGCGAAGAATGAGTTAATTTTAGCTAAAGATTATGAACAACTAGCGGAGAATTTTTTTCAAAAAAACGTAGCGAAAGTGTTCAATCTATATGAAGAAAAATTGATTAAAAACAACGCATTTGATTTTGATGATTTAATTACTTTGCCAGTGCACATTTTCTTAACTCATCCAGACATTTTAGAAAAATACCAGAATAAATGGCGCTATATTTTAGTTGATGAATACCAAGATACCAATACTTCGCAATACCAATTAATAAAACTACTTGCTTCAAAGTATAGAAATTTATGTGTTGTCGGAGATGAGGATCAGTCAATTTATTCTTGGCGGCAAGCCGATTTTCGCAATTTTTTAAATTTTGAAAAAGATTGGCCTGATGCCAAAATTATTATTCTTGAAACAAGTTATCGTTTAACAAAAAACATTTTAGCAGCAGCTCAAGAAGTTATTAAAAATAATAAATTACGTCGTGAAAAAACTCTGATTTCACCCAATCAAGAAGGTAGGCCAGTGTTTGTGATAAGAGCATTAGATGATATTGAAGAAGCAGAATTTATTGCTGCAACAATTCAGAGTCTTGTTCAAAATTATCAATGTCAATATAAAGACTTTGCGGTGCTTTACCGGATGAATGTCCAATCGCGAGTTTTGGAAGAGGTGTTTTTAAAGTTCCATATTCCTTATCAAATTTTTGCCGGCGTTAAATTTTATCAGAGAAAAGAAATTAAAGATATTATTGCCTATTTGAGAATTTTAGCAAATCCTGCTGATTTGATTAGTTTAGAAAGAATTATCAATGTACCATCGCGAGGCATTGGGCAGAAAAAAGTAGAGGTGATTTTTCAAGGCGCTGATTATAAAAAAGTATGGGAAAATTTAAAAAAATTTTCTGAGACTAAAGAATTTTTAGAAATATACCAACAGCTTAAAAATGATCTAAATAAAAAATCAGTGGCCTCTCTCTCTAAAGAATTATTAGAAAAGATAGATTACCAGTCTTATTTAAAGCAAACCTCAAGTCAAGCCGAAGAAAAGTGGCAGAATGCAATGGAATTGATTCGTTTAGCTGAAGATTTTGATGAGTATGAAAAAGGCGATTTAAATCAATTTCTTGAAAAAATCTCACTTTTTCAAGAGGGGGATGAAAAAATAAATGATCGCAACTATGTTTCTTTAATGACATTGCACAGCGCCAAAGGGTTAGAATTTAATATAGTATTTATTGTTGGCGTAGAAGAGGGTATTTTACCTCACGTTCAATCGCAATATTCTGATGATGAAATGGAAGAAGAAAGGAGGTTGATTTATGTAGGTATGACGCGCGCCAAAGAAGAGGTTTATTTAATTTGGTCATCGCGGCGTCGAATTTTCGGTAATTTACAAATAAACACCTCCTCGCGATTTTTAGATGAAATTCCGTCTGATTTGAAGCAGGAAATTGAATTAGATGCTTTTAAGGAAGAAAGTGATGAGAAAAAGAAAAAAATTGATCCTGATAATCCTGAAATAGAATTATTTGATGATGGCGATTACGAATTTTAATTTTTCAATTATGAAAGCGCAAAAGAAATTAGGTCAAAACTTTTTAATTAATAAAAACGCTTTGAAAAAAATCGTTGGCGCTTTAGAAATTTCTGATAATGATATTATTATTGAAATCGGAGCTGGCACGGGCAATTTGACGCAGGAAATTTTAAAAAAAACATCAAAAGTTATTGCGATTGAAAAAGATAAATCTCTAGTTAAGTTATTAAAATTAAAATTTGAAAACCTTAGCCCCTCTCTTCAAATTATTGAAGGCGATGTGAGAGACCTTTTGCCGCTGATTACTAAAAAAATCAGAAATTTTAAAATTGTCGGAAACATCCCGTACTATTTAACAGGATATCTTTTGCGTCTTTTACAAGAGTTAGAAAGCCCGCCTTCTTTAATAGTTTTTACTCTTCAGCGCGAGGTGGCCGAACGAATTGCAGCACAGCCACCGCACATGAATCAGTTGGCTGCAATCGTTCAGCTGTGGACTTATCCCGAAATAATTTTTTATTTAAAACCGAAAGACTTTCTCCCACCACCAAAAGTACACTCGGCGGTTGTTCAATTTCAGGTGAAATCTTCAGCGGAACGCTTCAAAAATGAAAAAGAAATTATTCAATTAATAACGCGCGGTTTTAAGCAGCCTCGAAAAACACTTCTCAATAACTTGTCAAGAGGTTTTGATAAAAACAAGATTAAAAAAGTTTTAGAGAGATTAAATTTAACAGAAAAAACAAGGCCAGCGGAATTATCAGTGGAGATGTGGATAACTCTATTTGATTATCTTAATTCTTAATTATTTTTGCGTTATAATTGAAAAGAGTATGGAAGACGTTAATATCAGAAAAAAATATTTACACATTAGTTTATCTATTATTGGATTGGCTTTAATAATCAGTTTTTTGATTATTCAACACCCGAACGCAGCCGACAACCCAAAAGATATTAGTAATGAAACAATAAAATCACAGAATACGATTGCCGAGACTTTTGCTTTAGAAAAGACTAATAAAAAACTAAATGCAGACGTAGAAAGTTTAGAAATTGCTGATGAAGATAATCTAACGTTGAAATTATCCGCTGCTTTGTCCAATCAAATTCTTCAATTGAATGAAAATAATGATTTATCGTCAGGCAAGCTGCAGGTGCCAGGTGAAGAATTATTTAGTGAAGAAATATTACAACAGTATAAAATAGATTTTTGGAATAATCTAAAATTAGTTCAAATTGATGAATTAAAATTTGGAGAGGAAAACAATCCAATTACTTCCTTGCAGTATTTTGTGAATGTCATGCAAGTTATTAATGATAATCATTTAACAGACGATATTTATTTGGAAAATTTGCAAGGCTTTATTGACAATGAAGACCCAGCTTATTTAAAAGATTTTATCAACAAGTTGGATAAGGGAATTGTGGCATTAAAAAATATACCCATTCCTTCTTCTTATGCCGCTCTGCATTTGGATTTAATTAATTTTATGAACCTAAAGAGAACTGTTTTGGTTGATCTCTATAATTATACTAGCGATCCGATTCGGGCTTTGGTAGCTAGCGATTTTTTAACAGAAATAGATGATTACTATCAGAACTGGGTAAACGCTTTAGCTAATAAAATGGAACAAGATGGCGCCTTAGACTATTTTCAATTTTAATAATCAATGAAAAATAAAATTACTATTCTTCTTATTATTGCAATGCTTGGCTTAGAAATAATGCCTTTATTTACGGCCAAAGCCCAATGTGATCCTAAAGACCCCGATTGTGTTACGAGCGGTGAATGGGATTTTGGGATTGGCGGAACAGAGACATCACCAAGCACTCATGATCTATATAATATGACCCCGCAAATTAGCGAACCAGATTTAACTGATAGTGTGAGCAGTTATAATATTGTGAAGGGTGATGTTCTCGCTTGTATGACTATGTTAAGTCTGGATTTAGGTGAGGTAATATCAAAGGTTACGAAGTTCATAGGCGGTATTATTAATAAAGGATTAGGTTTTATTACCGGTGGTTTATTAGGTGGAGGAGATAGTGGTCCTGAACAAACAATTTCAATAGGCGGTACAGATACAAAGGCGGCTTGCATGCAGTGGTTAAAGGATAAAAAATCCGCTCTTCAAGCGCAAAAAGGTCAAATAACCAAAATGCTTTTAGGTTATGCGGCTAAAACTTTTATGGATCATTTAGTTTATAGTACGGTTGATTGGATTAGCGGCCGAACAACAGGTGAGCCACAATTTGTGACTAATTGGCAGGCTTTCTTTAACGACGTAGCCGACGAAGCTTTTGGCCGGTTTATCGAAAATTCTCCTTTTTCAGAATTATGTGAACCATTTCGTTTTCAAGTACGCGCAACTACTCGATTGCCAGGACGACCGCCTTTCCCAACCTGTACTCTAACGCAGGTTTTAAGCAACTTAGAATATTTTTATAGTGATTTTAGTAATGGTGGTTGGTTGGTTTTTGAACAATCATTTTATCCTTGGAATACAGCTGATGGCGCTTGGCTAATGACTCAAGAAGCGCTTGAATATGAATTAGCTCAAGCTCAAATGGAAGCCGAGAAAAAAACGCAGACTGGATACAAGCCAATAGAAGATTGTGTTTATAAGATAAAAAATTATATTACAGGAGACACTGAATGTTGGGATTCAATAATAAGTGCTCCTTCACAAACTGTTTCTGATGTGGCTTCCAAAGCAGTGACAGCTCAAATAGATAAAACCGAAAGTTACTTTTTAACCTCAGCAGATTTATCCAACTATGCCACGATGATAGGCCAAGCTTTAATTACTCGTTTAATTAAATCAGCTAAAGAAGAATTGATTGGTGGTAAATGGTATGGCAAAGGATTATTGGATTTGCCGGAAAAGGGTGACGAAGGTCCTTCTCTTAATTTACGGTATAGTTGCAAAAATTATGATGGTATGGGTAGCTGTGAATATGATGCTAACGGTTCCTATACTTCTTTAGAAAGTTGCCAAGCAGCTTGTAGTAAAAATCAATATCGTTGGGGATGCAATACGGAAACAGGGATTTGTGAATATCAAGCTAGTGGTCCCTACACAGATTTTACTACTTGTTCCAATGCGTGTTCGGAGAGCACTTCAACGCCGACAACTACTTCAATGTTTTGGACATGCGATTCTTCCACTGGTGAATGTGTTCAAGATGAAAATGGAGATTTTCGTAGTTTAGAAGGATGTTTAAAGATGTGTAGTTATAAAGAACCGGGTAAAGAAGTTCCGAGTTATTAATCTTATGAAATTTCAACTGCCCAAAGCGAAAATAAAAAAAATTCTTATTCATCCCAAAATAATCTCCGGGATTTTAATTGGAGTTATTTTGAATTTTCTGCTTACCTACAAAGCCAGCGCAAATATTTTCGGGCTTGGCAGTGTTGCCGAAAAAGCGATTTACCAAGTTTTGATTTGGATAGGTAATATTATTTCTTCTATTGCGGGTATTTTTATTAATTTGGAGTCACAACTTCTGTCTTTGATTGCTCAGATTTCTCAATTTACGACTATGCCGGTAGTGCAAACGGGTTGGGGAGTTGCTCGCGATTTCGCCAATATTTTTTTTATCGCCCTGCTTGTTTATGTAGCTTTTTGTTATATTTTAAGAATTAATAGTAAAAGCAGTCAAAAAATTTTAGTTAATGTTATCGTAATGGCGATTCTGATCAATTTTAGCCTAATGATCGGAGGTATTATTATTGATTTCTCTAACGTCTTTTTTAATTATTTTGTGTTTGGCACTACTGCTAATCAGCAAAGCTCAGGGGATAAAAGTGCAGCTTTAAGCTATTCTTTGGGCAATGCCTTAAAATTAAATACTTTTACAAAAACATTACAGGAAAACCAGAAGACGATGAAAGAAATGGAAAAAGAATTGACTGAGAAGGCGAAGTCGAGTACTTCGACAGAAGACATGCTAGCTTGGGTAACATTTAAAATGGAAAACGAAGACACCCACGTTTTATTTTTTGCTGCTATTAGAGTAATATTTATTATTGTTTTTAGTTTTGTCATTATTCTTGCTTTGGGTGGTTTGGTTGTGACGCTTTTTGTCCGTCTTTTCTGGCTTTGGATTTTACTTATTTTAGCGCCTCTGGCTTGGACTCTTTCGGTTGCTCCTATCCCGGTGATTGGACATTATGCTAAAGAATGGTGGAATAATTTTTTGAAATGGTGTTTTGTGGGACCGGTTGTAGGTTTTTTCATATTTTTAGCTTTGACTTTAGCTAATAATATGCCTTATATACCACAGGATGCCCTGACGGCTTTTAGCGGTACGTTCTTTTCTGGTGCCGCTGACACCTTATTTAGCGTTCAAGTGGTTATGCAATTGGTTTTGATTGTTGGTTTGATTATTGGTGGTTTAATAGCCGGTCAAAAAATGGGTGATGTTGGTGCAAAATTTGCTTTGGGTTTAGCTACTAAAACAGGCAAGGCTACTGGCAATGCTATTAAGAATAGAGCTTCTTTGGCAGGGCTAAGAGCAGCTCGTCAAGTGGCTGAACCAGTAGCTGAAGGTTTGGCCAAAGCGCCCAAAGGGCTAAAGGCCTTAGGTGCGGTGACAGGAATTGGTGCTTTGAGTCGTGCTACGATTTCAGCAGCTGAAAAGAGAGATCAGGCAGAGGAGCAAAAGAAGATGAAGAAATATGAAGCGCTTGATAAATCAGAATTAGAAAAAATTGCTGCCTCACCCATTAGAGAGCGAGAAAAAGCTGCGGCTATTGCCGCTTTAGTCAAAAAAACCGGCGGAGATATTGATCTTAAATTTAGAGACGACGCAATGAATTTATTACCGAAGTTCCATATGCATGGAGAATATCGTGATGTACTGAAAGCTCATCCAGAATGGGATAAACGATTAACAGAGGCGGCTAAGAAAGGTCCAGCTGAATTAGAGAAGGCGACAGCCGAAGTATTTAAAGACAAAGACATCTCTGCAATAATTATTCCTAAATTACCCGATCCGAAAGATCCTCACTATGAAGAACTAAAGATGATCCGGAATAGCATTTTGCGTTATAAAGCTCAATTAGGCGATCCAAAAGATATGGCTCGATCTCTTGTGGCAGCAAATAAACGGAATGCTGCACAATTGTGTGAAGATATGAATCAGGTCATCACCGAATTTTATAAAGATAACGATGAAGCTCAATTCCATCTTTTAGACACAATTTCTAACTATGCTATTGGCGCCAAAGCAATTGAGAATAATGATGCGCTGAAGAAAACATTTGAGGTATTACAAGCTAAAGAATTACAAAAGCAATCGGAGGAAGAGGCTAAAAAAGATGAATTAAAAAGAAAAATAAGAGAAAGCAAAAAACCAGAAGGGGAAAACGTCAAACTTTATGACGAGTGGGGGCATCCTAAAAATCCAACTAAATAAATTAAAAAGTTGTAAAATTATGAGTCAAGAAGAATTAATCAAACAATTTAATCAATTACCAGAAAAGATTCAGGATCTTTTAATGAGCGAGGAAATAGCCGATATTATTAGTGAAGAAGAACAATTAAATTATCTACCGGCTCAAAAAGGGAAAATGATAGCCGGTTTGGTGGCTGATGTTTTGCTCGGCAACCTATCTTATAAAGAATTCACCCCAACTCTTATTGATCGACTCGGCGTTAACCCGATTGTGAGCAAAAATATTGCTCAAAAAATAGAAAGTAAAATCTTTTTTCCCGTTAGAGAAGATTTAGAAAAAATTCATCGGCGAGTTTCTTTTGGAAAACAAACAGTAGAACCAACAACTGAAGAAATGCCGCGAGAAGTTCAATTGGCAAAAGAACCTGTTCCTGCAGAAATAAAAACAACCGAAGATAAAGAAATTAGTCAGGCGCCATCGCCGTCTGTTATTTTGTCGGAGCAAGTTGTTTCGGTTGAATCACCGAGTTCGATTATAGCCAGTGTGCCAGTGGAGGAGAAAACTACAGAAAAAAAAGAAACACCCAGACGTTCTTTTTCCAACTTTTTCCGCTTTAAAAAACCCAGTCATCTCGAAAATAAACCATCCACAAAAGAATCTTCTCCGCCTGGCCCGATTATTATTGGCAAGGAGCAAGAATTTAAACCGGTATTAGAAGAAAAGTCGCCGTGGATGATTTCCTTTGAAGAAGTAAAACCCCTTAAAGAAAAAGTCGTTTCAGAAATTGAAATCAGTTCTGCAGAAAATAGCATTCAGAAACAAGAGGAAGAAAAGAAGCCGATTGAAGGAGAAAAAGAAGAAAAAACTTCTTTGGAATTTTCCATACCAAAACCCAATTTATCTTCAGCAGATAAAGATGCTGGTAAGCAAATAACACCTCCGCCAGCTGTTAAAATTGTTAATTATTCGGAAAAAGAACAATCTATATTGCCAACTCAAAGTACTGAGACTGAAATAAAAGTTGATGAGTCCCAAATAATTCAACCAAAGAAAATTATTTCTCCAGAATCAGAGCAGACTTCTAAACCAGAAATGCCTTTAATGTCAGAAAAAAAATCAGAAACACCTTCAATCTCAGAAATATCCGAAATTCAAAATCCGCCCGACGTTAAAGAACCTCCTTCTTCACCTCAAAAATCACCAGAATCAGAAGTTCCTTCGGAAAATGTAATCGATCTTAGAAAATTAAAATTTTAACTATAACTATTAATGCCTACTGCTCAAGTCCCACAATTCATTAATATGGAAAGCAAAATTGTCGGACCATTAAGTCTTAGACAATTTTTATTTTTAGCCGGAGGAGGAGCGCTTATCTTCGCTTTAAATTTTATCTTGAGTACCGGCTTGTGGCTTCTCGTAAGTCTTTTCATCGCCGCTCTTGCTATAGCTCTTGCCTTTGTTAAAGTTAACGAACAACCACTCCACAAAATTCTATTAAACGCTTTTAAATTTTATGCTAGCCCAAAATTATATACGTGGCAACGCTCTCAAGAAAAAAAAGAATTAATAGAACCACCGAAGCCAACCATTTCTCCTAAAGAACCAAAAAAACGTTTAACAGTCGAAGAATTAGAAAAACTAGCCGAGGAAATAGAAGAGCAAAGTAAAAAATAATATGCCCGCATCATCTTCAACAGAAAAATTTGTTAATATTGCTACCATTCGCAATGATTGCGTTATTTTAAAAGACGGATCTTTGCGAGCAGTGTTGATGGTTTCAGGTATCAACTTCGATTTATTATCAGACACAGAACAAGAAGTGATTATTAACGCTTACCAGAATTTATTGAATAGTTTAGATTTTTCTTTACAAATTCTTGTTCATTCCCGAAAGGTTAATATGGATAATTACTTGGAAACAATTAAGCATATTGGCGAAAAGGAAGAAAATGAATTGCTGAGATTACAAATTGAAGAATATTACAATTTTATTGATGAACTAGTAAAATCAACCAATATTATGGTTAAAAGATTTTATATTGTTATTCCTTATTCTTCGTCGCCAATTATTTCAGGCACGTCAGGAGGTCTGGTTTCTATTTTTGATAAATTGCCCTTTGGAAAAAAGACCACGCCGCAGGAAGAATCTCAAAAAAAAGAACTAGATTTTGAAAATCAAAAAATGCAATTATATTATCGGGTGAGTGCCGTTGCGTCAGCTCTTAAACCAATGGGTCTAAATGCCATTCGTCTTAGAACGTCTGAATTGGTCGAATTATACTATAACTTCTATAATCCTGAAAAACAGGAAAGAAAAAATCTAGCAATTGCATCAGAGTTAGATGAAGAATACGAGAATAATTCTTAATTAAAAATATGGCTAATCTTCCTTTTTTTCAAAAAAATAATGAGAATATTAATATTCCTCAAGTTTCTAAAACCGGACCTCAAACAATAGCGGAAATTTTAACGCCGCCTGCTTTGGAAATAGAATCAAATTATCTACGTCTTGGTGATTTATATGTCAAGACATTTTATATTATTTCTTATCCGCGTTATCTTACAACAGGTTGGTTTTCACCTATTTTAAACATTGATCAAACGGTGGATATTTCGGTTTTTATTCATCCGATTGATAGCGGTAGTGCTTTAAAAAAATTACGACGAAAGGTAGCTCAAGTAGAAGCGCAAATTATGGAAAAAGAAGAAAAAGGAGTAGTGAGAGATCCTATTTTAGAGACAGCCTATCAAGATTTAGAAAATTTGCGCGATGCTTTACAACAAGCAAGAGAAAAATTATTTGAAGTGGGTGTTTATATTGCTATTTATGCTTCTAATCTTCAAGAATTAACCACAATTGAGCAAAAAGTAATCAATTTTTTAGAAGGCCGAATGGTTTATATCAAACCCGCTCTTTTTCAACAAGCTGAGGGATTGCAATCGTGTATGCCTCTAAATCTTGATCTTTTAAGCGTTCATTCAACGCTAAATTCATCGCCTGTTTCAACAATTTTTCCCTTTATTTCTTTGGATTTAACTTCTGACAAAGGAGTGCTTTATGGTATTAATCGGCACAATAATAGTTTAATTATTTTTGATCGTTTTTCTTTGGAAAACGGCAATATGGTTATTTTTGCCAAAGCGGGCGGTGGCAAATCGTATTTTTGTAAATTAGAAATTTTGCGTTCTTTGATGATGGGGACAGATATAATTGTGATTGATCCAGAAAAAGAGTATGAGCATTTGGCCGAAACAGTGGGAGGGTCTTTTATTAATATTTCTTTAACATCCGAACATCATATTAATCCTTTTGATTTGCCACCAGCGCGGATTGATGAATCACCGGCCGAGGTTTTAAAATCTAATATTTTAAATTTAACCGGATTGTTAAGAGTAATGCTTGGAGATTTAACTGCTGAACAAGTTGGTATTTTGGATCGGGCACTTTCCGAAACATATGCTTCAAGAGATATCACGCCTGACAGCGATTTTTCTAAGTTGACGCCACCTCTCATGGAAGATTTACAATCGGTTTTAGAGAATATGGAAGGAGGGGCAGAATTGGCCGACAGACTATATAAATTTACGCGAGGTACTTTTGCTGGATTTTTAAACCAGCCTACCAATATTGATATCAATAATCGTTTAGTTGTTTTTGGAATTAGAGATTTAGAGGACGAGTTGAGGCCCATCGCGATGTACATAGTTTTAAATTTTATTTGGAATATTATTCGTGCGCAGATGAAAAAGAGAATTTTGGTGGTTGACGAGGCGTGGTGGATGATGAAATATCCAGCAGGCGCTGATTTTCTTTTTGGTTTGGTCAAAAGATGCCGAAAATATTTTATGGGCGTAACAACCATTACACAAGACGTTGAAGATTTTATTCGTTCGCCACAAGGAAGGCCAATTATTACCAATTCAGCCCTACAATTACTTTTAAAACAATCTCCTGCTTCTATTGAAGTAGTAGGTGAGACATTTAACTTAACTGGAGCCGAAAAACAACTTCTTTTAGAATCAAACGTAGGAGAAGGCATCTTTTTTGCCGGGTCAAAACATGTGGCTATCAAAATCATCGCTTCTTACGCCGAAGATCAAATTATTACAACTAATCCAATGGAAATGATGGAAATCGAAAAAGCTAAAAAGGAGTTTGATCAAAGTCTAAAATAATTGCTTCTTGTTTAAATAAATTTTATAATATGAATGAGGAGGAAAATTTACAATTAAATCAAGATGAAATGATAGATGATGAAAT
>Ga0265297_10005225_pt1 | contig 20129 bp, 29 predicted proteins | sample Munlanlwell13791_FD_192502 | JGI IMG/M metagenome (GOLD analysis project Ga0265297, IMG submission 192502) | Leachate microbial communities from a municipal landfill in Southern Ontario, Canada - Leachate well 137-91 | ecosystem: Engineered > Solid waste > Landfill > Unclassified | place...
CCGAAGCCGATCCCCACGGTCTTCACCACGCCCCCCAGCACGGTGAAGATCACATTGCTCTCGTTACCTTTCCCCACGACATCCGCGAACCCGGTCTTCACGTCCTCGAGCACGCCCCCGGCGAAGTTCTTGAACAGGTTCCAGACTTCCTTCCCGATGGAGAACAGCACCGAAAGGGTGCCCGCCATGGGTCCGAGCACGGCCTGAATCTTGGCCATGCCCGCTGCCGAGTTCATGAAGTCGGCCGTCGACTGCGCCATCTTCCCCAGCTCCTCGACGAAGGGGCGACCTGCAATGGCGATGTACTTCCCTATGGCCTCCTGGTTCTCACCGATCTGGTTCTTCAGGTTCGCGAGCGCTCCGCCGAAGGTGTTGCGCGCCGACTGCGCGGAGCCGCCGAACTCCTTCTGCAGCTCCTTGAGGATCATCGCCTGAGCTTCGCCGGCGCGGCCCGTCTGCACGAGGTTCTTGATCACGTCCGTCTGCGCCTGGTTAAAGTTCACCCCGACCCTGCGCAGGGCGGTTACGCCGAGGATCGGGTCCTGCAGCGCCTTGCCGAGTTGCACCGCGGCGCTCTTCGCGTCCGTGCCCATGGCGACGGACATATCCAGCACGGTCTCCGTGGCCTGGGGGAAGATGTCCTTCCCGATCTTCGTGAACGTGAGCAGCAGGTTCTCGGCGGCGAGGATCTGATCGTCCTCGATCCCGGTGAGGGCCATGAGCCCGTCCGAGAGGTCGAGCACCGCAGCCTTCGTCATCCCCGCGACGCCGCCCGTGGATCGGAGCACGGCTTCGGTCTGGGCGATAGCCTTCTCCTGGCTGATCCACGAGGTGACGCTGCCCTTCACGGCATTCACCACGGCCGCGAGCGCGCGCTTCACCGCCTCGAACGCTACCTGCGCCTTGAAGAAGCTGCCGGTCATCGTGCCGGTATGCTTCGTGACCTCTTTCCCGGCCCCCACGTACTGCGCGGAGTCGAGCTTGAAGTGGCCGATAACGCTGCCGGCGTCGAACGCCATTTACTTCCCTATCTTTCGCGACCTGCGAGGCAGCCGATCCCACACCGTTTCCACGCGCTGATCCTGGAGCTTCGCGATGGTCCGCTCGATCCCCTGAATCCAGCGCTGAAAGCCGGCCTGGTTTCGCTTCTGTTTGTCGGCCTGTGAACCCACGATCGCATGGTTGACTGCCTCGGCAATGTCGAGTTTGGCCAGTAGACGTTCGATACGGGTCTGCTTTCGTGCTTCTTCGAGCACGCTCCCCAACGTCCGCACATCCTCAGCCGCGCACAATCTCTCGATGTCCGAGAGCGAAAAACCCGCCCTCACGAGCGGCAGGATTTGTCGTCCCGCCGCTACGTAGGGTTTCGGATCTGCTCGTTCATCCAGACGATGACGTTCTTCAGCACCCGCGCGTCGAAGCGGTCCCGGAAGTCCTTCGCGGAGCCGCCGAAGTACACGGCCATCTGTTCGCACATCGCGCCCATGGCGTCCTTCTCCGCGCGGCCGCCGGCGCTCGTGACCCGCTGGATCATCTCCGAGGTGATCTTCTCCACCTCGAAATGAGCCATGGTGCCGTCGAGGGCTTCAACCTCGATCTCGATCTTCTTCGGGGCAACGAATTTCTCGATGCTCATCACCCTCCCCTTTCCGTCTGCTTCCTATGATTCACGCGCGCCCGCGGCCGCTACGCCGTGAGCCCGAGGCTGGACGCGACGCCCGCGTACCCGAACGCCTTGTGCCCGGTGGTCTCGTCATACATGCAGTCGAAGGCGACTTCGACGGCTCGCTGCGTGTCAGGGCCGAAGGCCCCGATGGGACCGGTCACGGTGGGGATCGCGAGGTAGAACGTCAGTTTGAACTTCGGGTCGGTGGACACCACACCCTCGCTGTCGACGCGGGTGAGGATGAGCACCTTGGCGAAGTTCGTGCGGCCCGAGCGGTAGATGTCCCGGCCCAGCTTGGCGCTGTTGCCGCCGCCCGAGACCGTGATGCCCCGCATGAGCTTCTCCAGCCGAGCCCACGTCGGCTCTCCGAGCTTGCAGGTAACGCGGTATCCCTGGCCGGTGGGGATCTTGTCGTAGTCCTGCGTCCCATTCTGAGCATACTTGATGCTCTTCATGTCCTCGATGAACTCGATGGAGGCCTCGTCGAGTGTCTTGCCGAGATCGGTGCCGTCGAAGTTCAGGTTCACAACCCCGAGGACACCCTCGATGAAGTTGCTTCCGATAGGTGCGCTCATTCAGATACTCCTTCGCTCAGATTCTCACGGCCGGCCCAACGGGCCGGGTTAACGTTCGCGGATCACCTGGTAGTTATTCGCGTACTCGATTCTTCCCTCCTCATCCGCGCCGAGGTTGTAGGGCACCTGGATCGCGGAGATCTGCGCCGTCAGCACCGCCGCGTGAACGACACCGTCGACCGTGATGGCGGGCAGCACCACGCCGAACCGCCCCGTCAGATACTCGAAGACCGAATGCGCGAGCTCGCGAGCGTGCGGCGCGTCGACGTCGCGGGCGATCACCTGCACCGTGAGGTGCTGGTACTGCGTCCACGGTTGCTCCGTTCCGCCGGGGTCGGTGAGGAGCACGCACCGATCGGGTATCGCCGTCTGCCCCGCCAGCAGCACGCGGCCATTCACGTAGAAGGTCTCGGTGGGGAACTTCGCGCGGAGGAGTTGGGCGAGGTTGTAGATCATGTGCCCATCTCCTTCTTGAAGATGTCCGCGTACAGCCCGAGGAGCACTTCCCCATCAGCGCGCAGGTGCTTCTCGACGAACTTATTCCCGACGTCCACGAGCATGTCGGGATTCGCCACCGCCTGGCGGCTCGGGCGCACCCCGCCCGGCACGAACTGCCGCTCATGCCAGCGCGCGGCATACGCGGTGTTGAACCCGACCACGACGTCTCCTGGCTTCGCGCTGTCGCTGTACTCTTGATTCGGGGTGCCGTTGGGGTGGTTGGCCTTCGTGTCGCCGAGGAACACGCCATCGGCGAACACGCTCCCGGATCCTCGCAGCACCCCCCAGCGGATCGGCGGGACGACCTTCTCCTTGCTGGATCCGTTGAGGGTGAAGTTGAGGAGTTGGAGCCCCACGGCCGCCAGTGCCTTGAAGTTGGCGGTGTCCTTCGCCTTCACCCCGACGCCGGCATCCTTGAAGAACTTCTTCAGCCCGGGGGTGAGGGTATCGGTGACGTTGCTGGTAAGCGGGCTCCACGCCATCAGACCCATACCTCCGTGAACTCCGACCCCGATCCGAAGGCGTGGCCCCTGCTGATCGACTTCACCTGCCACGGCTTGTCGGGCATCGAATACGCGACACCATTGATCTTCTTGATCTTCACCCGTGAGGTGTGCGCGATCGCGGCGGACCCCTCGAGGAGCACCTGCATCGTCCCCACGACTTCCTTCCCCGAGAGGTCGAGCACGAGCCTGTGGCGCTCGGATACGCGGGCGGCCACGGCGAGCTGCGCGGTGGTGGTCTCGACGCCGTTGGCGTCGTGGGCGACGGTGAGGATGTCGACTTCATCCGTCAGGTAGATCCCGAGCATCTATCGCCTTTCGTACCAGAGCACCTGGAGGTGCGTGGGTTCGGATGGCTCGCTCGCCTCGAGTAGCTCGTAGCTGGGCAGGTGTTCGCTCACATACTCCGGCGTCGTGATGCACGCGAGCAGGGTTTTGCGGTTCGTCGAGTAGGGATCGGGGTGGAAGACGGTGCCCGCCCCGGTGTTCCTGATCTCGAGCACGAGGTGCTGCGCCCCCGACACGTTCATCTCGTGCAGCACGTTCTCGAGGTAGACCCTCGTCGGGAAATGGATGATGCAGGCGAGGCACACGATCAGGTCGGGCCGCTGATCGCGGAACGACCACCGATGCCGGCGGAGGAGGATGAGGTCCTTGTTCTGCCATGGCGCGAGCCGCTCGGTGGCGACGGCCATGCTGCGCTCGGCTATGTCGTATCCGACATACCATGCGGGGTTGAAGAATCTCAGCAGGTACTCCCCCAGGAGCCCCCCGCCCATGCCGAAATCGATCACCCGTTTCCCCGTGACATCGATGCGATTCGTCACGAGCCCGCGGTACCGATCGAACATTTCCTGCCGTTCCCCGTCCACCCCAAGATGGGCGTGGCGCGTGGAGATAGTCTCCCATCTCTCTTTCATCCGGGCGGCGAGGTCGTTCACCATTTCCCCCTCAGCGTGGTCAGCGCATCCGCGTCCACGCACACGCCGTCAGGCTTGCCCATCACGAGCTTATGGAAGCGCACGCCGAAGCGCTCGAGTTGCCGCCGGGTCAGCAACTCCTTATCCGCCCCGCGCCCCGTGTGGATCACGATGGTGTTGCCGGCGGCGAAAGCTGCGTTGACGGCCTCGATCTCCTGCGCGAGTGGGACGGCGTTCTCGTAGGCCGGGGGGCCGTCGCTTCGCAGCAGCGTGTTGTCGATGTCGACCACGTACGTCATTTCACCGCCACCACGAACGAAGTATCGCAGAACACGGCATCGGGCTTTCCGAATCGCTCGTTCACCGCTCGCACCACACCCGGGAATCGCGACGGCCAGTAGTCGTGGCCGCACACGAACAGCTGCGGCCGCGAGGCCCACGCCCCGAGGTCGGCATTCACGGACTCGTAGTCGTGGCCGGCGTCCACATAGAGGACGTCGACGGGATCCGCGTAGCGCCCGGCGGCGGCCAGAGATGTGCTTTTGATCTTGCGCACGTTCGCCAGCGCCGCCGTGACGCGGTCGAACTCCGCCTCCGCCTCCGCCGCCGACTCGCCCGGCACGTTGAACAACGCCTGATCCCATGCGTCGATGCAGGTGACACGGCGGAAGGCGGAGGCGAACATCTGAGCGGAATCGCCCTTGTAGCTGCCGACCTCGAGGAGGTCGAGCTCACGGGTGGGGTGGCGCTCATTGATGTATGCGATCAGCTCAGGAGGCCCTTGCGCATGTTCCCGATCCGCGATTCCGTCACGCCCACCCCCTCATGCCGGCACCGGCACGCTCGTGTATTTCTTCGTGAGCTTGTAGACGTTCGAGATGGCCCCCCCGATGCACACGCAGTGGGCGCCGGCCTCGAACGCCGCATGCACGTCCCGCCGCGCGGAGAAGTTGCCCTCGGCGATGAGGTTCTTCTCCTCCTTCGCGATCTTCTCGACCAGGCGCAGGTTCGGGCGGAACAACAAGCGGAAGACCGCCAGCGTCGTCGCCACGAACGAGTAGTAGTAGCCGCGGTCTCGGAGGTTCTGGAAATCCTCATAGGTCTCGATGTCGGCGATGACCTTGAGCTTCCGCTCGCGGCAGTATTTCGAGACTCGGTTGAGGTTGGGGTTGCAGGTGCGAAAGTCGATGGCGATGAAGTCAGCCCAGGGCTCGACGGCCTGCACATCTTCGATCGTGGGGGTGATGTAGGCTTCGGCCTTGCAATCATTGACCTTGATCTTCCGAAGCCCGATGATCGGAACGCGCTTTTCTGCCGGGATGAGGAGGCGCTTGTCCGTGCGAAGCCCGACGCACTCGGCGTTGATCGCATCCATCGCGAGCTCTGAGATGGTCTTATAGTGGTAGCCCTGGATGGAGACGATGATGCCGCGATTCACTTTTTGTCCCCCATGTAGAACTGCCGCGCGGCGATCTCCTCCTTCGACACGAGAGCGTTGAGGTTCTTGCATTCGAGCATCGCCTCGGTCTCTTCGATGCTCGTGAGGATGCGGCGCATCTCCGCCGGATCGCTGGAAACCGTGTGGTGGTCGCTGCCCTTCATCGCCTTGTCGAGCGTGAAGTGCCGCTCAACCCACGACGCCCCAAGGATGATGAACCACGGGATCTGCAGCCCGTCCTTGTCGTGCGAGGAGTAGCCGCAGCGACCGGGATCTCCAATGGCTCCGTAGATCATGCGCGCGGAACCGAGGTCGATCTGATCCACCCCATGCGGATAGATCGAGCGGCAGTAGAAGGTGACGTCGTAGTCCCGCAGCCACCGGTTTTCCAGGACCTCCCACGTCGTATGCATCCCGGTTGAATGCATGGCGACGAGGCTGGAGACGTTGGACCGGTGGAGCATCAACTCGAAGTTGAGCGCTGGATCGTTGAGGAACTGCGAGGGCAGCTTGATGTATTTCACGCCGAGCTCGAGCATCTGCTTGAGGCTCGGGTGATCGAACACGGACTCGGCGAATGCGAGCCCCTGCGCCTCGGCGTGCTCCTTCAGCTTCGCGACCTCGTCGACCGTGAACTCGAGGGCCCGCCGATGCTCATAGTACGTCTCCCCGAAGGAGTTCTCGGGCTTGCGCGGGGCGTCGCGCACCTCGGGCGGGATCTCCTCGGGGCTGCGCTTCTGCATCTTCACGCCGAAGACGCCGAGGGCAGCGGCTTCGTCGATCAGCCGACGCGCGATGTCGAGGTCGCCCTGGTGGTTGCATCCCAGTTCGAGCATCACGCGGGTATGCATCGTTCTGCCTCCTCCAGATCGGAGCGGGTGTGGATGTCGATCGGCCGGGCCTCGGGAAACCGCATCGGGTGATTGTCGTCGCCGCTCTCGAGGTACGCCCGCGAGTACAGGTAGAAACTGCCGCTCTCCTCGCCCGTCTCGACGACCGAAGCGCCGCGGCTTCCGCGCTCGAGCGCGAACTGCTTCATGGCCGAGTCGACCGCGCACACGTCGCGGATCGGGTGCGTGGGCTGGAGGAGCACGAGGTGGTCGGCATCGACGATGCGGTTGACGAACTGCATCATCTCGAACCCAAGGCCTTCCTGCCGCTCGCCATAGAAACGCTCGGGCTCGAAGATGATCGGGCACTGAGCCGCGACGTATCGCATGATCGTGAGGTCGTAGGTGTTGACGAACAGCGGCCACCCGATCGTTCGAGCGAAGTCGATCGTGTACTGGAGGAGCGGGCGCCCGCGCAGGCGCGCGAGACATTTCCCCGGGAAGCGTTCGCTGTCCATGCGCGCGCAGGTGACGGCGGCGACCTTCATCGGGTCACCCCCTCCAGTAGCCGATCCCATGCGAGCAGCATCCGTTTCCGGCTGAAGTACTCCGCCCGCTGAAGCGAGTTGAACGCCATCTGCACCCGAAGCGCCTCGTCGGCAAGCAACCGCAGGAGCCCGCGCTTCAACCCGTCGATCGAGTGGAAGCAGACCCCCGCATCGCCTATCACCTCGCGGAGGGCGGGCTGGTAGAGGTAGAGCACCGGCAGCCCCGCCGCCATGCATTCCAGGGCTGCCACACAGAACGTTTCCTCGAAGTCGCCATGAGCGAGGACCGCCACCGCGAGCTTCCGCAGCCGCCGAAGCTTCTCGGAGGTGGGGGTCCCGATCGGCATCGTGGTGTCGTACGTGGCCCGTGGATGCTCGAGCAGGCCCTCGGTATTGTCGACGATCATGTGCAGACTCGCCCCGGGAACCGCCTCGAGCACCTCCGCGGCCATCTCGTTCCAGAGCGGATGCAGCTTCCCGGGGGCGTTGCGGGTTACGATGCCGAACACCTGGCCGTCGAGGTCGGCCTTCGCGTCTTCCTCGTGGTCCTCGAGGGCGCCCGAGATCACGAGCGGCACGGCGCCGGTCGCTCTCCGTACCTGGTCGGCGGATGCATGCGTGAGCGCCACAACGGCATCAGAGGCCGCCGCCGGCACGCAGGGAGTCGTGGAGTGGACGAACGACACGAGCTTCGCGCCAGCGGGCGCGAGGAAGTCGCGGAACCACTCCCACGAGGCTTTGAAGCAATGCAGGACGACGACGTCCACCTGCCCGGGGGTGGCCCGACCATACTCCTCGATGGTCATGTAACGATGCTCGCCGGCTCCGCCGCTCACGAGGATCCGTGTGAGGACGCCCATGCGCTCGATGGGGAGCGTGCCCACGTGTAGCACCTTCATGTGGCGAACTTCCCCGCGAGCTCGGGGATCTCGCGGATGCTGATCTTCGGAAACACCGTGATGTTCCCGAGTGGGTCGACGTTGCGGAAGCGGTCGGCATAGGGAGCATACCGAAGCAGGATCTCGGGCACGCGGCGCTTGAACTTCTCAATGCCACCCGGCTTGATCACCTCGCCCGTATATCCAGTCTTGTAGTGGGTGGAGATCGTATCGTCCGTCTGCCCACCGCTGTCGAGACCCATGAGGTAGATCGGGTTGGCCCCGCTGATCAGGGCGAGGTTGATCGCGTTGAGGCCGCTGCAGATGAACGTGAAAAGCCCCTGGACGAGATGCTCGGAGGGGCCGTCGCCCTGGGTGTAGAAGACGGTCACGCGCTTGCTGGGCTCGAGGCGGGCCTTGATGTGCGCGAACATCCGCCCCTTGTAATCCCGCAGGAGGTTGATCTTGCAGATGTCGACGAATCGCTTGTCGAGGAAAAGCAGCCATTCCGCGCGCGGGTAGTCCTCGATGACGTGGTTGACGGCGATCGTGTGGAAGCCGTCGAGCATATCGAAGCGGAAACCCTGATTCATGGCGTTGCGCAGCCCGGGACTCGCGCCCAGGACGAAACAGGGCTCGTCCTTCCACGCGCCATCGACTCCGTCGAACGGCCCGATCTTGGCGCTCTGGCCATTGATGACGGCCTCGAGCTGGAAGCGCAGCCAGGTCGCATCGACCCCGTTCATCTCCGGGTCCTGCTGCATCCTCATCTTGATCACGTCGCGGATGGTGAGGCAGTGATCGGGTGGGCGCTGCGGGCGCGTGTGACGAGCCTCGCCCTTGCGGACCGATCGCAGCAGGCTTTGCAGCTCGAGCATCAATGCAGCTCGCGATCGGCGACGGGGATCCACCCACCGCGTGTGGGGTGCTGATCGCTTTCGCCATTGGAGAAGTCGATGTACTTCGACAGGGTTCCGTCGCGCTGCAGCGCCTCCTTGTAGACGATCGAGATCGAGTGCTGACAGTTGGGGTGAAATGGCGGCTCGTCAGAGAGTACGGGGAAGTCGGGATCGCTTCCCGAGAGCGAGTAGATTTTCCCCTCGAACTCGGCGCAAATCTCGCACTTCGTATTGTGCGCCGATACCTGGACGAGGTCGTTCCCCACGGTCGCCGAGGTATCGAGCACCGCCTGCGTGGAGGCCTCGGCGAGCTTCGTACGCGCGACCATCTCCGCGTAGTTGTCGACCGCGTACTGCCGCAGCTCCCCATTCTTGTCCACGACGACGACATACTTGCCGTCCAGGGCCTTCTTCAGCAGCGCATCCCGCAGCCGCCGCTTCGCGACGGAGCCGCTCCCGGATTCGAAGAACCCCGAGGCGATGGCCTTGTTCACTTTCGCCTCGGAGATGAGCACCTGCTGCGTGAGGCGCCCCACCCTGATCAGCGTCGCCTGCCCTGCGACGAGGCCTGTGGTGTACGCGGTGAGGGTCTCCTCGAGGAGCGCGGCGAGGGACTGCTTGGTATTGTTGCTCTTGCTGAAGGCCTTGTAGTCGACGGGGTTCGCGGGTCGGATCACGCGGCCCTTGATGTCGCGGATGACGGCCGAGAGTTTTCCAAGGTACTCACGCTGGACTTCGCTCGAGGCCCATCCGCGCATGATCTCGTGGGCCATGCGATACTCGGCGCGCAGGCGGATGTTCACGCGCTCCCAGTAGGCGCTCGAGGTCTCCGCGGTGGCGCCGATCTCCCGCACGACGCGGTCGATTGACTCCGTGACCCTTCGCAGGCGGTCCTTGAGGATGATGATGCGCTGTGCTCGGCGGATCTCGTCAGCGCTACTCATTGCTCGCGTTCGCCTCCAGGTCGCGGCTCATGCGCGGGAACTGATGCGTGGTGCTCACGGCGTAGTCCGAGAGCATGTCGGCGATGAACGCCGGGAACGTCACCTCGCCCAGGGATTCGGCGAAGTCGAGGACCTTGAACGTTTTCACTCCGCTGGAAATAAGCGCCCGTCGTTTCTCGTATTCGCCAAACCAGTTGTAGATGAACCACGCTGCTTCCGCCTGCGCGTTCCTCACAGTGGCCGACGTGTCTGCCAAGGGAACCGAGAGCGTAGACTGCTGCCGGATCCATAGACACGCGGTAATAAGGAGCTGCGTCTTCTGCAGAAGCGAGAGGGCCGACCACGCCGACCTTCCGTAAGAGGCGGCAAAGTAATCGTCGGCCTGCGCGATGGTGGCCCAGCTATTGGTTCCTACGATGACGACGGGCGCAGACATCTTTTCGCCCTCGCCTACGACAGGTTCATGCGCTGGCACTGATCGGTGTCAGCGACGACCGCGCCGTAGATCGACCACACGGACTGCACCTCGTTGAGGGTCAGCGGGTCCTTGGGCGCGGTGAACGTGGTCGGGGGCATGTCCTCGGCGGCCTGGATCTTGGCGCCGGGGAGCACCAGGATCGGGTGGTCGGCCACGATATTCGCGTTGAACGTGAAGATCGGGGTGATGTTCCAGTGGACGGCCACCGCACCACCCGCCACGTTGCTCATCAGGCCGGTCGTCGCGGCGAACGCGGCGAGAATCCGACCCTTGTCCTGCGGGTTGGCGTACAGCACGAGCGGGAGGCTCGCGGTATCGCCGTAGCCCTTGTCCTTGCACCGATTGGCGAGCTGGAAGGCAGCTTCGTTGATGGTCAGGATGTCGCGCCGAAGCTGACCATCGGCTGCCGCGCCCTGGTAGGTGGTCGTCTGGCCAGCCACCGCCGCCGCCGTCGCCAGCAGCAGGTAGTGGTTGTCGGCCTTGTTCGACCAGAACCGGTTGCGGAAGATCTGCGCCATGTCGACCATGGCCGCCACCTTGCGGTAGCGGATCATCTTATCCGTCCAACCGAGCGCGCCACCGTAGTAGTCCACGTGCGCCGTGACCAGCGAGCCGGTGAGGTTGTCGACCTGGATGCGGTCGCCTTCGGGCACGAGCCGGAAGGTCAGACCGTTCTGGACATCGTAGATGTCCCAGGTGTCCTGGCGGGTGCCGAGGGGCACGTCGCGGAACGCCCTCTGGTAGCCCAGGTCGAAGTTGTCGGCTCCGATGGTGACGTTGAAGGCGTCGCTGACGAGCTTGGCGAAGTCCGTCGAAACGCCGGTGATGGCCTGCAGCTTGATGGCTGCGAGCCCCTGGATCCGCTTGCGTACCTCGACCTTCGGGCGCATGAGGAACGCCTGCAGGGCGACGCGGACCTGACCGAGGGCGACCCGATCACCCTTGTCGAGACCCTTCTCGATGGTCTCGAAGAGCAGGTCGTCCGATTTCGCGATGTAGGAAGTTTTCAAGGCATGTGCTCCTTCCGAGAGTGGATTCCGAGTCGCCTTACAGCGTCTCGTTGTAGCGGGTGCCGTCGAAGTTCATGAGCACGGTCGTTTCCAGCGCTCCCGCGTCCTTCTTCGCCCACCCGCAGAAGTAGGAGTCGGTGCCCGGGGTGCCCGACGCCGTCGGCGACACCTTCCCGTCCGCGACGATGTAGTACAGGCGGTCGCCGGCCAGGATCGCCTCGCCGGTGCCGACCTTCTTGTCCGCCTGGACCTGCCGGCATCGGTAGATGAAGGAGATCTCCTCCGTCGCCGACTCGGCATCCTTGGCGTAGAAGCCGAACACGTCCTGCACGACCGCGGCGTCACCCTTGAGCGTCGCCGCGCTGGCGGCTTCGACGTCCCAGAGCTCGTCGTAAATCGTGACGTCCTTCGCAAGAAAAGGTCCCATGATTTCCTCCGATCAGAAGTGGTGTGCGGAGCTATGCGATCTCCGCGTCTTCCTCGAGCAGGGGATTGTTCGCGGCCTTCGTGAGGTCGTCTTTGTCCCCTGCTTTCTGCTGCGCGCCGCCCTGGGCGGGCAGCTCGTCCGTGACGTTGAACGCCTTGGCGGCCACCTTGAAGTCCTCGAGCTTTCCCTCGATGAACGTCTGCAGGGCTGCGTCGCTCACGTCTTCCATCTGCTTCGGGAACGACTCCTTGACGAACGTTTTCTGCTTCGGCGTCAGCGTCATGGAATCGACCATCGTTTCGAACCGCGTCTTCGCGGTCGTCGCGGCGAGAGCCTTGTCGGCCGCGAGCTTCTCGTCCTTGAGCTTCTTGAGCTCCGCCTCCCGTTCCTTGACGGTCTTGTCCAGCGCCTCGCTGTCCGCGAACACCTTCGCGAAAGCGGGGTCCTTCTTCAGGTCTTCCAACTTGAAGAGCTGGCTCGGAACCGTCTGCCGCGTCTGCATTTCCTGCACGAGCTTGCTGAACGGTACGGTGCTCAGGTCGATGTCGCTCATCTTCTTCGTCTCCTTCTTGGGGGGGGTCTGTCGGCGCGGCGGGGGATCGTCATCCTCCTCGTCGCCATCGGCCATGGCCTGCACCATCGCGAGCCTACGGGCGCCCGCGAAGGCCGGCCGGTCGGTCTGTGAGTTGGCGAGGGCGATGCCGGTGATCGCATGCAGCTTGTCCGCGAACCACTGGCCTGCCGCCTCGAAGAACGTCCACTCTCCTTCCTGGGAGCAGATGTCGAGGGCCTGCACCTTCGAACGATCGGGGAAATGCCCGATGACGACGTGATGCAGTATGCCGTCGATTTCCTTCTGCCCGTCCCACACGATCTCGCCGAGGGACGGGCGACCCTCGGTGGAGTTGTCGGCGTTGTGGCCGAGGAAGAAACGGATGCCCTTGAGCGCGAACGCCCTCATCGACTGAAGCGCCTTCCGCGTCCAGTGGATCGGCCGCGCGGTATCGCCGAGCAGCGTCGGAGTGCTCACGCCCTCGTGACAGATCGAATAGGCCTGGAGGAACGGGTGGGGGTCGCGCTGTTTCAGATCGGCGAGCACCGCGGGCGGGAGCATCGCCATGATGTCGACGCCACTGAGCGCCTGGATGTTGTTCTGGAGGATGATGCGCGACCGAACCATCTCGCCCCGTTCAGGCTTCATCAGATATTCCCCCCCTCGTATGAGGTGAAGGTGATTGGATCGCCTTCGGTTTCATCGCCATCAGCGAAGATGACTTTCAGCCATGCGACCCAGGCACCCTTCGTGGTGTGCTCGGTCTTCGTGATGTGGATGGTGCATACGCCGGTGGTGTAGTTGCTGACGGTGGCGGCTTTCGAGTTGACGGTGGCGCTCCCCGGTATCTTGTAGCGGATGCTCGCGGTGCCGCCCGTCATGTCCTGGCCGAGCGTGAGCTGAATGTCGAAGTCGTTGCCGATGTAGAGGTTCGCCATGCTCAGGCCCCCACCACCACGCGCAATGCCGGCGACAGACCTGCGACGGTCCGAAGCGCCGGGGAACTGCCGACGACCGTGCGCATCGCCGGGCTGGCGCCGCTGACGACAGTATGAAGCACGCCACCGAGGGCGCCGGAGATTGCGCTGATCGCGTCCACCCGGCCCGCGAGACGTTTCAGGACCTCAAGCTTGCCCTCGAGCGTAGCCTCTGCGGATACCCTGGCGGCGAGGCGCTTGAGGACCTGGAGGGACCCGCTCGCCGATGAGGTCGCGACGATCTGGCCCGCGAGCTCCACCGCGCTCCCGGCCATAAGGCTGCCGCTCAGGGTGGCGATGGCGTCGATCTGCCCGGCGAGTTGCTTGACTACCCGTAGGTTGCCGGCGACGGCCGACACGCCGGCGATGCTTCCGCTGAGGTTCTTCGCTGCATGCAGCGCGCCAGCCAGCGCGGAGACAGCATCGATGACCCCGCCGAGATACTTGCGCACCAACAGATTGCCCGAGAGAGTGGCTGCCGCATCGACGCGGCCGGCGAGTTCCTTCAGAACACTCAGGGAGCCTGCAAGGTTCGACGACGCCTCAACCTGCCCAGCGAGATCCTTGACCACGGCCAGGGATGCAGTGAGAGACGACGAGGCCGCGATCGCTCCCGCGAGCTGCTTCTCAACCTGCAGGGCGCCGGCGAGCGAGGATTCCGCGGCGAGCGAGGCCGCCAGCGGCTTCCCCACGGCGAGGCCCCCCGCGACCGTGGAGCCGACAGGCACCGTGCCCCCGAGGGGCTTGGCGACAAGCAGGGACGCGGAAACGGCGCTCGTCGCGCTCACTCCGCTGGCGAGCGGCTTCGCTACCCGCAGCGCTCCCGAGAGCGTCGACTCGGCATCGACCACGCCGGCGAGTTCCTGCGGGGTCCCGCCCTGCGCCGCCGATTCCAGCGCGATGATATCGGCGGTCCATGAATCGTTGTCGCCGAACGTCGCCTGCCCGTGGATATTCGTCTGATTCGACGTGAACAGCGAGTAGCAGGCGCCGCACCTGTTCGACTCGTAATAGCCGTCAGTGACCGCGTCACCGATCCGGAATGTGGTGCTGTAGCCCATCCCTGCCGCGTTATACATCCCGGCGAACACCAGCAGATCGGTGCCCTCCGGCGAGATGTTCGCGCTCTGCGGAGTATTGCCGCTCCCTGATTGAGCACTCCCGGGACCGGCCACGAGGGAGACCTCGTCCCCCGCATCGGGCCGGTACTGCATGACCACGAATGCGACCGCCGTCCGCGCGGCCCCCAGCGTCACGCGGATCGTGGCGCTCGCATTGTGTGTCCCAACCACGACGTAACCGATACAGGCACCGTTGCGCGTGCTGTACTGGTTCACCGTCTGCATGGTGAACGAATCGGCAGGAGCGGTCGTGGCAACCGCTACCGTCGTCGTGGCGCCCATGTACCCCGCATAGATGCAGAGAACGTCCCCAACTTCCAGATGCAGGGTGCCGCTGGCATCGACGGATGAAGCGGAGCTATACGAGTACCCCTCCGCCTCGGCCACGTACGTCCACGCCATGAATCGGCCCTATCAGTCCAGCGTGATGTCCAGGTCGCCCGCGGGGAACGTCACCGGGTCGCCCTCGTTCACGGTCTTCTGGATCGTCAGCGCCGTCGCGTCCGTCAGCCAGTTCGTCGCGCCCGACGCGGCATCGCTCAGGCGGAAGTGCGTGATGGTTCCCCACCCGCCCGACCCCGCCGTTCCGAAATCGATGATGCCGGTGTTGTCCACGACGCACGGGTCGGCATCGGTCGCCGCATCCCATGCGTCGCAAATCTCGCGCGCGTAGTCGGTGCCGGTGCACTCCGTGCTCGCATCCGTGAGGAGCGCCACATAGATGTGCGTCGGCGCCGTGTACGCCCCGACCTTCATCAGGTGGTCCAGCAGCTCGCGCTGCGCGTATCTCGACAGTCCTGCCATGGTGTCTCCTTATTTCGCCGGCTCGAGGTCGGCGCCCGAATAGCCGGCCGCCTTGAGGATCGCGACGACGAGGGCGGGCTTCTTCAGGTCGCCCGCCTCGACCTTGTATTCCTTGGCGATCTGCGCGAGCTCCGCGTCCGACTTGGACAGGAGCTTCTCGTAGACGCGGTCGGGCTTCGGCGCCGCCGCCGCAGCCCCGGCCGCGGCCGGCGCGTCCTTCGCCCCCTGCGGGGCGACGAGGTTGTGCGTGGATACGAGCTTCGCGTTCTCGCCCTCGACGAATCCCTTGTCTACTTCCTTCGCCTGCGCCTTGAGCGCCTGGCGGATCTCGATCGAGCCCATCATTCGCCTCCTGTGCGTTGCGGCTGCGCGCCGCCCTTCTGTGGGAATGCGTTCTTCTGCGGTTGGGCCCCGCCCTGCGGCTGCTGCTGCTGTTGCTGCTGCGGGGGCTGCTGCAGGCGCGCGAGCGTCTGCTCGGCCGTCTCGTTGTTGAACGGGCTATCCTCCGCGGCCTCCTTTTTTTCCTTGGCCACGAGCTCGTCCTCTTTCAGGGGGTCGACCCCCGGGAGCATGTTCCGGAACGTGAACTTCGAGATGAGGCGCTCCTGGTAGATCGGGGTCCACACGTCGATGAGCTGTTGCAGCGACGCAAGGGAGATCAGCGGCAGCTTCACCGTGATGTCGTTTTCGAGGATCGCTCTGTCCTCGAAACCGGCGTCCACCGCCATCGTGCAGACCTTCTCCATCATCGCCGTCAGCTTCTCTTCCCAGATCAGCCGCTCCTTCTTCGTGGATGCGGAGACGACCTCGAGCATGTTCTCCGCGGTGGCGCGGTTGCTCATGAGCTCGGGCCACGCGAGCCAGTGGATCGGCACCCCGGTCATCGCGGCCACGTAGCGGAGGTTGTTCAGCATGTCCTTGATGACGGCGTCCGCTGCTGTCCCCGATGGCTCGAGCAGGCTCATCTTCGCGGGGCCGGCGTAGCCGTCGCCGATCTCGAAGGACTTGGCCGCGAGGCCATCGTTGATGGTCTTCGCGTCCTGGCCGTTGGCGGTCTCCCAGTACGGCATGATCTTGCCGAAGACGTGGGTGTTCTTCCGCAGATCGAAGGCCGCGCGGGATGCGTTCTCGCACTGCGTGAGGCATTTGCCGAGCTTCGTGGTTGCCTTGTCGTCCTTGTAGTTCGAACCGCCGAGCTTCACATAAACGCTTTTTTCGACGTCGATGTTTTTCGGTTCCACCTCGCCATCGGGCTGATAGGTGATGCTCAGAATCTTCTCGTAGTCGGCTTTATCGCGGGCGACCGTGTACTTGCTCAGGTACCAGGAGAAGAGACGGGCGTCGACGTTCTTCTTCTCCTTGTTCGTTGCCAGCACGAATAGCGCCCGGCCCTCGATCTCGCCCATGAGCGCCGCCGCCATCAGCTTCGAACCGTTGAGGTTGTTGTACTTGAGAAACTTCTCCAGGAACTTTGCCTTGCGCTGGTTCTCGGAATACAGCGACACCCCTTCGCCGGCGATGAACGCGACGCGGATGTCGGCGACCGCGGGCAGCACCTCCGAACCATAGTCGGCGAGGCCGTCGTACATTTTGTACGCTCCCTCGACCTGGGCCTCATAGTTCGTGTAGTTGTTTTTGTCGACGACCGAAGTGAGACCGAGACGCCCCGCGATGTGGGTGCTGGTGACGTCGCGCTGCGTCTCCTGGATCGCCTGCACGCGCGTGCGAAGCTTGCGGATGATCGATCGGTTGCGCAGCGGATGCTTCTCGAAGAAGCGAAGCTGGCGACCATACAGGGCGAGGGCAGCATTCATGTCTTCCAAGTCACACCCTCCCTCGCTTGATGAAGAAGTGATTGTGCTGAGTCGACCTCATGAGCGGTTCGGTGGCGTAGCGAACGGCGGCGATGCCGTCGTTCTTGAACGTCACGAAATCCTCGAGCACGTTCCCATTGCGATCCTCGCGATACTTGAAGATGGGGATCTCGGCAGCGATGCCTGGGCATCGGTTCTTGTGAATGTGCAGGCGGTGATGCTTGAGGAAGTCGATGCCGTACCGCTCGCTCCCCAGCCCCTTCACCGCGCCAGTGACGTTCCAGCCGGCATCGAACCACTCCTTGATGCGGTCGGGCTCGGCGCTGTCGGCGATGGTGGCCGCAGCCTTCGCGTGGTCATAGGTCCGGCGTTCGGTGAGGTAGGCGGTCGAGGCCTCGATCAGCTCGGGGTTCGTGAGCTGGCGCTTGTAAACCTCGTCGAAGATGTACAGCTCGCCGTCCTTCATCCCGACAAACTCGAAGGCGAACGGATGCTGGAATCCGTAATCCTGCCCCTGGAAGACCGCATCGAAATCCTGGTAGTCAAGGAAGAAGTTCTCGATGACGTAGTTCGAGAAGACAACGTTGCCGATCACGCCCCACTCGCCGAGGGCGTAGATCTGGTAGTAGGTGAGGTCCTCGTCCTTGAGCGCCTCGATCTCCGCGCGGTCCTCGGCCGCGAGCCATGCGTTGTCCTTGTACGTGGTCTTCAGGACGGTCGCCCGGCCTTCCTCGAGCGGCTTGTCGAAGAACCTCCCCTTGAGCCAGTGCTGCGCGTCGATCGGGTTGAACGTGTAGGTGACCTGTTTAGGGACAGCAGAGTAACCGCGCAGGCGCAGGCGGAGCTGGCGGTCGTCCTCGGGGGTGAACTCGCTGGCCTCCTCCTCCCAGATGTCGGTGAGGGGGCCGCTCGCGAAGGTGATGGACTTGATCTTCTCGGAGTCGTCCATCCCCCGGAACAACATCTGGTTGCCGTTGTGCTTGCAGGTGATCGACAACGGCTGCAGGGTGATGTGGAACAGCGACGACAGCCCCCATGCATGGATGACCTGGTTCATGAGGGCGAAGGTCGAGTCGCGATTCGATTTGTCGACCTTGCGAACGCCGAGGACGTTATGCCCTTTCTTCGCGATCAGGCGGTAGACGTAGCGCTGAGCTGCGAAGTAGCTCTTGCCGGATCCCGCCCCGCCATACAGGACGTTGTAGCGGTGTGTGTTCCACAGCAGCGGGTAGTAGACTCGATTGATCACCTGCGGGAGACGGGAGAAATCAATCGTCATCGGGCTTCTCTTCGTCGGGCAGTGGTGGGGGGATGATCTCGATGGTGTCGGTGTGAAGGTCGATGTCGGTGCGAAGCATGCCGAGCATGCGAGCCAGCAGCTCAGTAGCGCGCATGCGAGTCCCGTTGTCCTCGACGTCCGCGACGGCCTTGTTCTGGTAGAAGTGGGTGGTTTCCGCGCGGAGCCGCCTGTCGACTTCCCGGACGAGCCGCGTGGGGCCGAGGTCGGCCGCGTTGAGCAGTTCATGCCAGGATGCCTTCTGCTTGATCTGATCCAGCAGCCGGTGACCGCACTGGCCGGCCGACTTGCGCGTTACCTTCGGGCGGATGGAGAGGTATGCGTCGGTCAGCGTCTTGCCGTTGATGTAGGCAAGAAAGAACCGAGCCTCCATCGGTGTGATGTGCGGTTCCTTCGCCATTCATCCTTACCAGCGGTTCCCTTCAACGAGAGGGGCCGCTCACCTGAGCGGCCCCCGAAGGCAGGGCGTGGAGTCGAACCACATGGCCCGGGATATGAACCCGGGTACCGGCCGCCGGTGTCCCTACCTGGAAATGCAACGTATCAGTCAGCGCGCGCGCGCCGCTTCTCCAGCCAGCGCATCCGCTTCGCCATCCGGCGGGCCTTGTTTTTCTCCCGCCGCCCCTGCGCCCGGTAGCGAGCGCACTTCACTTTGTTGCGGCCGTAAGCACGGGAGCCCTTCTTGCCACTCCGATGCTTCTGCCCCGAGACGAGTCGCGCCATGTCTCAGCACCTCCCTATGGCTTCATGGCGGACTCCTTTCGTATGCCTCCTCATGAAGAAGCCCGCCCGCGTAGGAAGCGGGGCCTGCACGGGCGGGCGAGGAGGAGGAGAGGGTAGCCCGGTATGTTCGGATCGTCGCTCTGACGCCTACTTGCCGGGCTGCACGAGGAGGCTTTTGCCTCTATATATACCGGTGAAATCTCCAAAACATCCACTAGAATTGATGCCACCCCATGCGTTCGAGTACGGGCAGGAGGAACTTCACGAGCTGTTCGGCGATCTCGAAGGATAGCTCGTCTGCATCCATGTGGAATGGCGCTCCCTTTACCGATACGGTTTGACCCCTCGTCCACCCGTCTTCGTCATCCACATTCCCGATGAACCCCGGATTGCGCCGAATCAGGCGCGCCTTATTTTCCTGCCAATAGGACGAATAGATGATCCGCCCCGCGAGATGCTTGCAGTTCTCGACCCCCAGGCAATGGGGTGCCATTGAGATTGCCAGCCAGGCCTCCTGGACATACTCCTCCTGCACGGCTCGATCGTGCTTCGCGCGTCGTCTCGCCTGATCGATGATGTGCTGCCGCACCTCGAGACAGCGCCAGCATTTGGTGGCGAAGTCTTCGCCCGTCACGAAGCGGTCCCTCTGTTGCTCTTGGCAATCATCGCGTCCCCTCCCGGTCGCGTCATGCGTCAGATGCGGTGCATCAGGTCGGTCAGCTCCTCGAAGCTGCGGACCACGTGGACCGCGAGGCCGCGCGCGATCGCGCGGTCGGCGAACGCCACCTGGTCCTCGCGCAGATCGTCCTCTGCGGTCTTTATTTCCAGCAGCAGGTTCCTCGCACGGCGCATCGCGATGATGTCGGTGATCCCCGGCACGAGCGGGCGATGGCGCGCGTCGTGCGTGATGAGCACCAGCCAGCCGCGGTACTCGAGGTACTGCACGGCCTGCGCTACGAGCTCGTCGTGGGTGAGGGCCCGCGTCGGGTCGTCGCGCAGGTGGATCCTCACGCGCCCGGCTCCTCGATGAGCGGGCGCAGATCCACGCCCGAATGCCGCAGGAAGCAGTACAGCCCGCTCTCGAGGCGGTTGATGGCGTCCTCGTCCAGCGCCAGCACGAACTCGTCGCTGATCAGATGCAGCGCTTCGTGCAACACCGTAGCGATGGTCCGCTCCGCTGGACGCCCGCGCTCGAGGGTGATGCGCAGCATATCGTGATCTTTCTC
>Ga0265297_10005226_pt1 | contig 20126 bp, 31 predicted proteins | sample Munlanlwell13791_FD_192502 | JGI IMG/M metagenome (GOLD analysis project Ga0265297, IMG submission 192502) | Leachate microbial communities from a municipal landfill in Southern Ontario, Canada - Leachate well 137-91 | ecosystem: Engineered > Solid waste > Landfill > Unclassified | place...
CTTTACTAAATCCTGTTACTGCTAATTCTAATACCATAGTACCATCTTGTTTTAAATAAATATTTGAAACAGGATATGATGGTATATCGATTTTAGGTGCTGTCCATTTCTTGATATAATCAATATTTGTAGCACCAAAATCATAGTAAGTGTAACTACCCGTAATATCAGGAGTAGTTGTGATAATACAATCCTTTATTGATGGATAATAAGTATCGCTTACACAATAATTAAATAGATTATCAACTACAGAATTAAGATAGATTGAATTTGTTAAATGTTTAGTCATATTACCTCTTTTTAGTCATTCATATTTGAATTGACTATTTTTAAATAAATTTCAGTTTCCATATTGGATAACTGTAAAGGTGTATTTTTTACATCCTTTAATTTATTTATTAGTAATAGAATTAAAAAAATTTAATTTAATATTTGTTATTATCATGTCTTTCAAAAAGATATATAGCAATTATGAATACAACCAGAATACCAACTAGAAGGGTAAAGCTCATTTTAGCCTCTTGCCTGAATTATCATATCTATAGACACTGATTCAATTATTTTTTCAAAATGATACATTTGCAAATCATGAAACAATTGAACAGCATTTACATCAGATAATGCAGATTGTTGTAAAGACATGCAGAAATTTTCAACAACTGAAACAGTATTATTATTTTGTTCACATACATTTAAAGTAATTATAACATTTTTATTCAACACTACATTTTCAGTATTAGAACCACCTGCTATAAAAGAAGCATATTTGTTTGACATGTGAACTCCTTTAAAATAATAATTATATTAGTATGAAAATTTAAAATATATCAATACATCCTCGCTTTATTAAAAAGTCATTAGCTTTTAAAAACTGACTATTACATAAAATATCTATAAAATTTACATCCGTATCTTTAGTATAACAATCAAATACATATACATTATTAAAGTATCTATTTAATTTTTCTATAAATATATATGAAGCTAGATCATTATCTGATATAAGTAATATTCTTTTTTTAAATTGTCTTAATATATTTATTTGAGTTTCAGAAACTTTAGAACCAAATGTACATGAAACATTTGTTGTTAGATTATTCCATACTTTTGCTATTGAAGATATACCTTCTACTAAAATAACATCTTCATTAAAATTTAAATTATCATAATTAAATATCAATTCTGTTACTGGTGATTTAGAAGGATAATATGTTTTTGGTTGTAACAGATATTTATAATAGATACTATCTTTATATATTTGTTTATCTTTAATAAATTTTGCTTTTAATCTGTCAAGATTTTCAGAATCGCTTTTCAATATTTTTTGCAAATATTTTAATTCTAAAACTTTTCTTGCCTCTAATGTATTTATATTTAATTTTTTAGATACAATAGGAATTACTGCATAATCAAGATATGTATCAGATATACTCATTTCTATATGAAAATAATCTATAAACTTTTTATTCCAACCTCTTAGTTTCATATATTGAAAAGCATCTGGATTTTTAATAGGGTAGGTTGTTATGTCAAGATTTATATTTTTTTTATAGCTATCAGCTTTTTCTTTTTTTTCTTTTTTAAGATTATCTGTAAAATTTTTATTTATAAAATCTGTATTGATATTTAATACAGAACCAAATATCATTTCATTAGCTTCTCTATATGAAGCTATATTAAATCTTTCTTTATATATTGAAGTTATATTTGAAGTTGTTTTACAGCCATGACAATATATAACACCCGTATTTAAAAATACAATACAAGATGGATCTTTGTCTTCATGATCTTGCGTTATAAAGCAGTGAGTTAATATTCTATTATTAGATAATCTTTTTTTAATAGGAATATTTAATTGTGATAATGCAGATTCAACCGACATACATCATACCACAGTACATTCATTTAATACTGTCAAACCTTCTTGTACATATATTTTTTCAATTTCCTTTTCATCACAAAAAGATTTATATAAAAATTTTAAATCGTTTTCAAGACCACTTAAATTTATTTCTTTACCATCTGATTCATATAATATTTCAATACCATCTTCTCTAATATTATAAGCAGGATATGTTTCATAAACGCTTTTAATTGATGGTGCTTTTTTAATATTATATAGCCAATCTTTATTTAATATTTCTTTACCATACTCTAAATCAACTATATTGAAAAATACTGGTGGCATTATTTCTTTAATTTGCTTATCGTTTGTAATTTCAATTATAGGATTATTCATTTCGAGATTCCTAGTTATTACTGGCACTCCCAAAATGTAAGCATCAGGATAATCTCTTTTTAAATGAATATGTCCATAAATCTTTTTACCGTTAAGTTTAGAAATATCAGTATACTCACCACCAAATGATTCTTCTTTAGGCATAATGTGTGTAAATATAAAATCAAAATCACCTGTTAATTCAGAATAATGATCCATATTATTTTGATACGGCAACATCAAACATTTATGATCTTCAATTTTTATTTCATATTCTTTTTCAAAAATTGTAATATTATTTTGATGATTAAAATGCTTAAGTATATTATTCATGCGCCTGCTTTGATCATGATTTCCCGTGAGTAAATAAACTTCTTTAAATTGTTTTAATATAAACAATACATCACTTACTATAGTATGATTAATAGAACTAGAATCAAATAAATCCCCTAATTGTATTATTGTTTCATTTTTATAATTTTCTAATAACCAATTTAAAAATTTAAATGAAGCATTTTTGTATAAAAAATTCTCTTTAATATGTAAATCACCCACAACAATCATCAATATGCTCCTTTTTCAATCATATCATTTTTTAGGTTTTTAAGTTCTTCTGCTACAAACTCTGATCTAACTTTAAGTTCAGAAATTTCTTTATTATTTAATTTAATAATTTGATTTTCTAATTTCCAAATAGTGTCTTTTAATTCTGCTATTTCAATATTGGCATCATGAAGTTCATCTTCAATACTAATTTTTTCTTCTTCTAAATCTTGATAATCAGATTGTAGTTGATACATTTCACTTCTATTGTAATCAACTATTTCTTTAGTATGATTAATAATTTCAGAAAATGTTTCCTCTGTTAAACTCTGATAATTATGTTTAAGATAATCTATACATGAATCAATATTAACAAGTCCAAATGGTAAACTCATTTCTTTTCTCCTCCACCATACATTGAACATACGTTACTGCTAATATCTTTTTTAAAATATAAATTAAGCGGATAACAAAAATTATCATTTATCTTAAATATACTCCAACGATATTCTAAAAAATTAGCAAAAGAATCAAACTTAAAACAATCCTCATTAAAAATACTATAGTAACAAAAACTCTCTTCAATAAACTCATCTGGGTATTTCATTTTTTATTCTCCTTTTTAATTTTTAATTTGTTGTTACACCTTTAATATCTTCTGATGAAATTCTAAATACTTCATTTTCTCGTGTTAAAAATGCAACACATTTTTCTTCTTCATCATAAGATACACTATATCCCTGTTTGACCAATCCTAGTATAAGACTATCAACACTTTCTTTATCTGTTATTTTTAATAGTATCTGATACAATTCAATCTCCATATATCTTTTATTTTTTTTACCCTCATCGTATATAATATTAAGTGAACATTACTAAACAGTCACAATTATCATCAATAATTAAATGGCATTTTTCTAAAACATTTGCATCTTCTTCATTAATATATGGTAATACATCATCAATATTACAAAGATATATTTGATCGTGTTCAGAAGTTCCAATTATACTTTTACAAACTTCATAAGGTATTTTTTCTCTTAATAAATTTAACACCTTTATTCTATAATCAAAAGTCATTTCATTAATTAAAAAATTATCCAAATCTTCCTTTTCATTTAAAATCTCTTCTAATTTTTCTCTTGTAATCATTTTATTTAATATTAGCTCATATAATAAATTTTATCTTCTTCCTCATCGTATATAATATAAAATAGTTTTAATAATCTGTAACTTTTCTTATGTTTAGTGTTCTTAACTCCTTATCTTCATTATTTTCAATTTCTTCAATTAATTCTAATATATTATTTCCAATTCTATCTAGTCTACCTATAGATGTACTAACATTTTCTATTATACTTTTTCCTTCTTTTGAATTTTCCATAGTAACTATGGCTAATGACTTCGCCCTCCGACAAAGGGCATAGTATAAATTTTCAACATCTTTTCTCATACGTTTAGCATCATCAACAATTTTTTTATAATTTTCAATTTCAGCTTTAAACCCATCTTCTTTTATTTGATGTTTTAAATTTAAAACATTTAATTGCTCATCCATTTCCTGATTTTTACTATTAGTTACATCTTCAACTGCTTGTTTTATTCTATAAGATATTTCTTCTTTAATTAAAGACTTATGAATATAATTATTTTCAAGATAATGGTTTTGTAAATATCCATCTATTAATCTTGTAATTAGTTTTGTAATTTTACTCCCGATAAATTTAAACATTTAAACCTCTACTTTGCATTACGATTTTTTCATCCGTGCACCCTTGTATTTTCCAAATTGTGAAGGGTGTGAAACACATCCTGATCTATATCCATCTTTTGAATTTCCTAACTTGCCCTGTGCTACATCAAAAGTTGCAAATCCCCAAACTCTTTTACTTTCGCCTTTACATTCCTCACATTCAACTGATTCAGGAAAACCGGCAAGATCATCTATTTTAGCATACTCAAATACATGACCACATTTTTCACATTTATAATTTGATAACCGCATTCCTAACACCTCTCGTATATACACAATTTATTAACTTGACATTCAAACATCTTTTCAATAACACAATTCGCTACAAAAAAACTTCCAATTGTAACATCATTAATGATATGACCAAATTCAAAAAATACTCTATCATTTAAAGATTGAGCACCTTTATACTGACAATAACATTTATCATCCATCTTTTTTAAAATATCACCTGTTTTCAAAGTGAATTTTGGTTTTGAGTCTACTGGTGCATATTCCATGTCTTAACTCTCCTCATCAAATATATTATCAAACATTTTTTTTCTATGTAACTTTATATCATCATTAAAATTTAATGGTATAAAATTCCTATCTATTAATTCTTGTATTGCAATTCCAAATTTATCTTTTATATTTAAAGGATTAGTATTACTAGACAATATTACCTTTATATTAGTACTTAGTAATCCTCTAAAAAATAAATCAATTTCTGCTGTAATTAAATCTGATTGCTTCCATTGTACTGCTTTTTTAGGATCAAAAATATCATCTATTAGTAACATATCCTGTTGTTTTAATATATTGAGTTTATCTCTAATATCTTCATCAACACTATACCCTTGATTTTTTATAAGATAATTTATTAAATCACCAGCAAGAATAAATTTTACTTTCTTTCCCTGTTTAATAGCCTCCTTTCCTATATTGCATAATAATGCTGTTTTCTGACTACTATTTATTTCAGACCATAAATATAAATTTACAAAATCAAACTTTGTTGTAAAACAATCTTTTGCATATTTTTTAACTTGATATAATTCAACTATTGATTTATTTCCTTTATAATCATTAAAAGAAATATCCCAATAAAAATGTGGAATTTCGGATCGCTTTAATAATACATCATATTTCTTTTGAGCAATATCTTTCCAATAAGCTTCATTTTTAAATGCTGCTTTAGTACCATCTGGTAATCTTTTTAATGTATAAGGTTCTTTATTTGTCATATCATCTCATTATATATAATATAAAAAACTTTAAAAAAATTAAATTATTCTCCAGCTTTAAAATTATAAATAGGTTTAATCATTTCAATAATATCAACAGTTTCTTTTATATTTTCAATAATAATATCCTTATCTTTATAAGCCATAGGTGCTTCATCTAAAGTTTCTGCATTTGCAGTTGTTGTGTATATTCCTTTCATAGTTTCTTCAAATTCAGAAATAGAAAGTTGCTGTTTTGCTTGTGTTCTGCTTAATATTCTACCTGCACCATGAGGAGCTGAATAATTATATTTTGAATTTCCTTTGCCAACACATATTGCAATGCCATCTCTCATATTGAAAGGTATAACTAATTTTTCACCTTTTCTTGCTGATACAGCACCTTTACGAATTATATTATCATGCCCACTAATATAGTTATGTACTGATTCAATAATTTCTATTGGTTCTGAATCCATAAATTTTATAATTCGTTTCATTATTTCTTTTCTATTTTGATTAGCAAATTCTTGAGCAACTCCTAAAGAAAATAAATAACTTCTTCCATCATCACTATCAGTTAAAAGAAATTCAAGATTTTTATATTGATCTCTAATAAAATATTTTTCTAAATTTTTTTTTGCTAATTTCTGATAATATTGAGCAACTTTTAATCCAAAATTTCTACTACCAGAATGAACAGTAATCCATAAATTACTTTCTGAATCAACACCTGCTTCGATGAAGTGGTTGCCACCCCCGAGTGAACCGATTGCCCTTAATGCTTTTTCAGCATCTATTTTAATTGTATCACAAACAGTAGTTGCTAATGCATATAAACCATAATCTTTTGAAATATGTTTATAATTAGGATTTATATTAAATCCAGAAGGAATTTCACTTTTAATAAATTCATCTAATTTCTCTAAACTTATATTATTATTTTTAAATTTATATGATAATACGGAACAACCAATATCTACTCCAATAACGTTGGGAATTATATAGTCATTCATTTTCATTGTAAATCCAACTACTGCACCAGCCCCAGCATGGACATCCGGCATGATAGCAATATAAGTATTCCCAAATGCGGGATGGTTTAAAAATCCTTGTATTTGTTCCTTAGTTGAATCATCTATACTGTCTATCATAATGTTAGCAGTATTATATTTACCTTTCATTGTTATCATTTTATTTTACCACAAGGTGTGCCATCTAAAAATTCATAATCATCAAACAAAGTTTGATAAGAATTAGACCACGGAGTATAAACTCTCTCTATATCACATCCTATAATAGTTGTAATTGTATCTTTATAGGTTTTGGATTTAATCATTTTTAACATAAATTTATCACGATCTTCCCATGTAAAAGGAACATATTCTGGTTTTTGTTTTATTCTCCAATGCTGCTCCCAAACATACCAAACTCTAAAAGGTTCACCATTAATAAAATTTTTCTCAGACTCATCACTAACTATAATAATATCATTTTCTTTCCCATATTTTATAAATATTCTCTCATTCCAAAATTCTGTTTTTTGATCTTTAACTTCTACAATATCACCCATTTTTAATTTTTCCATTACTATTCTCCTTTATCTATTTTTGTCATATTCACTAAATAAATTTTCATAAATAAAATTATGTACGTTCCCAATAGTTTAAATATTGATTTATCATTTCAATAAGATCATTTCTCATAGTAGAATTATAGCCATTACATTTATACATAAAATCATCTAACTCACTCAACATTTCCCAATCATTATTAAACATATTCAAATCTATTCTCCTTTACTTATATAAAACTTCTATAAAAAATGTTTGCGAATTACATCTTAAAATTAATTCTTCTTTGTATTTAAACTCTTCATAAGGATTGTTTATTTTTATTATATGTTCACCATATTTTTTAAAATCATCCACTGTTAAACATCTATCAATCATATATTGAAATAGCTTATTATCAATTATATTATGATATGCTAAATACTTAGCTACTAAATTATCTAACATAGTGGTTTCAATATTTTCTTTCATCGCTCTTATACCCACATACTTCACATTTTAAACTTCTGTCATCTTGCTCTATATAACTATGTCCACTAATAGCAGCATTATATCTAATAGTATAATATATCTCTATTATCCAACATATTGGTCTAAATATTATTTTCATTTTTATTATCTGATATTATTAAGGAGGAGTAATATGTTCGCTGTTCAAGTTGTTTTTGAATCCAGCATGTGAAGGGACTGTTTATTTCTCCACTATACGGACATATTATAAATGTTTCTTTTGCAAAAGTTTTGTAAATTCTTTCTGCTAATTTATATTCCTCAATAGAATAGCATGCACTACAATCTTTTCCTTCACAACAACAATTCTTTGTTTGAGTCATTTCATTTCTCCTTTTTATTTCTCTCCCTTTTAAATGTAAAATTAATTGAAATAAAATATTGCCAACTGTACAACCTAACACAAATGCAATTATAGTACCCATAGATAAATTCATCTTATTCATCTCCATTTTTTAAATAGTTGCACTAAAGCTATACCTGTCATACAACCTATGGTGTATACTATTATGTGACCTATAGTAATATTCATTTTATTTCCTTCCTTCTCTATATTTAATAAGTACCAAGACCAATATAATCATCCTCTTCTACTACATGATAATTAAACTTAATAGTAATTGTCTGCTCTTTTAAGTTTACATCAAGAATTTTATCATCCCATCTACAAATCTCTGCATGATGTGTAGATAAACAATCATCAAGCTGATCTGTTATCTTTTTAATAACTGTTTTTTTTGTATGTTTCATTTTATTTATCTCCTTCTTATTACATGTTTAAAATTAAAGTCACTGAGCCTATAATACATATTGTAATCAATACAATTCCTATCCAAAATAATTTTATCATATTCATTATAATTTTCCTTGTTTATCTAATTCATATAATATTTTATTAAAAAGTTCTGAAGTCACCTGCTCTTCATAATTTGCTATTTTAAATCCAACCAACTCATTTATTTTTTCTGAAGAAAAATAATCATTATTTATTGTTTTTTTCAGTATCGGGTATTCTTCTAAAATAGAAAGAATAGATTGTCCGTATTCAACATATTTTTTCATTATAATAAACCATATTTTTTTAATAATTTTTTCTTCTTTCTTGGTAATCTAAATTTTTTTAATTTAAAAGTTCTTCTTAAATCTCTACATACTTTTTTACCATTTTTAAGTTTTGCAGTAAATGAAAATTCAGTAGGAAGATGTTTCAAAAAATCTAAATCTATTACTTCCTCATAAGTAGGAATAACCCCACTATCTAAACAATGAATATTAGAAACATCTACCCATTCATCATTCATAAGAACTTTTATATCACTCATTCTAAATTACCTTCTGGTGGAATATCATAACTTATAAAATATTTAAAATCTAATTTGCTATAATACCTTCCTGCTATACAATAAGGTTGTATACTCCTTACAATATAAGAATCTACTTTATAATAAGAATTTAAAACTCTCCACCACTTCGTCATAATTTCTTCATGTGTTGGTATAGACTTTACATCTTCTGGTGTTAGTTTTAAAAATTCTTCTGGTGTTAATTCAATAGAAGAACAATATCTAAAAGTACAAAAATCAGACATATTCATATAACCTATTATACCATTTGTAAAATATAAAAAAGGATTTTGTTCAAAATCTATTAAAGAATATGAGGGTACTTCCCAATTATAACATAGAACTTCCCTTGCATAAGTAAGTACTTTCATTGAAGTGTCAGTATCTTTAACATAAACTTTATAATTCATATTTTTTATTCTCTCCAATCCCTATCATATTCATTTATAAAATTTTCTAATACCTCAATCATCTTATCTACAACACTTCCACTAAAGAGTAAAGGTAATCCATATTCATCTTTATCAAAATCTCTTGCAATTGCATCTATCTCTTCTAACACTTTAATAAGAATAAATTTATCAACCATAATTCATTTTCCTCTCAACATATATAATATAAAGATTATTTAAAAAATTATTAAATTTATCAACAAGCATCATCATAAATCTGACAATCAGTAATATTATATTCTTTCTTAAAAGATCCCTCATCTTCTATAATTAAATCAAGGTTATCTGAATAATATCCATTATTAGATGCATGACCAGCAATTTTAATAGACATTCCATTAATTGGAATTAATTCTATGCCATAACCTGAGATTCGTTTAAAAAAATTATCATTAGATAAATCAAACTCTAATCCATCAAAATCTTCTATTTTTAAATCATTAAAATATAATTCATGCGATTCACAACAATCAGAATCATGATTTGAATATAATTTAATCTTATTTTCAAATTCTATTCCTTCACTATTAACTCTTACTACTCTTAATTTGTCCATATTAACTACCCCCTTTTTTATTTCTTTTACTTCTTTAAAATCCTTTTTCTCACAAATAATACCTGAAGATATTTCCATATCTAATCCCCCTTATCATCTCAACATATATAATATAGAAATTATTTAAAAAATTATTAAATTTATTTAAAAATTACAAAAAAATTAGAATACTAAACAGGTATAGGAAACATATCTTCATCATTTATATAAAATATTTCCTTAATATTCTGTATTATTTTACTAAAAAACTTTGATATATTAAGTTGTTTAATAACTTTAAAACATATTGATTGAATTATATTTAATAATAGATAACATAATATATTAGAATTATTTAATAAATAGTGTTTATTATTATTAGATAAATCATATTGTTTACAGAAATTAAACTCAGGATTATCGGGATTATATAACCAACCTCTATAATTATGTTTATATTGTTTAAATAGACTACTGTGTTGTAAAATACATTTAATAATTTCATGAGGATTAAATGCTTTAAATAAATGACCATAATGTTGTTTTAGCATTATGCAATATTGTTCTGATAATTGAGTACCTATTAAATATTTTGTTTTATTTGAAGTTTTTTTATTGATTGTATTGTAAAACATATATCCTATAAATTCTTTAAAACAGATTGAAAATTTATGTTTATTTATATTTGTTAATTTATAACCTGATTTTTCAATAATTTGATTTAATAATTTTTTGTTTTCTATAACTGTTAATATTTGTTTTGGTATATGTTTAATATTTGAAATAAATTTTTCAGGTCTATGTGATATATGCTCTTGAAAATAAGTTGAGCTGTTATCCTTTATAGATTGAATATTTTTTAATAATATAGAATCATTCCATTTTTTTAAATCATTACTGCCAGTATCAAGTTGTCTGATTATTTGTAATGTATCTTCATTTGACCAATCATTGAATAAAGATTTGCGACATATTTCTAACATTGGAAGCCATCTATTATTTTGTGATATAGTAATATCTGTTGATTGTAAATATTGTTCTGGTGTTATATGTTCTATGTTTGATTTAAATTGTCTGCCATATATTTTAGAAGGTTTATATGTTTGTTTTGGTAATTGTATTTTTTCTTTTAATTGTAAACTAAAACCTTCTTGTTCTTTGTAGTTGTTTATAATTGAAACAGTAGCTTGTGTTATATTATAAATTTCAAAAGTATTTGGATTATATGGTTCATAGTGATAGCTAAAAGGAAATCTTAATTTTGTAGGTAATTCTGTTTTATATAAATTTAATTCTTTTTTAATTTTATTTAAAAATTGATTACGTTCATAAAAAGTATATTGTTTATCAAGTTTAATATAAATATGATAACTGCCTTCATATGATATTTCTGAATATAAAAATTGTTTATTGAAGTAATGATATAGTGTATTAAATTCATTAAAAGGTTCAAGAGTTTTGTTATCGTGGCAATCAATATCAAGTATAAGAATATCTGATATATCTTTTACAGAGCACCCACACATATCTTTTTCAATATAATGGATATTACCCCTATTTGTTTTATTTTTTAATTCAAGAGGAAATATGTGTTCTAATATGTGATCGTTAAATAAATAAGGTTCATAAATCTGTTCATATCTTTTATTTTTTGTAGACCATATATTTTTTATATATTGTTTATTTATTGTAGAAAGCCATCTGTATTTACTACAATCACTAACAGCATATATAAATTCACTATTTAAATCATATCCTAAAGTATTTATTACATCTTTTAAATGTATTGTTAGCTTATGTTTTAAATCAGCAGATTTTGTTTGTTCTTTGAGCCATTTTACAAAGTGTTTATCTTGTTTGGTTCGGTTGGTTTTTAAAAAATTTCTTTTGTACATTATAGCTCCTGGAATTTAATTATTATGGGTAGGCTATATCTATTTATATATTCCAGGAGCGTAAACTCTCATATAAGTAGAGGGATAGCCAGAGATGCCTCTCTTGTCCCCATTAATATTTATTAGTAATGAATATAATATAATATTATTTAAAAGTAAACTAATTTTTTCTGTAAATAGGATAAAAAAATAAAAATTTTTTAAAAGTTTTATATATTATATGTAATGAGATGATATTAGCATAAAGGAGAATTATCATGGCAACAGATACTTTAAAGCATTACACCATACTATATGGAGAATATTATACAGAAAAGGGTTTAGAAAAACTCCTAAATCGTATTAAAAAAGATGAAAAAATTAAATTAAAAAAGAATGATCCTTGGGCATCTGCATTTTTAATTATGGATAAAGCAAGCATAGAAAAATATAAAAAAAATATTTTATTATGTAAAAAATGGGAAGGTAAAAAAGTAACTGTTCTTGATTTTGAGCAACTATATTCTGACTTTGGTTTACTTATATTTAATGGTGAATATGTTGCTGTTTTATCTGATTTTGATTTTGAAGAAGAGCTTTTAGCAAATGAATATGAAGAACATTGATTAAAAAATAATAATATTATAAAATTACTAATAATATTATATTCATTGAGATTATATCTTCTTTTTAAAGGAAATTAAAAAATTTATGAAATACGAGAATGTTAAAAATTGCCCTGAGTGTAATTGTAAACCAGATATTATTTTACTTGGTAAAAAAACAGGAATGAAATCTGTATCTGACGATGTTACTAAAAAAAGATTGGTAGAGTCAAGAGAAAGTTTCCTTAAATATCAAGGTTATGTCTCATATACTATAACTTGTATGTGTGATAATTTTACAGATGAAAACTTTATAAAAGAAGGTAGTATGTATTTAGGGGATGCTTTAGATAAATGGAATAAAAGAGTAGAGGAATATTCTTCATATAAAAAATATATGGTTGATACTAATCTGTCTGTTGAATGAAAATAATATATCCTTTTAAATACACATTTTTAGATTATCCATCTGATAATGGTGCTGCATTGCTTGTTCAATGTATAGGTTGTTCTAATAATTGTAAAGATTGTTCAAATCCACAATTACAAGATTTTAATTATATGGGTGATGGTATCCATACTTTTTCTGCTGAAACAATTGCATCACAAATAATACAAGAAGTAAATCAAATGCCATATCAACAAATAGTTCTTGAAGGTGGAGATTTTTTAGACCCTAAAAATATTGAAGAAACAAAACAGATACTAAAACTTATAAGTCATTTAGAAGTTGCTATTTACACTGGCTATCCGTTGGAACATGTTGAAAGAAATGAAATTGAAGGATTTACATTTTTAAAATGTGGTTGTTATGATTCTGATTTAAAAGTATTATCTGAAAAGACTGATGACTATATTCAATTTGCATCTACTAATCAAAGATTATATGATAGTAAGTTTAATTTAATTTCAGATAAAGGAAGGTATTATTTTAGATGAGACAATATACAAGATTAACAAAATCTATTTTTAATGAAAAATTATATGATATAAATAAAGATGTTGATTTTATTTATAATAAAGTTTATAAAAATACTATAGAAAATATTTTTAAAAATAAAATTTCTATTCAACAATTGGATAGTATTATAAATAAAAAATTTATAATTAAAAGTGGTGAGCTACTATCTAAAGATTGTATAGAAGCAAATAAGGTTGATCCTGTTGTAATATCTTGTGAATATTATAATGAAGAAGGTACGGGTTATGATGCTTTACAAAAAAATAATTTAATTATTATAACAACAGATATAAATTTATTATATTCTATTGTAGAAAATAATTATGAATATGATTTGGATTTAGAAGATCATCTAAAAAATAGTATAGCTTTATTTAATAAAGCTCCTCATAAACTCCAACAATATGTAGAAAAAGATTTTAAATTTAAAATAGCACATGAATTAACACACTGGGTAGATGATGTTTCTCATGGAAGATTTTTATTAAAGAGACAAATTAAAGCTAATGATATTATAAATAATACACTTTTAAAAAAAGAAACTAAAGATAAATTGTTATTACAAATATTAAGTAAAGGGAAAGGTCATATATATGTTTCTGATACAGAAATAAACGCTATGATACACCAAATTTCAAAATTAAAATCAGAATTATCTGATTATAAATGGAATACAATATCATTAGAACAAATGTTATATCATGTACAAATTTTTCATACTTTTAAAAAAATAAAGGATAAAATAGGAAGAGAAAAATTTTATAATTTTCAGAAACAATTTTTAAAAAGATTAAGTAAAGAAGGTTTGTTGGGAAAAAATATGAATAAACTTGTTTTAATTGAAACTATTGAGAATATAATACTAAAATATGATCTTAGAACAAGAAGTTAAAAAAGAGGTAATTAAAATATATGTTTATTAAGCAGTCGTATGATGAAGCATTCGAGCATTTTATATTAGATATGAAGGATAAATATCCAAATTCTCTATTTCAATTAAACGGTATTGATAATGATGTTTTAGATATGACAAAATTTAGTCAAAATTATTTTCTTAAAAAAACCGTTGCGGATGCTTCTATAGATTCCAATGCTAATGTTCAAATTAATAATGTTAGCACATATAAAACAGAAGTACATAAAGGACTCGATAAATTAAATTCATATTATTTATTATGGAAAACAGCTAGAAAATTATGGAACATAAAAGAAGCAAATAGACTTTTAGAGAAAGAATTTAATAAAGAGCTAAATATTCAAGATGCTAGTCATAGTTACTTAAGTTATTGCTTTGCTTTTGATACTTATGACTTATTGGTAAATGGTTTGCCCTTTGTAACAAATTATCCATCTGATCCACCAAAACATTCAGATACGTTTTTACAACATACTATTCAATTAATACAATATGCAGCACCTCAGATGATGGGGGCTACTGCTATTCCAAATTTTTTAATTATATATGCAGAATTATTAAGACAAGATTCTTTAAATGATAAATATCCATTACCTAATTATAAAACAGAAGAAAAATTATTTTCAATATATTTAAAACAAAGATTTCAAGAATTAGTTTTTCTTTTAAACCAACCATTAAGAAATGGAAGTCAGTCTACATTTACAAATATAACTATTTTTGATAGTTTATTTTTAAAAGAAATGACAAACAGATATTTAATTAAAGGAAATAATATAGATTTTGATTTTGCAATGTTTATCCAAAAAGAATTTTTAAAAGAATTTAATAGCATGATGCAGAAAAGAATTACAACATTTCCTATTTTAACAGCCCAATTTAAAAAAGATGATGAGGGTAATATTGAAGATTTAGATTTTTTAAATTTTATAGCAGAAATGAATATGGAATTTGGTCATATAAATATTTATAGTGATAAGAGTTTAACTGCCCTTTCATCCTGTTGCCGTTTGATAAATTCTATTGAAGATTTAATACAAGTATCAAAAGATGAAAATATGAATTTAATAGGTGGTTCTTCTATTAAAGTAGGTTCTTTTGGTGTTGTAACTGTTAATCTTGTTAGAATAGCTCTATTATCAAAAGGTAATAAGGATAAATTTTTTGAACTTTTAAAAGAATCTGCTTGTGATGCTTATAAAATAAATCATTGTAGAAGGTTATTAATTCAAAATAAAATTGAACAAGGTCAAATGCCTTTATATAATTTTGGATTTATTGATCTTAATAATCAATATTCTACTTTAGGAATAAATGGATTTTATGAGGCAGTGGAAATTATGGGGTATGATTTAGCTAAAGATAATATTAATCGCGAAGGAATAGAATTTAGTATTGAATTATTTAAAATATTAGGAGAAATATCTGAAGAAAAAATAAGAAAGTATGGGTATAGATTTAATCAGGAACAAATTCCGGCAGAACAAACTGCTCTTAAATTGGCACAGGCGGATAAAATTTTATATAAGCAAGAAAAATATAGCATATATGGTAATCAGTTTGTACCATTAACACACGAAACTTCTATTTATAATAGAATTAATTTACAAGCAGAATTTGAAAAATATTTTTCTGGGGGGTGTATTGAAGAAAATACAAAGATAATGACAAGTATTGGATTAATTCCTATAAGAGATATTGTAGATAATTTTGAAACTAAATATAAAAAACAAAATTTGAAAGTATATTCTTTTAATGAAAAAACTTACGAAACTGAATTAAAACCTATTTTAGCTGCAGTTGACATAGAAGTTGAAGAAAAAGATAAATATGAAATTCAATTAGAGGGAAATAATGATATCATAACTTCTTCATGGCATCCATTTTTTATTGTTAATGAGAATATGGACGTTATTGAAAAGAGAGCAGATGAATTGAAAGTTGGAGATTATGTAATAACAAATCAAACAGCTTTTAACGGAGATATAAGTTTTTCTTCTGATTTAGCTTGGTTATATGGGATATTAATTACTGATGGTAGTTATAATATTGAGGATAAAATTATAACTTTTTATAATACGAATAAAGATATCATTGAACATATTAATATGATATTATGTAAATATGATATTAAACATACAGTAAGACGATGTAGTAGGGAAATTTATATTAGACAAAATTCTGTTGATAAGATCATAGAATTTTTAAAACTAACAAAATGTGACAATAAAACTTTTAATGCAACGATATCTAATCATGATTTTTTAAATTGGGGTTTAGAAGCAAAAATAGCATTTTTATCTGGGGTTATAGATGGAGATGGTAATGTTCCTGTTGGTGGTAAATATATAAGAATACTTACAGCGTCAGAAAGTTTTTCAAATGATTTATTAGCTCTTATAACCTCTTGTGGTATCACAGCATCAATAAAAATTGAAGATGGTAAATATTATTATTTAAAGATTCCTTGTAATCAGTATTCTAAATATTTGAGTTTGTTTAAAAAATTTTTACAAAGTAAAAATAAAAAAGTAAATAGATTGAATTTAAGAAACTGCAATGGAAAGAGAGGAATAATATGTAGTGATTCAGTAAAAAAACAATTAAATTGGAAAGGTATTGCTACAAAATATAATTATAAAAAAACAATTAATTTAGACTCTGCTATTGATATAAATAATAAATTGAGTAATGTATATGGATTTTTTGTAAAGAAAATAAAAATTCCAAATAAAACTACAAAATTTTGTGATTTAATGATTCAAGATAATCATAACTATTTAGCAGGGAATAATGCGTTAGTTTATATACATAACACAATTATTCATATTAATGTGGGGGAAAGAATTCCTACTAAAAAAATGATGGTTTCATTAATTAAAGATATTGTTAAAAAAGGCGTTAAATATTTTGCTATAAATTATTTTTTTCAAAAATGTGTGAATGATCATTTAACACTCGACGATAAAAAAAATATATGTCCTATTTGTCAAGATAAAATAATTGAGAAGTATACAAGAATAGTTGGTTTTTATGTTCCCTATTCTTCTTTTTCACAGGGTAGAAAAAATGAATATGACTTAAGATTAAAATATGATAATAAAATTTTATTTGATTAAGAGTGTATTGTATGGATAATAATATATATTATGTTTATGTATATTTGGATATTTTTAAACCAGGAGAATATTTTTTTAAACATAAATATGGAGCCGGTTTTATGTATGCACCTTTTTATGTGGGGAAAGGTAAAAATAAACGTATGTATGCTCATTTAGAAGAATGTAGAAAATATAAAGAAGGGTTTCTTTCTAAAAATTTTAATATTATTAAGTTAAAAAAAATTAATAAACATTTTGAACATCAAATAAGTTGTCCTGTTCTTATTGTAGATGATAATTTATCAGAAGAAGTTGCATTAAATTTAGAGAAAGAATTAATAAAAACATTTGGTAGAATAGATAATAATACTGGTATATTATCAAATATGACCAATGGTGGTGATGGTGGTGGATTTGGTAGAATACAAACTAACGAAGAAAAAATAAAAAGAAGCACTTCTTATAAAAAAACCATTTCAGATAATCCAAATATATTAATAAATAGAGGAAAGAAGCAGTCTACATTTAATAGATTACATCCTGATTTAGTAAAAATAAAAGGGGAAAGAGTAAGAAAAACCCAAATAACTAATGGTTCAGCTTTAGGATATAAACATCCTTTATATAAAGAATTGAATTTTAAATTTATAATTGATATGTATTTTAAAATTAAGGATAAAAAAACTATTATTTTTGAATATAATAAACGGTTTGAAAATCCCAAATTAGGTTATACAACATTTGATAGAATCTTAAAAATTTTAAAATTTCCTTCGAACAATATAAGAGTTTTTTCTTTTAAAGAGGACTATATTTCTTTTGTAAATGAAAATATAAATAGAATAGATTGGTATAAAGATAATTATAAATCCTTAGAAAAAAACTATTATAATAATATTTTAGATTTTAATAAAAGAAAAATATATTTTAATGAAGATTTTAATAAAGAGGTTTAATTTATGAATATAATAAAATATTTTTTATTACTTTTGGTGTTTTGTTTTTCTTGTACAGAAAAACCTTTTATAGAGTCTGATGATTTAGAAATTTTAAATTATCAGAAGATTATAGATAAAGCGTCAGTAACATTGAGTTGGCAAACAAATTATAATGCAGATTGTACTATAATGATAAATAATATTGTTTATAAGACAACAGGATTAGATCACAATTTAAATGTTACTGGTTTAATAAGTAATACTCAATATAGTGTAAATATATTAGCTTCTAGTTCTGTATCTGATATTGTATATAGAAAACCTTATTTATATGAAGATACATTAACAACAAATCCTGCTAGTAGTATTATTATAGATTCTATAGTTTTAAATAATTCAGGTATTAGAAATATACAATTTAATTTTTCAACAGATACACCATCTAATTGTTTTATTCAATATGGTAAGGGTGGTAGTTTAGATTATTTAAAAAATTCTATTACTACAGATAATTATAATCATGAAATTATTTTAGAAAACTTAGATATTACTACACAATATAATTATAAAATAATAGCAGAACCTATATTAGGTGGGTATACAAGAACCACAACTATAGAAAGTAATTTTATAACACCCAATTATAATAATATTATAATATATGATATTCAATTACAAACATTATATGGACAAAATAAAGTTAATGCAGTATGGAAAACAAATATAGAAAGTAATTGTATTATTAAATATGGAGTTTCAGATTTTAATAAATCTGTTGTTGGTAATAGTAATGATAATTTAAATTTTAATACAGTTGTTATGGATTTATTACCAAGTCAATTACATAATTATAAAATAATAGCAACACCTATTAATAATGAATTTTATATAATTACTGAATCAACTATTCAAACAAAATATAATTATGGATTTTATGCTTATCTTACAAGTGCTATAGATTATGGTTATTATGTTAATAAACAATTGGTTTCTTATGTTAAAAACGGTTCTATTATAGATATGTCTTGTGGAGTATGGGCGATGGGTATTGGATTTGAATATATTCAAGTTTTACCTGAAACAAATATTAATGGTGAATCATATAGACCAACTGTATTTAGTTTTAATTGGGGTGAATCAAATTCATTTTTTAATTTTGTTAAATATAGAGAATTTAATGATGAGTATAATAAAAATATTTCACCAGAACCTTTATTAACTTTAAATGTTGGGTTAGCACCAGATACATTATTTGTTCCTAAATATGATAGTTTAGCATTTTTGTTTTTTTTAAAACAGATAGACAATTTGTTATGGTTTTCAACAAGTAGTGGTTTATTTAGTTATAATATAAATACACAAGAACAAAAATTTTATTATCTTGATTATGATTTAGTTGGTTATAGTGATACAATATTAAATCAAAGTTTTAACTCAGAAAGAAATTCTTTTACATATAATAAAAATAATACTAATATAATTAATACTTATGAAAACGTATTACCATATATAGGTAGTACAACAAATGATATTGTTTCAACTTTAATACATTCAGATTATGCTAGATTAGATTATAAAAAATTTTCTGATACAGATTA
>Ga0265297_10005227_pt1 | contig 20117 bp, 16 predicted proteins | sample Munlanlwell13791_FD_192502 | JGI IMG/M metagenome (GOLD analysis project Ga0265297, IMG submission 192502) | Leachate microbial communities from a municipal landfill in Southern Ontario, Canada - Leachate well 137-91 | ecosystem: Engineered > Solid waste > Landfill > Unclassified | place...
TTATCCACAAAAGTACTAGTATCACCCTGATTAATATTAGGCACATCAGCGCTTCCTGATAAAGTATTAGGAAAACTAGAGTCTAAAGCGCGAACATTATTTTGATAATTACCAAAATAACCTTCACCACCTAAATTAACACCAAAATAATTGACAGTCATTCCCCGATCACCCGCCACTGGGCTAATAGCGCATAACCCCGGTCGAACTAAATTGTTAGCTAGAAAATTAGGAATTATCGGACCGATACTATCATCAGTTCTATCAAAATTTTGTGCACCAGAAGTAATTAAATTATTAGTCACCTTAATCGGGCCAGCCTGAACGCCAGCTGGAATAATCACAATAATTTCCGTATTAGTCCAAGAATCATTACAGGCGTTATTAACCGTGAACGGATCAAGGGCGGTCACATCATCAGTGGGGTCATCGGGATCACCCATAAAAACCACTTCGCCAATAGAATTAGCCCGGGCGACTTTTAAAGGATTAACATGCAAGCCTAAAAGCTTTTTGATTTTGCCGATTAAAGTAGTCGGTTCTGCCTGCGAGCTAGAAGTCGCATTAGCATCACCGAAATTATAACCATGAATAGAAATAATATTACCGGAAGTGCCATTAGGAGTTGCTAAGTTGCAGGTACTCCCACCACACTCAGTATCCGCACTGCAAGCCTGATTAACATTGTTATCGCAAAAACCACCAACTGGGCTAATATCGGTAATTACTGGACTACCTTGGCAAGTACAGGAAGTGGCTTCACAAGTTAGTCCTTGGCCGGAATCGCAACGATTATTGTCAGCTTCGCAAGTGGCAGTCGTTGAATCACCATCGCAGGCGGATCCAAAAGTACCGACTTGGCAGACACAGGAATTAGTGTCACAATACCCATTCGGACATAGATTATTATCAGCGTCGCAAGTCGAAGTACTAGTATCGCCATCACACGGCGTTTGATTGCAGCCACTGCCAGAACAAGACTGGCAAGTACAACTATTCAAATCGCAAGATAAACCAGTTTGGCAGAATCCGCCGGCTTCACAAATTTGCGGAGTTAAGGGATTGCCATCGCAGCTTGATCCCACACCACCGCCTGGCAAAACTCCGGTAGTTCCCTGACATTGATTAGGATCGGTCGCTGGATCACAAGGCGTATTACCGCCGGTCGCTCCCATTAATTGATTTAAAATAAATATAGTTATGCCCCAAGCGGCCAATACAATCGCTAAACCGATGATGCCCGCCTTGAGAATCTTCTTGGCCTCCTCAATCTTTTCTTCATTACCAGCCGCCGTCATCCATTTAAAACCGGCTAAAATAACAATTCCCACGGCGATAATGCCTAAAAACATCATGGCGATGTTGATAATCCGACTGGCCGTTGAGATAGGATTAGTGGCGGTTAAATTGATAGAATTATTGATTTCGCCAGTACCGACATTAACCTGAGCTAACGAAAAATTGGCCACTAAAAAAGCGGCCATTATCAATAATAGAACCAGCAAAAATTTAATTGTTTTTTGAGGCTTAGCCATTAACATAATTGAGCCAGTTAAATGCTTTACTTGCTCACTAATTTGTAATAAAATTATAACATAGGTTTTTAAAATAGTAAACGATTATGACCATTGATCGAATAGTTAATAAATTTCAAGAAAACAACCCCGACAGTGACCCGGCTATTTTAACTTTAGCCTATGAATTTGCGGCTGAAGCGCACGCCGGCCAGACCCGAAAAGGTGGCGAACCCTATATCCAACATAGTCTTCATACTGCCTATATGTTAGCCGAGATTAAATGCGACCTGCCGACCGTCGCCGCCGGCCTGCTCCATGACGTTCCTGAAGATACTAGTGTTACCCTAGAAGAAATCAAAAAAAACTTTGGCGAAGAAATCGCCCTGCTCGTCAGCGGTGTCACTAAGTTGGGTAAAATCAAATATCGGGGCGTGGAGCGCTACAAAGAAAACCTCCGCAAAATGTTTATTGCCATGGCCGACGACTTGCGTGTTATCTTTATTAAATTTGCTGATCGCCTCCACAACCTCCGTACTCTAGAACATCTACCCAGCAGCAAACAAGAACGCATTGCTAAAGAGACCTTGGAAATCTACGCTCCCATCGCCGGCCTCTTGGGCGTCTGGCGTCTCAAATGGCAAATGGAAGATATTTGTTTTAAATATCTGCACCCAGAAGATTTTAAAAAACTGGAACACAAATATGAAGTAGAAAAAAAGACAGAACGTAATCAATTTTTTCAAAGAGTTAAAAAACAACTAACTGATGAGTTGACCCGACACCACATCACTAAATTTAACGTCGAATATCGCTTTAAGCATTTATATAGCATTTGGCAAAAAATGCAGATAAAAGACCGCAAATTCGATGAAATCTACGATGTATTCGCCTTGCGAGTCATTGTTCCGACTATCCCGGATTGTTATAAGGCACTGGGCATTATTCACACTATTTGGAAACCGAAGATTAACCGTTTCAAAGATTATATTGCCGTCCCCAAACCTAACGGCTACCGATCTATTCATACCACCGTTTTCGGTCCCGAAGGCAAGGCGACTGAATTCCAAATTCGCACCCCAGAAATGAACGAAGAATCTATCTATGGTCTAGCGGCTCATTGGCATTACAAAAATGTTGACGGCAAAATTGAAATGGAACAACCAAAATGGATTAAAGAAATTTTAGAAATAAAAAAAGAGTATAAGGATACTCATCAATTCGTCCAAGAAATAAAAACTGCTAATATTTTTCAAGACCGCATTTTCATTTTCACCCCCAAGGGCGATGTCTTTGAATTGCCAGAAAAATCTACTCCCATTGATTTCGCCTATGCCGTCCATACTGCTGTCGGCAACCGGGCCACTGGCGTGTTGATTAACGACAAAATGGGAAGTCTAGACCAGGAGTTAAAAAATGGTGATTTAGTAGAAGTAATTATTGATAAAAACCGCCAAAACCCTAATAATGGCTGGCTAAAATTCGTCCGTACCAAACACGCTCGGGATATGATTAAAAAATACTCTAAAAAGGCTATCTTTACGAAGATTAAGGATTATTTCGCGAAATAAATTAAGCAATATACCCACAAAAAAAGAAGACCTTGGCTAAGGTCTTCTTTTTTATATTTTTATCGTCTATTTTCTTCCTTGAGTTTCCCGGTCTTCTTTAAGAACTCTCTTTCTTTCTGGAGTTTCATACCAATTAGAGCCCGTTTCTTTAAGATTCTTTTAGTGCGCTTCGGGGCTAAGTGTTGTTTGCGGCGAGAAACTTCTAAAATTTTATTATTCTTCAATCCTGTTTTAAACCGACGCAAAAAACTTTCAAAGCTTTCGCCCGGCTTGCGTTTAAAATCGGCCATATCCGACCCCCCTTCTATTATTCATTATTATATTCATATAATATATAATTATTTGGTATTAAATTTTTTGTGTAATCTTTCGCGCAAATCTTTCTGGGTAATCACTTCTTGGACACCCACTTCCACATCGCGGAAAAGAATAGTTTCATTGCTCACTTCTTTTTTGCCTAAAATTAAAATTATCTTGGCATCTAAGCGCTTCGCCTCTTCTAATTGTTCTTTTAAGTCATCGGTGGTAAAGGCTTGGCGGACTTTGAAGCCAGCTTTATGTAATTCGCTAAAAAGGGCAAAAGCTCTTAGGCGTGCTTGGTCGCTGACTTGAGCGATAAAGATTATATTATCATCTTTCTTAAAAAGCAAGTTCTTCTCTTTCAATTTAGCCACCGTTCGTTCAATTCCCCCTGTAAAACCAAGGGCTGGAGTCGCTTTGCCACCCAATTGCTCAATCAAATTATTATACCGGCCGCCCCGACCCAAGGCCAATTTACCGTCAATTTCGTTATTATCATTCAAGGGCCAAACTTCAAAGATAGTCTCCGTATAATAATTCAAACCTTTAACTAAATAGGGGTCAAAATTATAGTTGATATCCAATTCATCTAAATATTCTAAAACTCGAGTGAAATAATTATTACTTTCTTCAGACAAGAAGCTAGTAATCTGCGGGGCCTCTTTTCTAACCTCTTGGCAAACTGGATCTTCGCAACTGAGGAGACTTAGAGGATTCTTGGCAAAATTCTTTTTGCAATTAGGACACATCTTAGTTTTTTTGACCTTCTCACGATAGAATTTAATTAATTTATTTAAATATTCCTTTTGACATTCAAAATTACCAACGCTATTAATTTGTACCTGGACATTAATCTGTAATTCTCGGAAAAGATTATAGACAATTGCCATCAGCATCGCCTCCCCAATTGGCTTGGGCTCGCCAAAAACTTCAAAAGAGAATTGGTGGAATTGGCGGTAGCAGCCAGTCTGAAGTCTAGCTTCTTGGCGGAAAACTGAGCCGATGGAAAAAGCTTTAACTGGTTGAGGTAAATTTTCCATTTCTTGTTCTAGATAGGCACGAGCCATACCGTGGGTTAGGTCAGGGCGCAAAGCCATTTTATCCCCGCGACCGACACCAAAGAAATATAATTCTTCAAACTTAGGTGACTTGCGATAGAGACTTAAATTCTCAATAATTGGAGTTTCTAAACGACTAAAGCCATAAATGTTAGCGGCTTCAATTATCTTATTAGTCAATGAGCTCCAATATTTGTAATCACTGCTAATCGTATCTTTAGCGCCCATTAAGCGAGTAATAATTTCTTTGCGGCCGCGAATTTCCGGCGCTTTATTATAAATTGACTTCTTAGAACTATTTTTCTTAGGACGAGCCATATAATTTATATTAATTTATATTAGCATTAGAAGTATTAAAGGTCGGCGTTTTAAAGATAGTTACCTTCTTAAATGGCCAACCGCGGAAAATCACTCGACCAGTTAGAAAACTGCTATTAACCGGACCGAAGCTCCGGGAATCTTTAGAAGAGTTACGATTATCACCCATGACAAAATATTCGTTATCACGCAGAGAAATTATTTCGCCGCTAACATCATAGGTTTTAACGCTGTCAGCTAAGTAGGCGCTTTCATCTAATGCCAAGCCTTCGGGGTTCTGATCGTTATATATAGAAACCTGGCCATCGCGAATTTCTATCTTCTCGCTCGGCAAACCAATAATTCTTTTAATAAAATATTCCTGGGGGTCTTCAGGATAGCGGAAGACGACGATATCGCCTCTAATAGGGGCCTTGAAACGATAGCTAATTTCATCAATAATTAAATATTCATGGTCATGAAAAGTCGGCTCCATAGAGGCGCCTTTGACATAAAACGGCTGGATGATGAAATAACGAATAGGTAGAATAATAACGGCGGAAATAATAACAATTTTAAGAAATTCCCAGAATTTACGCATAAAAAAATAAAAATTAATGAATTAACTAGTATTAACAAATTATCATAAATTAGGAGAAAGAGCAAATTAGCAAATACGGCTAAAATTAGCAAATAAACATCGCGTCGCCATAGCTAAAAAAACGATATTGACTAGTAATAGCCGATTTATAAGCTTTGTCAATATGGGCCTTACCTGCTAAGGCCGAAACTAGCATTAACAGGGTTGAGGCCGGTAAATGAAAGTTGGTTATGAGAGCATCTACAATCTTAAATTGATAAGGCGGGTAAATAAAAATGCTAGTCCAGGCTCTGAAGTCGCTAGTAATTGATTTTTTAGCTAACTCTTGCCCCAAGGTTTCTAAAGTGCGAGCGCTAGTGGTTCCCACGGCGATAATTCTCTGTTTATTTTTCTTAGCTGCTAAAATTTTTTTAATGACTGCCTTTTTCACTTCAATATATTCCGCATGCATTTGATGCTCCAAAATATTATTAGTCTTCACCGGCAAAAAAGTCCCTAAACCCACATGCAGCGTTACTTCTAAAACCGTAATCCCCTTTTTCTTTATCTCCCGCAAAAGCTTGGGGGTAAAATGGAAACCGGCAGTTGGTGCCGCCACCGAACCAGTCTTTTTCTGATTAGCATAAACTGTCTGATAATTTTTTTTGTCAAACCGGCCGCCAGTCGGAGTTTTAATATATGGTGGTAGCGGTACCTGACCAATGGTTTCAATGGTCTTCATAAATAATAACCCAGCCCGATTAAATTCTACCTGCCAAGTGCTATCTAAATTTTTCTTTAGTAATTTAGCCCGCAGACCTCTTTTGAATTTTATCTCCATTCCTTCTTGGGCGCGACCGCCAATGAGACACTCCCAGGCTTCAAATTTAATTTTATTTTTAGCTTGAATTTTCTTTAGCAAAAAAACTTCCAGGCGCCCACCGGTTAAAATCTTTTGGCCCAAGAGTCGAGCGGGAAAAACTTTAGAGTTATTGACTACTAAAACATCGTCCGGTTTTAAATAATCAACTATATCGTAAAAATGTTTATGTTCAATTTCGCCACTATCTTTATGCAATACTAAAAGCCGCGAATGATCTCGCGGACTAACCGGTTTTTGAGCGATTAAATTCTCCGGCAAGGTATAATTAAAATCAGAGAGTTCTAACATATATATTCAATTTATAATACTAAGAGGCCAAAGTCAATCATGATTGACTTCTACAACAATTATGCTAATATCAATGGAAAACCACGGATTGTTTCATTAAAAATATAAAAACCATGCACTTTGAAATTCACGGTCTAATACCTAAAAAGGCTGAAGCTATGAAAGCTAAAATAGCCGAAGAAATTAAAAAAATTAAAGATGTTCATGAGAAAGAGATGGAAGAAATATGTATTGAAATTTATCCCACTCAAATTGACAATTTAAATGGCTACGAGAAACCCTATCTCCGCTTTTTCAGAGGGACCCTGGTTAGAGAGGAAGCAGAGATTCTACGGTCAATTAATAAGCTGATAGATATCAGAATCGGCGGCCAAGAAATATGTTACTACAAAGAAAATTAATTTCTTCCCATTCTAAACACAAAACCGGCAAACATTTGCCGGTCTTTTTATTTCCTATACATAAATCTAAATCAACTTCTCTTGCGGGTTATCGTTCTCTAGCCCTAAATGTCTATAACCTAAATCAGTAACCATGCGCCCGCGATTAGTTCTATCTAAAAATCCCAGTTGCATTAAATACGGTTCATAGACATTTTCAATGGTGTCCATTTCCTCGCCCGTGGAGGCCGCTAAAGTATTAAGCCCCACTGGTCCGCCTTTAAATTTAGAAATAATAGTCTCTAAAATTTTGCGGTCCACCCAATCCAAACCGAGTTCGTCCACTTCCAACATTTGAAATGAATTGTAGCAAGTATTATGATCAATTTGACCGTCGCCTTTAACTTCGCAATAATCCCGTACTCGCTTCAATAATCGATTAGCAATTCGAGGTGTTTTGCGAGCTCTTTGAGCAATTGCCTCTCCGGCTTCAGGAGTAATGGCTATACCTAATATTTTTGCACTGCGATTAATAATCTTTTGAATGTCTTCAGTGTCATAGAAATTTAAATGGTGAGTAACGCCGAAACGATCTCGTAAAGGCGCAGACAGTAAACTAGCTTGAGTAGTAGCACCAATAATGGTGAAGCGAGGCAAATCCAAACGTAATGTCCGAGCTGTCGGGCCTTTGCCCATAATAATATCTAAGGCATAGTCTTCCATGGCTGGATAAAGAATTTCTTCCACGGTTTTATTAAGGCGATGAATTTCATCAATAAACAAAATATCGCCTTCGTTTAAATTAGTGAGAATAGCGGCTAAGTCGCCAGTTTTTTCAATGGCTGGGCCAGAAGTCACTTTGATGTTAGCGCCAATTTCGTTAGCAATTACATGGGCTAAAGTAGTTTTGCCTAAACCCGGAGCACCATACAAAAGTACGTGTTCAATAGTTTCTCCCCGTTTCTTGGCGGCCGCAATGGTAATGTCTAAATTAGCCTTCACCTTGGACTGACCAATATATTCAACTAATGTTTTCGGGCGCAAACTCAAATCAAAAGAGATTTCCTCTTTCTTTTCAGCTGGGCTAATTAGGCGATCGTTATTGTCTTTCATATCCCTATTCTAGTATGTAGAAATGAATAATGCAAACTACTAGTATTTAGATTTTGCGAAATTCGCAAATTCCATTAAAGTCGCAGAATTTACACAACTCGCTCGGTTTAGGCGTAAAGTTCATTTTCTTGATTTCATTGATCTCATCAACTACTTCCTGGCGCATTTTTTCTTGATCCTTGTCTTTAGCTACGAAGCTGACTTTTTGGCCGTTGTCTAAATAATAGTAACTTAATTGACTGACCTTAACCTTCAAAAATTCTTCTAGGAATAATTGATAGAGGATTAATTGTCGTTTGTCTTCCCAATCTAACTTGTCTTTGGGATTACCGGTTTTATAGTCAATAATTTCTAAAGTGCCATCACTGAGCTTATCAACCCGATCAATCTTACCTTTCAGAATAAACTCATTGATTTTAAAAGAAAAGTCTTTTTCCAAAAACATTATTTCTGGCAATGGATTATCATTTAGATTCTGAGCAAAGGTATTTAAAATCTCTCTTCCCTTCTTATAGTATTTTTCTCTTTCTTCCTTACTATTCCAACCATCAACCAACCAATGGGCCTCATAAATTTCCAATAATCTTTTGGCGGTTAGACCCTTTGTCTTGTCATCGGCGCTCTTGTTCCCAAACAGATTAGCTTGCAATTGATTATTGCCTTCAATGAGAGGCAATAGATATTCTCTTAAAGTATCATGGATAATGCGACCAAAGATTAAATTAACTTTTTCAGTTGGAACTGGAATTTTTAATAAGAAAGCAAAACGGTATTGCAAGGGGCAAGTGCTGTAAGCGGCTAATTGGGAAAAAGAAAATTTATCCGGCAATTCATATTTAATAATCGGCTCTTTCTTTTTGGTCTTACTATTTTCTTCCAAACTCTCCAGATCTCTCTCTAACTCATTAGACTCCACTTTAGCTAAATTATTAGCTTCGGGATCTAAGCCCATTTCAGCAATAAAGCGGGAAGGCTTTTTGGCATTAACGCCGCCACAATCTTTAGCGCCTAATAGATATAATTCATCTTTGGCTCGGGTAATGGCGACATAGAACAAACGACGCTCCTCCTCTAAGTGAATATCACCACTGGAAATTATCTTTTCCTTAACTAAAGCGTCCGGCAAAGAAATCTTCTCGCCCCGATTAATGGTCGGGAATCTTTTATCCACTAAATCAACCACAAATACATATTTGAACTCTAAGCCTTTAGCGCCATGAACGGTCATCACCTTAATAACATCAGCATCAGCAAAATCTAATTTTAAGCTACCGCTCTCCCCGGCTTCTAATTCTAAATTAAGGAGGGCCATGAAATCTTTTAATTTTAAATCAGGCGCCGTTTCCTCAAATTGTTTGATCTTTTGATAGAATTGATTGAGATAGGAATAGGTTTCTTGGTCGCGGTCATGGTCCAGGCCTTTTAAATAATTGGTATCGTAGAGAAACTTAATGAATAAACGGCTGGGCTTTTCAGTTTTTACCAAACCAGAATGTTTTTCCACGTAGCCTAAAAGTTTATTGATGTTTACCACCGCTTCCGGACTAACTTCTGGGACGGCTGAAATATTTTTGAGGGTTTCATAAAGCGACCACACTTTCCGTCGCGCCATCTTATTAATACTTACCAAATCCAAATGACCAACTTTGAATAAATCCATATTTAGCACCCGAAACAAAGCGGCTGATTCGTGATAATTATCTAGTAATTTAAAATAGGCGATGATATCTAAAATAATCGGTTTATAATATAGACCTTTTAAGGATACAAACTGATGTGGCAGGTCGTGGCGTTTTAGCTCCTTTAAATATTTGTCAGCCGTATCATTAGCCCGTACTAGAATAGCAAAATCTGACCAATTGATTTCGGAATCAGAATTATATAATTCCTTAATTTTATTAACCGTGAAACTAACCTCTGCTAATTCATTGGGAAAATTTAGAAACTTGACCGCCGGCTCGGTTTGACCGGTAATTTTCCGCTGGCTCTTCAGCATTTTGTTTATCTTTAACTTGGTTTCCAGGCGATTGGGATCGTTGTTTTTAATAAAAGTATAGGCGTAATCTAAAATTTCTTGGTTAGAACGATAATTATTATTCAAAATGACTTCCTGAGTTTTGGGATAGTCGTCTTTGAACTGCATGATATTAGAAATCGAGGCGCCCCGAAACTTGTATATGGAGTTATGAACAACTATATTATTAGCAATAAAATTATGAGTCCTGTCTACTTCTAAATCATAAACGACCGTCTTTTTATCTTCCTCGGTGCGTTTCAAGATTTGCTCATAGACAATTTTATTTTTACTGACTACGGGCAGGAACATTCCCGGTAAAACATTTTTAGCTGGGACAACCAAAGCTTTTTTATGGGTACTGTTAGTTTTGCCAACCTTAATCTGATTGTCAATTATCCCTCCGGTTTCAGCATGAATTATGGCGGCAATTTTTCCTAAGTATGGTAGGTCAGCACTAAGCATTCTTAGCCTGTAACCTAATTTTGATTTAGTCATTTTCAAACCCAATTTCCTTAATTTATTCAATGTTGGCTGATGAGATGTTTCAACCGATAGAGAATGAGACACTAAAGGATTTTTCAAAAACAATCCGTGAGCATTTTTGGAACGATAATTTCTATAACACATTTCAATAATAATCTTAATCCTAACTTTACTACCTCGATTAACAGCCCCTAAAGAAAATTGATGGCCACCTAAATTCAAATCGAGGTCTTGAGCCATTTTAACTACTCCCTTGGCTACATCCAATTCTTTATATAAACGATTACTCCACTCCTGCTTATCTATAATTCTACTACGCTCATGAAAGCAGACAGTCGGGATCCCATACCTAAGAGACCATAAGGTTTCATAATAACGAGCTTCAATCTCTGTGGCAAAAGATCTGACCGCCAAAATCCTATCAGCTGTCACCTCCAACCGCAATCTAGTGGCGATATCGGCAGTAATACCTAGCCGCCAACCGACTTCCAGTTTATTCATTAAATAAACGTAATAGAATTTTTTATCTGATTTGTTTGGTAAATAAGAAAATAGCTTATGATTGTTAGTAACCTTAATTTTATGTCCATTAATCGTAGTAAAAGTAACAAGGCGGCAGGTTTTCTTGTTCTTATGAATAAAATTTACTTTTTGATAACTCAAATAACCGCGGCCAACAGCAGTCGCTACTTCCTGACCAACTTTAATTTTATCAATCCTTTTACGGCCGCTCTTCATTGTGATTAAGCTATCGCCTGGCAGACATTGATCGTCATCACCGACGACCACCAAATTTCCCCGACCCGCCACCAATAATTTCACTAACTCATACTGCGCAAAATTAGTATCCTGAAACTCATCCACCATGACATATTTGAATTTGTCTTGATAAATTTGCAAAATATTCGGCCGCTCTTTAAAAAGTTTAAGGGTATAATTGATTAAATCGCCAAAATCTAAAAAATTATTATCTAATAATAATTGATTATATATATGAAAGGCATTAGCTAGCTCATTTAAGCGCTTCACCTCTAATTCGCTAATCTCTTCTGGCTCATCAATATTTTTTTTAGCTTTCTTCTTGCCAACTTTAGCACCTGACAAAGCTCTATCCAGGTTTTGTTCTAAACCTTCAGCATATTGCAGATAATCAGCTGGGGAAATATTCTCATCTTTCAAACGAGAAATATGACGCAAAATTTCATGAATGAATTTATTGGGATTACCCAAGGGCTTATAGTAGTCTAAATTAAACTTATCTAGGTTATTTTTAAATAAAATCCATTGCTCAGTCGTATTCAATAATTTAAATTCCGGGCTGAGGCCGATGTCTAAAGCATGGTCGCGCAAAATCCTTTCGCAAAAACCATGGAAAGTATTAATCCATAAATCAACATAACCATAGGGCAAAATCTTGTCGGCTCTTTCCACCATTTCGCCGGTCGCCTTGTCGGTAAAGGTCATGAGCAGAATTTCGTCGGTCTTAACGCCTTTTTCCATGATTAAATAGGCCAAGCGGTTGATTAAAACCGTGGTCTTGCCAGTCCCAGCGCCAGCCACTATTAAGAGCGGGCCACTATCATGGATAACGGCTTGTTTCTGGGCAGGATTGAGGTTTTTTAATAAATCATTGGTCATAAAATAGGAGTCTCCTTTATTATACTTTAAATAACAAAAATGTAAAATTAAGGAAAAACACAAAATTAAACCAACCGTTCCCATTTTGGGAACAGTTGAAAGTATTAATTGAAGATAAAAAATTAAAATGAGATCTCGCCTTCCTTAATCTGCTCCTTGACGCCATCATCCACTTTAGACCATTTAATAAATTTTTCTAAGAAAATTCCGCGGCTAGTGGTAGACATTAAGCTAGGGACGGCTGATTTAGAGACTAGCGGAAATAAATTTAACTTTAAATTTTGGTCGGAAAAATTAAAACTAACCGCCAACCCTTCTTGGGTATCGCTAGAAAAATATTGATCAAAAATAAAATTACCTAAAGAATAAAATATGGGTTTGTTGTTATAAACTTCCATTCCTTGAACGACATGCGGGTGATGGCCAATGATAACATCGGCACCGCTATCAATAAACTCATGGGCTAATGATTGTTGTTGCTTACTAAATTGATGTTCGTATTCTGTTCCCCAATGGATATTAACGATCACTAGATCGCTCTTAGTCTTTAGATCTTTGATAATCTTCATGGCCTCTGCTTTATCAAACGGATGATAGACCATGGAGAAACCTGCCAAACCAATTCTCTGTCCGTTAATTTCTATTATCTTACTAGAAGACGAAGAAATAGTAGCATCGGGCGCACCCACAAAATTAAAACCTAAACTGGTTAAATTCTTTTCAGTTTCTAAAACACCCTTAGCACTTTGATCGGTTAAGTGGTTATTGGCAATGGTAAAAAAATTAAAATTATATTTTTTAAGTTGTTCTACTATCTTAGGGGCAAACGCAAAATCATTACTATAAGCTGGCGCATAATGTTGGCCGCCGTTTGTGACTGCCCCTTCCAAATTGGCACCTACTAAATCGTAGCCATTCCAGAAACTGCTGGTGGCTAAATTGGTAAATAAATAATCAACTCCCTTGGCTTTGATTTTCTCACCCACATGACGATCTAGCATGATGTCGCCTAGGAATAAAAAATTTAAAGGCGGAATTGGGGCTGGCTCGGCCACTACCGGGTCAACAGCCTCTGTTTTTGTTGGTGGAATTAAGGTCTGGGATTGGCTCTCAGCGGCCGCTTGGCTATTGGAAATAGTTAAAGCATTAATTTGCTTACTCAAATACAAAATAGCGGCTAAAACTAAAACCGCCGCACTCAAGAAGATTATCAAGCCAATCTTGGGGTGCCTCATAGGTTAGAGATGTAAAATTTTCTTTAATTTAGCTTCACTAGGTGCTGGCCCAATGACCGCCATATTTAAATGTTTATCTTGAAAAATAGCTTGAGCCACGCGCTGAATGTCCTTAACCGTAATTTTATTAACTATTTTCAATAGCGCTTCCGGAGAAATTAATTTTTTTCGCAAAACTGCTTGGCTAGCATACCAATTAGCCACATTATCCGACGCCTCCATTTGAATAACCAATTTACCGCTAATCAAATCTTTGGCGCGCTGTAATTCTTTCTGGTCAATTAAAGTTTTTGTTAGTTGGCGATAACCATCAACTATAACCGCGGCTGCTTCCTCTATTTTATCAACTGGCACACCCGCTCTGGTGGTTAAATAGCCGGAATCAGAATAGAATTCAGTTTGAGTACGAATGTAATAAGCTAAACCTCGCCGTTCTCTTAACTCTGAAAACAATCGAGAACTCATGGAGCCGCCTAAAATAATTGCTAGGAGCTTCAAAATAAATTCATCAGGGTGGCCGACTGGATAAGTGCGGACGCCGAGCGACAAATGAGCCTGATCAGTCTTTTTATGCTTTATCTTCAAAGCTGGTCTAGATTGTTTCTCCACCACCTTCACTTTCTCTTTAAACTTATTCTTCGGATACTTAGCAAATAGATTATTTAATTGCTTAACAACACTAACCTCCTTTAAATCGCCGGACAAAACAATATAAGTGCCTTTAACTCCATATTGAGTTTTAAGATAATTGATAAAATCAGAGCGCTTAAAGCCACGAATATTTTCTCTAGTACCAATCGTATCCCAACCGGCCGGAGTATCACCATAAAGACAACTTTCAAAAACGTCCTCAATATGACTCTGCGGATTATCTTCATACATATTAACCTCCTCCAAAATAACGCCCTTCTCTCTATCAATTTCAGCGGCTTCAAATTTAGAGTTAAGCAACATATCGGCTAGAATTTCTAAAGCCGTGGCTATCTTTTTCTGGTCAACCTTCACCCAGTAGCCGGTATATTCCTTGGAGGTAAAGGCATTATAGTCACCGCCCAAAACATCTAAGTCGCTAGCGATATTTAAAGCTGTCGGCCGTAGACTAGTGCCTTTAAAAAGCATATGTTCTACAAAATGAGACAACCCACTAGTGCGGCGGCTTTCATATTTAGAACCGGTTTTAATAATTACCAGCGCCGTCACAGTTTTGGTGCCGGTCATCGGCGCTAAAATTAACGGCATTTTGTTGGCTAGCTGCAACCATTTGACAGTTTTCATAATTTTAAATGATTTTAATTTATTTGCTTTTAATTTATCATATATTTGCTATAATTAAAAGCATAAATATTAACTACATTCTAACTATGATTACCTACAAAATTAGCACTGATTTAGCCCCCTACATCATCACTGATGGTGAAGTCAATAAAAAATATGTTTTAGCCGTCAGAGACTTAGCCGACGAGGACAAGCCCCGAGAGCGATTGTTAAAATCCGGGCCAACACCGCTTTCCACTGTTGAACTAATGGCCATTGTGTTGGGCACTGGTACTCGTCGCGAAGAAGTTTTTTCAATGGCCTCCCGGTTACTCCGTGAATACGGCGAGAAAGCTATTGTCCAACAAACTGATCCAAAAATGATTATGCGGGAATTAAAAATCCCGGAAGCTAAGGCTTGCCAAGTCGTCGCCTGCTTTGAATTGGGGCGGCGCTTCTATCAAAAGAAACCCGGAGGTTCAACCACCATTAGAACCGCCAAGCAAGCCTTTGAATATTTACAAGACATGCAATCTCTACAAAAAGAACAATTCCGCGTTCTCTATCTCAATAGCCGCTATCAATTAGTTCATGATGAAGTGGTATCTTTAGGAACTATGAATGCTAGCATTGTCCAGATCCGAGAAATCTTTAAGCCAGCCTTTGAATATTTAGCCGCCGCCGTCATTGTCGCTCACAATCATCCTTCTGGGGTATTAAAAGCGACCCGCGATGATATTGAATTGACTAATAAAATAGTGAGTGCTGGTAAAATTATGGATATTGAAGTCTTAGATCATTTAATTATTGCTAAAAATAAATTTATTAGCATTCTCTAAAAAAGATTATGAAAACCATTCAAAGGAAAACTAACACTAACAAAAAATATCAAATTACCCCGCTGATTTGGTTTGTTAAGGATGAAGCCACGACCAAATTTCATGTAGAAAACGATGACTACTTTGGAACTATTGCTACTATCTTGAGTTTAGTTAAACAAAAAATTAATGATCAAAGGCCTCAAAACCAAAAGTTACTTCAAGACACTTTGAATAATTTAGAAAAAGATTTAGGTTGGTTGCAAAATAATTATCAAATCGTGGAAAAAAAGAAATAAATTATTACCAGAATATAAAAGAGAGCTGAAACTAACCAGCTCTCTTTTTTATAATTTCTATAAAATTTAAATTATCTCTTCTTCCGGCCAAATCAGACCGATTACAAACCAGAAAAGAAAAATACCAAAATGCAAACTGAAAAGCCAATGGTCAACCATGAGGCTTACTAACAAAACAGCTAAAATAGCCAAACCGATCTCCTGTTTAGTTATTTGTTTTATCTTCCAAAAGACTAAGAAGAATAGGAAACCTAAGAAACATAATAATCCAACCATCCCCAACTCTGACCAAGCCAGTAAGAAAACATTATGAACCGGCTGGTAATAATAGCTGGGATTAAATGATGAGTTTTGAAATAAAGCGATGGTGTAATTGCCGATGCCCACCCCCTGGAAAGGGTGAGCCATAATTATCTTCTGAGCTTGTCCAAAACTAGTTAAGCGTTCGCAGGTAGAAATTTGCTCTAAGCGGTTTTGAGTATCAAAGCGAGCGGTAAAGAGAGTGGAGACGGAACTGAAAATAATAATAAAGATCAAACTAAAAATCATAATTAATTTAATTTCGCTAGAGCGCCAGTCAATCTTCCTTTTAAATAACTTGCGAGAGTGAATTAAGAAAATAATTAACAACCCCAAGAATAATCCCAGCCAAGCGGAACGAGAAAAACTAAACAAGCAAGCGACGCCAAAAAAGAATAATAATCCGTAATTGATTAACAATAGTTTTTTATTAACTCCCCGTCGCTTGATTATCAAACCCACCACTATTAACACTCCGACGGCCATTAAGAGTCCTAACATATTAGGATGATCCAGACCGCCATAGGCTCTTAACCAACGAGTTAGGACCCCATGACGATAAATTTCTAACACTACAGCGCCAGGAGCGGCCGGATCATGGCTAGCCATTCCCAAATATTTAGAAGCAAAAGTTGATTGGCTGGCAAATTGCCAAATGGCTAGGAGCGCCTGCAAAAATATACCAGCTAGAAAGCTATAGACTAATTTAATTTTAGAAAACCAACCCCGATTTTTGACTATAAAAAATATTCCCAGTCCCAACAAAAACAAACCATAATGATAGAGGGCTAAAATCTTGTTAGGTGCGAAGAAAACGGAAATAAAAACTAAGAGCTCTAAAGCAATTAAAAAATATAATGCCTTATTAAACGACGACTGGCGCCAATTTATTTTCAAACTGACAATTGAATCGTTTTCTTTTTGAAAAAGCTTTAGAGCCGCTAAAGACAAAACTATTATTAAAATAATATCAACTAAATACAAACTATAAGTACCATACTCCCAGTAGCCGAAGTTAATCACGCCCGGACGGATAATAAACCGAGTTTGGAGTGGTAACAAAAAAGCTAATAAATAAAGAAAAAAATGAAACAGCCGATTAACAAATTTCATATAATTATTATAATAAATTTTTTATTCTAGTTTGATATTTCTCGCTTAATTCCGCCCGGCGATCCACTAAATATAATTTAATAATACTGTCGCTAATAATAACGCGCGTATCCTGATTCATTAATTCCTTTAACTCGGGCGGTAAAATTCGTAGTTGCCATTTCTTAGCTACCATCTCCATTCTATCCATTATTCTCCCACCGAACATTTTAAATTTGCTCAAACATTTCCTAACTTTTATCTCCCGAGAGCCCACCGGTCCGTAGGGACGCCAATTGGGTAAAAACCTTTCCAACCAGCTATTTTGCTTAATTAGTTTTTCATATACCCCGCCTCGATCATAGAGCGGCACTAGCCCGGCCAACCAATAATTAAAATACCAATCATTATCACTAATTTTTAATTTCTCCAAATTAAGTTGTTCAGTAGTGATATAAAAACTCAAACAAATCTTATTCCGTTTTGTCTTTTTATTCGGTCGTAGATTGAGAATCTTCATGAGCCCGGCGCAAATTAACCTGGTCAACCAAATTCTTTTAGGACGGGTGATAATAAATAGATCAATATCACTTTGGTCTCGTAAATTATGAGAACCAATGATGTTAGAAACGGCTAAAAGCTCAATGTAGGGCACTAAGCGAAAAACTTTAGTGACACGTTTAGCGATTTTAAATTTCTGAGCGGTAAAATTGAAACGTTTAGGGCGTTCAGTCAGTAAGCCCTCTCGACCGCTTAAAAAATAAAAACCTTGCTTCTCTTGAATATTATCCGGCAGGTTTTCCAAAGCCTTAGAAGCCTCTAAAAAGGTAGCTGGACAATCTAAATAGGAAACGATTTCATTGGCCGATAACGGATAATCAAACATATCAAAAAAAACAATTGCTCTAACAATTGCTTTTTGTAATTTCAAATTTTTAGCTTCATTATTTTCCATGGGAATTGGGATAATTATTCGTTCTTCGGTTTTTCAATTAAAAGCGCTTCAATCTGACTTTCCCCGCCCGCAATTTTAATGACGTCTTTATCAATTTTTTTAAATTCGGTGTAAGCGCTATTATAATGATTAACAGTGGTGGCCATACTAGCCCCCAATTTTCTTAAAAATTCATCATAACTGGAAATATGTTTACCTAATTTTTCCACATTAACCATAATTTCTTTAGCGCTATCTTCAATTTGCATGGCCCGCAGCCCTTGTAGAACCGTTTGCAGATAAGCCAAGAAGGACGTCGGCGAAACAATAATCACCTTTTTATCTCTAAAGGCATATTCGATTAAATCGCGGGTGTTAACTTTCACGGCTCCAACTTGGTTAACTAATAAGTCATAATAGATGGCTTCAGAAGGAATGAACATAAAAGCGAAATCCATAGTCTTTTCAGTCGGCTTCACATACTTAGCGGTTTCATCAATCCGATTCTTCAAATCTTGTTTAAATTGCTTTTCTAATTTTTCCCGCAATTCCGGATCGGTCGTGTTTATCAACTTCTCATAATTTTCCAAAGAAAATTTGGCATCTACTGGAATTATTTTGTCTTTCACAAATACCACCGCATCAACAATAGAGCCGTCCTTAAAAGGATATTGCATTTGATAGGAATTGGGTGGCAAAACGTTTTTCAAAGTTTCTTCTAAAAAATATTCACCCAAAATACCGCGTTGTTTAGGATTCTTTAAAATATCCTGTAAACTTTGCAATTGAGCAGAAAAATTAACTACCTGGCGATTAGTCTCATCTAATTTAGTCAGTCGCTCCGTCACGTCAGCGATTAGCTTAGCTGACTGACCGGTAATGCCTTGGATAATCCGATTGGTTTCACCGAAATGGTCTTGGTTGGCCTTATGGGTCTCTGATAATTTTTTATCTAATTCATAGCGCAAATCTTTATTTTGATCAGCTAATTGCGACAATTTCTCTGATTGCTGAGCAAGTTTTTCCATGAAAGCAATGATTTTATCATCACTTAGCCCGCTGCCGCTGGGTCGCTTTTTTAATAACACAAAAGCCACCGCTAAAATACCGACGATTAGAATAACTAAAATTGTGATGAGTATTTGGCTAGTCATATGCCTTCATTATAATACATCTGCCCATTTTACAACAGTCTTGACAATTGAAAAGATTTATTTTAACATTATCTAACTAAAGTATAAACATTTCATTAAAATATAGACGCCATGGAAACCTTGGAAGAAATTTTCGCTCTCGCTGAAGAAGACTTGGAGGCCGCCAAAACTAAGGCCCTAATCCTCAAGACCGTTTCTTTAAAAAAACTAAACGAACATTTGGAAGCCAGCAGCAAAAACAAAACGATGTTGGCCGAGACACTATTAATCAAGCACTATGCCGATAACCACGAGGTTATCAAGAAATTGATTAACGGCGCCGATCGCAATGTGAGCAATGAAGCCCGAATAATACTCTGCGAAAAACATTGGCAAAAAACTAAGTTGAATCTATTGGTACAACTGCAGAATGATGTCTCCGAGAAAGTTCGCAAAGCTGCCTGCTTAGCTGCCAGAAAAAAAGCTAAACAAGACGACAAACGTCTTTAAACAAAAAACCCTCGTTTTCTCAAAGAGGGTTTTTTTATTTTAATAGTCAAATTAGTCCTGGAGACAACGCACGGACAAGCCGTAGGCTTGGTCAAGAAGAATGCGGCGAACGGAGGCGTTGCGAACGTCCAAGGTCCGATCCCAGGCACCCGGTCCACTAATAGTAGATGACCAGAAGTCCACGGTGAACCCTTGATAGCCCCACCCCCCACCGATATCACGGTAGCCGGCTAATATTCCCTCAAAATGAGAAGTGCCTCCAACTTGTAATTTACTGCCGGCAGTGTCACATTCCCAACCATTTCGACCGGCAACACAACTCTGACCGGGATCTTTTAAATAATTCTCTAAAACATATTGTTGAGCGTCAGTCGGGATATGCCAACCGTCGGGACAAACACCTTGAGCTAATTCAGTCAC
>Ga0265297_10005230_pt1 | contig 20102 bp, 20 predicted proteins | sample Munlanlwell13791_FD_192502 | JGI IMG/M metagenome (GOLD analysis project Ga0265297, IMG submission 192502) | Leachate microbial communities from a municipal landfill in Southern Ontario, Canada - Leachate well 137-91 | ecosystem: Engineered > Solid waste > Landfill > Unclassified | place...
GTTAAAGTGAAAAATTGAGTGTGCACCCGATTTTTACTATTCCAACCCTTTCCGACCCCCATTTCTTTTTCTGCTATTTTATTTTGTTTTTGTTTAATATTAGCGTTTTTTAGGCACTAACAATAAAGTATATCATAAAAAAAGAATTTTGTCAAGAGTTATTGACAAAACCGCCAAGAAGGCGGTTTTTTGTTTTATTTTAGGCCTTTAAAAAATCATTATTATTTTACTTTATAAATTGATATTTCTTCATTATGGTAAACTTTTTCCAAATATTTATCGTTATCGGGATTAAAATTGGCCACAGCTTTTTCTTCGGGGCCAAAAAAGAGATAACTAATTTTATTTGTTTTTAGGAAAGTGGCTCTTGTCTGGCCATCAAAATCGGAAAGAAAATGTTTTAGCCATTCAGTCTTTGCTGATTGGGCGGCGGTTAAGCTCCACTGGCCAACATAAACGGGGCGCAAAGAAATGGCAGGAATGAGATTACCATTTGCCGGTGAAGTCAGGAGAACGCTTTCTTTAGTAGTATTATTTTTAAGCCAGACCATGGCCTCATTTTTATTTTTTGATAAATAAGATGAGTAAATTTGTGGAGGGCCTAAATAATAAATGAAATCATTGATAATTAAAAAATAATTTGAAAAACCAAAAATAATAAAAATAAACCACAATAAAAATTTTTTTCTATCAAAAATTTTTTTAAATACGGCGTTTGTGTCGATCAGATAAAAAAGGCCGCTCATAGCCAAGAGAGACATAGCTATTTGCAAACCGGCGGTCATCCTTCTTTGAAAATTAAAGGGGGTATAGATTAAAAATATTTGGGCAAAAAACCAGGCGAGGAGAAAAAGCGATTTGTCATTTTTTTCTTTTTTGAGTAGGACAAAAACGCCAAAACAGGCTGAAAGAAAAATAAAACCGTAACTTAAAAGGGATGTAGCTAGGGCTGGTGTGAGGCAAATATTTTGAATGGCAAATTGTTGGCGGGTCCAGAAATTATTCAAAGTCCAGGCATGGTAGAGAATTGCTGGTAGGGAAATCATTAGCAAAATAAAATAATGTTTCAGAATCTGCCATCTTATTTTTTTTGCTCTTAAAAATAAAAATAAAAAGTATAATCCGAAAATACCAGCGAGCGTAGGTGCGTTGTATGGATGAAATTGAAAAAGAAGAAGAGCTGCGAAACCCGCGCCGAAACTATATTTTTTTTTGTTATTTTCAATCGCAAGGAGCATTAAAAATAAGGTAGTGATAAAAAGTGTGAGCGAGGCGATGAAATGAGGAGAGTTATAGAGCGTGGAAAAAGTGAAAGCTTCGGGGACCCAAAGATCCATGGGCCAGGCAGAGGGGCTTATGAAAAAAAATTTAGCGATAAGATAAACGGCCCAACCAAAGCCAGAAGAAAAAATTAAAAAAAGAAAACAAAGTTTTCTTTTTTTCTCTTCTACAAAAAAATGGGAAATAAAAATATAAATTACGGCCAGAAAAATTGGGATTAAAAAAATTTTTGTGAGTTGGTAAGCGACGAGGCTTGGGAGGGAGAATATTTTAGCAAAAAGGCCAACACCAAGCCAAAAGGGATCAAAAATAAATCGTCCTTCATCTTCGGAGGTAAATAAATTTTTAAAAAGTAGATGGCCTTCTTTTACTTGTTCAATCCAGGAATAATAAACGGGAGTATCCACATGGTCAACGAGCTGCAATCCGAGAAAAATATTATCTTTTGGGGTGGAAAGAAAACCGAACAATATCGGAAAGGAAATAATAATTATTAGCAATAAACTAATAAGTCCGACAAATTTCCATTCTTTAAAATTAATTTCTGGCATGGGATTTTTTCAGACGCCAAATTTCTTTTAAATATCCGAGGGAAACTTTTATAAAATTTACCCTGCTCTTACGGCCGATTTTTTTATGTTCAGTCCAAATAACGGGGATTTCTTTTATGCGGTAATTTTCTTTTTCCGCAAGAACTACCATTTCGGTATCAAAAAACCATTCGTTATTTTGGGTTAAGGGAACGATTTTTTGGATGATAGTTTGATTGACGGCTTTAAAACCGCAGGGCGCATCTTTTGTTTTAAGGCCAAGGGTAAAACGGAGGGCAAAACGATAAATTCTAGAAATTAATTTTCTAAGCAATGATCTTTGAACTTTGGAATCTTTATGAAAACGTGCGCCGGCGGCGAGGTCGTATTTTTCTTGGCCGACTGCGGAGATTAGGGCGGGCAAAGAGGAAAGATCGGTTGCCAAGTCCGCGTCCATAAAAATATAAACATCGGCATCGGCGTTTTCCCAGGCGGCGCGTATGGCGCGACCTTTTCCCTTTTTCGGAAGATACAAATATTTTATTTCTTCAAAATTATTTTCTAAATCTTTTCCAATTTCACCCGTTCGGTCAGACGAATTATTATCGGCGATGACAATTTGCCAGTCGTCCATAATATTTTTTTTCAAAAAATCATAAATTTTTTTGACGTTTTCCGCCAAAATAGGTTCCTCATTATAAGCCGGAATAGCTATTAAAATTTTCATGATCAATTTTGAATTAATTGGTAAATTTTTCCTTCATCATCTTTATAAACCATTTGGAAATGCCCATCACTTTTTAAATTATTTTCCAGGGCAACATGGTCTTTATCCACAAAAACATATTCGGAATGGAAATCATTTTTAACGATTTCGGAAATATTTGGCTGCCGTCCGGTCGTTATATCAACCCAAACTTTGTGCAGATTTTTATTATAATCATACATAAAAGTCGGATCAAGACCGGCGATATAATAATTATGAGTATTATAATAAAAAAGAGCGGGAAAATCATCCCAGTCATTATGAAAAATAATTGCTCCGGCGGGAGTGTTATTTTTTAACCATTCAGCTACGCCCTGATATTTATAAATTGATCCGCCGGAAAGATAGAGTTGTTTAATAGACCAAATGTTTCGTCCGGCGGTAAAAGGAAGCATAATTAAAACGTAAAGCAAAACAAGGCTGGAAAAAATTTTTCTCTTTTGCCGCCAAACATTAATTGCGGGCAGATATTTTTTTATCAAAGAAAGGGGTTGATTTAAAACAAAAGCGGACGCTAGCGCAGCAAAGGGAATAAAATATTCAACATTGCGGCGAGAACGCAAAGTTAAGGCCAGGAAAAAAAGCGCAAGAAGGGTTAGGGCAAGAATTTGGGTTTTATTTTTTGGGTCTGTCGCGGCGGGCTTTTTTTCGCCGGTAAAATTTTTAAGAAAATTTATAAAGAAAACTGTGAAAGAGAAAATCAGTAAAATAAAAATAAAAGATGAATTGGCAATAAGGTCGCCCAATCCGTAAGGATACCACTCTGCCCCGACGCCGATTTTATCTTGATAATTAATAACAGCGATTTTGATAATTTGTTGCCAGTAGAAAAATAAATTTTTAGGAAAGAGTGGATTAATAATTACGCCAGCCATTAATCCGCCAAAACAAGCTGTAAAAAGTTTTAGATTATCTTTGGCGAAGACCACTTGTAAAAAATTTTTAATTTTTGAGATAGAATCTTGAATCAATTTTTTAATTCCTAATTCATAATTCCCGATTCCTGCTGTCGGAGTAGTAGGGGTTTTTATAAGCGAATCGCTGAAAATATAAAAAACTGTCAGCACTAAAATTAAAGGCCAGCCGCCATAGGACCAGACATAAATAAATGACAGGACAAAAAGCGGCCAAAGTTTTCGGTGAAAAATAAAATAAAGGCCAAAAAGTAAAGTTATAAGCGAAAATGAAGCGGCTTTGGCAAGATTTATTCTAAAAATAAAAGGGCTGGAAGCTAAAAGAATCAAAGAATAAAAAATCGCGCCTTTGATTTTAAATTTTTTCAGGAACCAATAAAAAATTAAGATCAAGAGCGCGGCGAAAAGCGCGGTGGCAAGTTTTATGCCGACTAATGGGTCAAAAAAAGTTACAAAAGGAATAAGCGCGACGTGGTATAAAAAATGGTGGTCAATATAATAATCTTTAAGGACGGTAAATTGCAACCAGGGAAAATCCGTAATAATACCTTGGTTGCGGGTGAGGATTGAAATTTTTGCGTGGTAGAAAGAATCCGGATCGGGAAAAGTTGGAGAAATTTGAAAGTATGAAAAAAGAGAAAACGCTACGATGAAAAGTAGAAGAAATTTTAAGAGTTCAGGTTTTTTCATCGATTAAGTTTCCTCCTTTAAAATTTTTGATGATTAGCCGAGTTGCTTTTTAAAGAAGTCAACCCAGGGGACAGGGGAGGGGTCAAAATTATAGGTCATCGCGAGATAGAAACTTAAATAACTTCCAAGGCTCAAGACCTCAAAGACTTGTAGAAATTTTGATTTCGCTATCGGACGATATTCCAGAAAATTTATTTTGTTTTTGGCGAGAACTGTTTTCAGTATTTTATATCTCTTTCGGTTTCTTGGCAGATAGAGATCTGAATTAATTAAGAAAAACATTAGATTTTTTTTGTTGGTGGCGGGATTTTTCAGACCTTCCATTAAATGGTGATTCAACTCCGGCAGCTCAAAATATGTCGCAAAGCATTTTGCGTTTTCGTTTATTTGGTTTGCCACTATATGAGCATTGCCAGATAAAAATTCCGAAGCAACAATGACGGGAATTTTATTTTTTAATTTTGTAGCAAAAGCTTTGGCAGAATTATCTTTATTCCGAAGTGTCTCCAAGGTTTTCTCGAGTTCTTTGTTATCAGCATTTAGAACACCGCATTTTTTAAGAAGTCTAAGCTGACCTATGATTGAATATCCAAGTCCCATGCGGGGTTGGTTTGATGGATTATGTGTAGGTTCAAAAATATATGCCGGACAGCTATTAGTCCGTAGAAATTTTGCCAGCTTCCCGCCAGTCGCAAGGCCAAGGATTTTAGCTTTTCTTTTTTTTGCCTCCGCGGCTGCGGCTAAAGTTTCTTCTGTGTTTCCGGAATAGCTCGAAAGAATTAAAAGAGTTTTTGGGCCGACGTAAGCGGGGAGAGTATAACCGCGGACGATTTCAATCGGTACCTTTAATTTGTCAGCGAAAAGAGATTGAATTAAATGACCGCCCAAAGCCGAACCGCCCATACCGGAGACGACGATATTTTCAACTTGGCGATAATTTTTGGGGATTTTTATTTTTTTAACTTCCCGCCAAGCTGCCTCGCACTGTTTGTCTAAAAGTTCAATTGACCCAAGTAGATTCGATTTGTCCAATTTTTTGATTTGTTTAGAGGTCGTCATATTTTTGTCATTGCGAGCGAAGCGAAGCAAGCTTCTAATCGCGGGATTGCTACGTCGCCCACCAAAGTTTTGCTACGCAAAATTTAGGCGGGCTCCTCGCAATGACATAAGTATTAATTCCTTTATTCTATCAAATTTCAGATAAATAAAAAAGCCCGACGCTTAGTCGGGCAGAATGTATATTTTTCTCATTTATTAAATATTTTTTTTCGGCGGAGAAGTTTGTGGTAGCCAATGGCGAAACGGTGGGCTTCGTCGCGGAGGTGGAGAAAAATATCTTTATGTAATTCGGCAATACGGATAAGTTCTGGATTTTTAGAGTCAACAATTAGGCGGTCTTGTTTACGGTCAAAGCCTTTGGCAATACCAAGAACCGGAATTTTGATTTTGTGTTCAGATAAAATTTCCCGGACGGCATTGATTTGCCCCCAGCCGCCATCAACTAAAATCAAATCAGGTAGCGGCCACGCTGCAGTGTGTTTTAATCTGCGCATCATTACTTCTTTCATCATCCCGATGTCATTTGGCGTATCTAAAGTTCTAATTTTAAATTTTCTGTACTCATTTTTATTTTGTTTTCCGTTTTCAAAAACAACCATACTGCCGGTTGCCGAGGTACCGCTGATATTGGAAATATCATAACCCTCAATTCGGCCAAAAATGTTGACACCGAATTTTTCTGTGCGATTTTTTGTCTCGTCACTTTTTATAACCGCTACATCTTGAATATGCTTTAGGGAAAAAATTTGGTTACGGAGCCGTGCGGCTTCTTCAAAATTTTCTTGGCGGCTCGCGGAGGCCATTTCTTTTTTTAAATCTTTAATGATTTTTTCTTTCTTGCCTTCAAAAAATAAAATTAGATGGTGGATTAGATGGCGGTAATTTTTTGGCGAAATAAGGTTAGCGCAAGGCGCCGAACATTGTTTTAGATGATAATGCAGGCATGGCCGTTCTGGCATCACGGCGCAATCTCGGAAAGGAAAAATTCGTCGGCGCAAAATATCAAGTGCGGCGCGGAGCGAGGAAGCACTTGTGTATGGACCGAAAAGGTTAGAAATCTGTTTTTTTTCGCGTGGCGTCATTCTTTTCAATTCTAAACCGCGGAGCAAAATGATGCGCGAAAATTTTTCCCGCGTAAAAGCCACGTAAAGAAACGATTTGTCATCTTTCTCTTTAATATTATATTTCGGTAGATATTTTTTAATAAGATTTGCTTCCAAAATCAATGCCTCAATCACGGTGGGAGTTTTTTGGTAATCAATATCCGCGATTTCCCCAACTAGTTTTTCAATTCTAATATCATGCGGCCGGTCAAAATAACTTTTTATCCGATTGCGGAGAGAAGTTGCTTTTCCAACATAAATAATCTTGCCCGAGGCGTTTTTCATTAAATACACGCCTGGGGTTTTGGGAAAATTTTTAATTTTATTTTTTAACTCTGGCATATTGACATTTTTATTTTTTTCTTTTAAGCTGCAGTGAAGGAGAAGGGAGGGAAAAATGGCAGGAAAACTGGTCATCTCTGTGATGGCGAAGCAGAAAGACGGATTTTTTCTTGCTCCTTACGATTTGGAGCAGAGGAAGTTCGTTGGTCCAGTGAAGTTCATCAATCAAAGGGCTAGCCAAGAGCTTACGAGTATCGCTTTTCGGGAAGCGATGGAATGTTACCGGGAGCCTGAGCTTGACACTCGCATTGACGGAGCCACCCAAGAGGTGTTCGATCTTTGTCTGGAATACGGTGCGCAGATGAATCCCATCTGGCGTCGTTACATCACAGGGGGAAAACGCTAGTTTGGCCGCATCGCATCATCGCCAGACCACATTAATAAGTGTGGTCTTTTTATTTTAGGGGGTTGACAATTTTATTTTTTTCTCTAAGATTGTTTAAAGGAGGAGACAAAATGAAAGTTGTGTACGTCAAGGAAAGAAAGCCTTGGGGGTATACTCTTTCCATGGCTGAGGTAGGGAGGGGGAATATCGCTCCTGTTGTTTGTGATACGCTGGTGATTACTGGGGACGAGACAAAGGAAGTCCGCCTTCTGAGGTCGGCAATCGAGCAGTTTCAGAGCATTGCCTCGGTTGCTGGCATCACGAGGGAATTGAAGGAGCGGTGCGAAAAGCTCGGAGTCGCAATCGGTCCGGGCTGGAGAGTCTACAGTTTTCCCTCATAGCATTCGGACGCAGAATACGCTCGCGAACAAGACCACACCAATGTGGTCTTTTTATTATCAGGCGAGTTAGAGAAATGAAATTTATTTTATTTCCGAACGGCGCAGATAACAAAGGACCAGCCCCCTTATTTTAAAACTTTTTTCAGATATTGTCCGGTGTAGGATTTTGGATTTTTTGCCAATTCTTCCGGCGTGCCCATCCCGATTAATTGTCCGCCCGCGTCTCCGCCGTCGGGTCCAAGATCAATAATCCAGTCAGCTGTTTTAATAAAATCTAAATTATGTTCAATGACAATCACGGTATTTCCCAAACTAACTAGGCGATGTAGAACTTCCAATAATTTTTCCACATCAGCGTAGTGTAAACCGACAGTCGGCTCATCCAGGATATAAATCGTCCGGCCAGTAGAACGGCGGGCGAGTTCGCCGCCGAGTTTTATTCTCTGTGCTTCGCCACCGGACAAAGTCGTCGCGGCTTGGCCGAGTGTTAAATATTGTAAGCCAACTTCGCGCAAGATTTTCAGCCGGTCATAAACCGGAGGAATATTTCGAAAAAATCCTTCGGCTTCTTCTATGGTCATTTGCAAGACGTCATGAATATTTTTTTCTTTATATTTTATGGCTAAAGTTTCCCGGTCAAAACGAGTTCCTTTGCAAACTGGGCAAGTGACATAAACCGCCGGCAGGAAATGCATTTCAATTTTAATTAAACCAGCGCCTTCGCAATTTTCGCAACGTCCTCCCGGCACGTTAAAACTGAATCGCCCTGGCTGGTAGCCGCGGGCGCGAGATTCTGGCATGGCGGCAAAAAGTTCGCGAATGTGCGTCCACGCGCCGGTATAAGTTACCGGGTTAGAACGCGGCGTGCGGCCGATCGGGGATTGGTCAATCACGATAACTTTATCCAAATAATCCAATCCTTCGATTCGAGCATGTTTTCCAAGCTGCCAATTGGTGTGATTAAGTTTATTGGAAAGACCCTTGTAAAGAATGTCATTAATTAGGGTACTTTTTCCCGAACCGGAAACGCCCGTAACACAAACAAATCTTTTGAGGGGAATTCTTACATCAATATTTTTTAAATTATTTTCCGTGGCCCCGACAATTTTTAATTGGCCGGAAGAAAAATATTTATTTTTATCGTCAACGCGGCGGCGTTTTTCTGGAATTTTTATAAATTTATCGCCGCGCAAATACGCTGCGGTTAAAGAATTCTTATCCTGCAGAACATCGGGCATTGGACCAGCCGCGACAATTTTTCCGCCGTGCGTTCCGGCGCCAGGACCGAGGTCAACCAAATGATCAGCCATCCAAATTGTTTCCGGATCGTGTTCCACAACGATCACCGTGTTGCCGATGTCACGCAAATTCGCGAGAGTCGCCAATAATTTTTCATTATCTTTCGGATGTAAACCAATTGTCGGTTCATCCAAAATGTAGAGCGCGCCGACCAAGCGCGAACCGACTTGCGAAGCGAGACGGATGCGCTGGGCTTCGCCGCCGGAAAGCGTGCCCGCTGTGCGCCCGAGCGTTAAATATCCCAAACCAACATTTAACATAAATTCTAATCGGTTTATAATTTCTTTCAAAACAGTTTCGGCAATTTCAAGCTCTGTGTCATTTAATTTTTGCACGGCAGTTTTATTTTTTTCTTTGCCGGCTAGAGCAGTAAAGAAATCGCGCGCCTCTTCAATAGACATTGTTGTCACTTCCACAATATTTTTTTTGCCAACAAAAACATGCAAACTTTCCCTTCTAAGCCTTGCGCCACCGCAGTCCGGACATGTTTTTTCAGAAAACAAAGATTCGGTGCCAAGGCCGTGGCAAGTAGGGCAAGCGCCATAAGGGCTATTAAAAGAAAAGAGACGAGGCTCAATTTCCGGAAAGGAAAAACCGTCATCCGGGCAGGAATATTTGGAAGACATAACCATCTCTTCGCCATCGTCCAAAATCACTGTGGTTACACCCTCGCCGTGTTTTAAAGCGGTTTCTACAGCTTCGGCTAAACGCGCGCGCAAGCCTTTATTATTTTCTAGCGGCCAGCCAAGGGTAATTTTATCTACAACCAGATCAATATTATGCTGTTTGTATCTAGCAAGAACAATTTTATTTCTGAGTTCTCTGAATTTTCCGTTAACGCGCACCTCAGAAAAGCCGTCGTTATATAAATTGTAAAGCAGTTGATAATATTCTCCTTTTCTTCCGCGAACAACCGGTGCAAGAATGCTAATGTGGTCGCTTGATTTTGTGGCAGGTTTTTTGGTTGTTTGATGAATTTCCGCCGTTTTTTTCAAAATCAGATCTACCATTTCTTCAACGGTCATTTTTTTAATTTCTTTTCCGCAGACGGGACAATATGGTTTACCGACGCGGGCGAAAAGAACACGGAGGTAATCATAAATTTCCGTGATAGTCGCGACCGTGGAGCGGGGATTAGCGCTATGGGCTTTTTGGTCAATGGAAATCGCCGGAGACAATCCTTCAATTTCATCAACGTCGGGTTTGTCCATCTGGCCCAAGAACTGTCTGGCATAAGCGGACAAAGATTCGACATATCGCCGCTGGCCTTCGGCAAAAATTGTATCAAAAGCCAGACTGGATTTTCCTGAACCGGAAAGTCCGGTAAACACCGTCATTTTATTTCTCGGGATTTCGAGAGATACATTTTTTAAATTATGTTCCCTGGCTCCTTTTATAATTATTTTATCTTGCATAAAAGCCTGATTATAAATATTCAAAGTGAATAATTTGGACGATGTCCGATTTTTTAAGATGATTGCTGACCTTCAAACTAGTTAGAGATTTTTGCGGGAAGCCCAATTTTAATAAGTCACCAACTGAAGATTTTTTAGTTTTAGTTATTTTTATTTTTCTTTTCCAGCCGGTCCCGCCGTAAGAGCAGGCCATGTAGGTTTTATTTATTTTGTATTTATCAATTTCGCTATCAACGCGGATAGTCACAATTTTAGTTTTTTTAAGGATAGCTTTTTTATATTGTGACGGGAAAAACATTTTTGACATAATAGTATCAAGGTTATTTTTTCCTTTTTAATTCCCGAATTTCATCGCGTAATATCGCCGCCAACTCAAATTGCAAATTTTTAGCTGCTTCTTTCATCTGTCTTTCTTTTTCTTTCATAATTTCCTCAATATTTTTTCCTTTTTCACCAAGCAAATCCAGTTCCAGGATTCTTCTTTCTTTAGCATCTTGTTTTTTCGTTGCCCGGCCAATAATATCTTTAATAACTTTTTCAATTGTGCGCGGCGTGACGCCATGTTTTTTGTTATACTCATTTTGTTTTTTTCTTCGGCGCTCGGTTTCGCGAATGGCGCGCTCCATTGAGCCGGTCATTTGGTCGGCGTAAAGGATAACTTGTCCTCGAACGTTTCTCGCTGCTCGCCCGATTGTTTGGATGAGCGATGTTTCACTGCGTAAAAATCCTTCTTTATCCGCGTCTAAAATGGCGACGAGAGTCACTTCTGGCAAATCCAATCCTTCGCGTAAGAGATTTACCCCAACCAAAATATCAAAGCGGCCCTGCCTGAATTCGGTTAGAATTTTAATCCGGTCCAGGGTTTCTACGTCGCTATGTATATATTTGACTTTGAATTTTTTCGCTTCAAGATAATCGCTTAAATCCTCAGCCATTTTTTTAGTTAAAGTTGTGACGAGGACACGTTCGTTTCGTTTTACGCGATCGGCAATTCTTTCCATTAAATCATCAACTTGCGATTTTTCACTGGAATTTTTTGGCGTAATCGGATGGACAATAATTTCAGGATCAATCAAGCCGGTCGGGCGAATAATTTGTTCAACAATTTGTCCGCTTTTGGTTAATTCGTAATCAGCCGGCGTGGCTGAAGTATAAATTGTCTGTGGCATTCGGGATTCGAATTCGCTAAATTTTAGTGGTCGGTTATCGGCGGCGGAAGGTAGGCGGAAACCGAAATCAATCAACGCCCGTTTTCGCGAAGCGTCGCCCTCGTACATTCCGGCGAGTTGCGGCACAGTCACGTGCGATTCGTCAATTATCATTAACCAATCTTTATCTTTGCCAAAATAATCAAGCAAAGTTTCCGGCGGTTCGCCTGCGGCGCGTCCCGAAAGATGCCGTGAATAATTTTCAATCCCGTGGCAGTAGCCGACTTCTTTAATCATTTCCAAATCATAATTTGTTCGGCGTTCCAATCGTTCGGCCTCAAGCAATTTTCCATTTTTATTAAAATATTCCAAGCGATCTTTTAACTCTGCTTGGATAGTTTTGAAAGCGCGTTCACGTTCTGGCGTTAAAGTCACGAAATGCTTTGCTGGAAAAATCCAAACGTCATACGGTTCGTCTTTTATTTTCCTCGTCACCGGATCAATAGCAAAAATTTTATTTATTTTTTGGTTTATTGATTCTATGCGATAAATAATTTCTTGGTTCACGGGCATCACTTCCAGTGTCTCACCGCGCAAACGAAATTCGCCGCGCTTTAAATCGGAATTTGTCCGGTTAAATTGCATGGTGATGAGTTGACTCAAAAGATCGGCGCGGGTAATAATTTTATCTTTAACTAAATGTAAAACAATTTTTTCGTAAGTTTCCGGCGCGCCTAAACCATAAATGCAGGAAACCGAGGCGACAATAATCACATCACGACGGGTTAAAAGAGCTTGAGTCGCGGCGTGGCGGAGGCGATCAATTTCATCATTAATCATTGCTTCTTTTTCAATGTAAGTATCAGTGCGGGGCAGATATGCTTCCGGCTGATAGTAATCATAATAAGAAACAAAATATTCCACGGCATTGTCCGGAAAAAATTCGCGAAACTCGTTGCAAAGTTGCGCCGCCAGAGTTTTATTGTGGGCGATAACGAGCGTTGGTTTATTAACTTTGGCGATGACGTTTGCTACCGTAAAAGTTTTTCCTGACCCCGTGACACCCAAAAGGGTTTGGTGGCCGTAATTTTTTTTCAAACCATTAACAAGTTCGTCGATTGCTTTTGGCTGATCGCCGGCGGGTTTGAATTTAGATTTTATTTTGAATTTGTTCATATACGCAAAAAATTCCCCGAGATTCCTCCTCACTAGGGGAGGAGCGGGGGCGTTTATGTAAAGAATCGAAAGCTTTTTCGTTCTTGTTGTAAGAGTATATTAGCATGAGAAAGACGAGTTGTCAATGGTTGCCTAGGTTGCTTGACAAACCAAATTTTTTGGGTTAACATGAGCAATCACGAACAATATGGGGAGGGGAAGGGAGGATGATCGTGAGTGAAGGAAGCGTTGAAAACGGCCTTGAGGGCTGTTCCGACAACCAACCGACTGGCGAGGACACCTTGTCCGGAGCCACTGGTCGCTATGAACTTCCAGCGAACTCAGGAGAGTTCCTTGACCAGTTGTTGCATCTAGCGGAAGAACGTAACTGGGCTAAAACCTTCCTTGCCGGCGAATGGATTTTTCACGCCGGAGAAGTGCCAGAAGAGTGTTGGCTCATCGGTGCAGGGAGGGTTAGCCAATATCGTGGAGATGCTCGCATCAACGAATTGGGTGAGCGGCGATTCCTTGGCATGAGGGCTTTCCATCTCCAGGTTCCGCACACCACTTCGGCGCAGGCTCTTGAGCCCAGCGTCCTAATCAAAATTGGCGGCGAGTTCTACCGAAGGCTTCTTTCTCATCCCGAGTTCGTGGATGTGGCTATCAAGCAGTACGAGCAGGAAGTTCAGCGAGTCGGCGATGAGGTAATGAGGTACCGCGCTCAACTCGAAGCGGCGCGTCGCGATAACGCAATTCTCCAACGGGTGGTGGGGGAATACGAAAAGGACGCCAATGACGCGCCCCGAGACAAAAGGGCGAGCGTAACCGAGCGCCTCCTGAGGCTTCTTCGTCCGGATCTGGAAGAAGCTGATCGGCGTATCGGCGCGATGTTGGCGGGGTTGCCGGAGGAGACGCAGAGAATGCTGCGGAACAACGTGGATTTCGGCCAACTCAATGCCGTCATCACTCGATGTTGGAATCGGGTCCGTCCTCTCACGTTTCTACGCAAGTAGGGGGTTTGCCGGTTGCATGTAAGTGCGGCCGGTTTTTTATTTTATAGTTTCGTCGTAGTTATTTTTTATAAAAAAATTCTGCCGCGGCTGAGTCAGCTTTGGCAGAATGATGAAAACGAGACGGCTGTTGAGTTTGTTAATCGCAGCCGGTTGATGGACACTTCTCCGCAGTCCAGGTTCCAAGATTGTCGCCGCTCGGGCTGATGATCGCTTCGCCCGTGACGTGCTCGTGGTCAATGAATTGGCCTACGTAACTTGTGTTGCCCGACGAAAAGTTGATTTGTCGGCCATGAATTTCCGGCTCATAGAAGGCAGCTTCAAGTTTTTGCCCGGTTTGCCTCACTCGAATTGGCACAGGGAATGGGAAAGTGGCGCCGCTTAATTCCCAGTCGCCTTCAGCGTTTACGATTGATCGGATTGTGTGTGGCGCGGAACAAACCTCGGGAGCGCACGGAGCGCATCCGTCGCCGCCGAGATAGTCTGCGCAATTGTTCGTAGCACAGACGACGACAGTCGTTTCCGGCTCACTCTCGCCCCTACTCGAGAATATCAGCCAGCGTTTCGACAAGCGCCGAGGTTTCTCGATGGAAGTCAGGGTCAGCTTCGATAACCGCGAGATCCACGAGCGTCGGATCGGAAACGCGCCATTCCACATTTCGGAGCAAGTTCATGCCGCGCTCATTCACGACGTGGACGCGGAGTTTGTAGGCATCCAGGTTCGTGTCGTCGCCGACCGGTACCAGCGATGCACCATCGTCGTCAAAGCAGCTGCTTTCAACCACAACTACTGAAACAAGATTGTATTCGCCGGCGCAGAGTTCGACGAAATTCTCCCTGCAGCCGAGCACCGCCACGAAAAAAACCGCGAACAGCATTTTCGTTTTCATTTTACCCTCCTTGCTGGTTTAATCTTAACAAAAGAAAAAGAAATTTAAAATATCTTTAATAGAAATTATTTTATAAAAAATAAAAAAGAGGGGCCTCCACTGGAAGCCCCTCGGAATTGTACAGGCTATTTATCCACGCCGCCTGCGAGGCGCTGGATTCTCCTTGAGCTGGAACGTCCGGCTTCGCCAGACGCGCATTGACCACCTCACTTTCTTTTGGCTGGAGAGGTGGAGTTGCCAACTTACCGCGAAAAAAACTATCCGACAACTCCGATCGCACCGTTTTGCGGGCATTCGCGCTACGGACGCAAGCGAATCCCGCCCCTGGGCAGGCGAACTTATGTTTGGCGCGCCAGCCTACCTTTGGCGCTCTGCCTATTCATTCCCGTGCCACCACCTCCTTCCATGGAGAAAAACAATTTATTTGCTTTGCTTCACGGAAAGAGGTGTTTTTATAAGAACATCCGAGAATATCACGCCTTTATTTTTTTGTCAAGAGTTTATTTAAAAAACAAAAAAGACCGCTAGGCCTCCCTTGTTGATATCTCAAAATTTATTTAACGGCAGCAAGAACAACCCTTTAATCTTTTTGTGTGTTTACGCAGTTGTTTGCCCTTTTTCGTATTTTTAAGAGCGTGTTTAGTTCTGGCTTTTGCCGCGCTATTTTGTCCCATATGATTTTACTATTAATGATTTAACAAAGGGCATTAAACCCATGTTGTCCGCGATGCTCAGGAGAAAGTGCAAGCGCTTTTTCCTATCGCTATCCTCGGTGATAAATTTATTTTGTCATATTGTCCGCAAGTAGTCAAATACCTTGATTTTTTAGCGCAAATTTTGTATACTTAAGGACGGATTAATTAATAAATTTAAACTATGGAAAATGCCTTAATTACAATCGGTATAATCGTAGCGGCGATTATATTAGCTTCAATCAGGCAGATCAACCAGTATCAGCGGGGCGTGAAATTCACAATGGGTAAATACACCGGAATTATGGCGCCAGGTTGGCGTTTAGTGATTCCTGTTTTTCAAACCGCCAGGAAAGTTGACATGAGAATCAAGGCGGTTGATGTACCAGACCAGGAGGCGATTACTAAAGATAATATTTCCGTGCGGGTAAACGCCGTGATTTATTATAAAGTTCGCGACGCGAACCAAGTGATTATTGAAGTGGAAAATTTTGGTTATGCTACCTCGCAACTTGCTCAGACAACAATGAGAAATGTGGTCGGCGAAGTAAATTTGGATGAGTTGCTTTCAAGTCGCGAAGCCATCGCCGAGAAAATCAGAGAAATTGTTGACAAGGCGACTGACGCTTGGGGAATTGAAGTCCATTCAGTAGAATTGAAAGATGTAACTCTGCCGGAAGAAATGAAGCGGGTTATTGGCAAGCAGGCCGAGGCGGAAAGAGAAAAGCGGTCAGTAATTATTAAAGCCGAGGGCGAAGTGATTGCCGCGGAAAATTTAGCCAAGGCGGCGAATACCCTAGCGACTTCCGACGGCGCGTTGCATCTTCGAACCTTGAGCACGATTAATGATGTAAGCTCTGACCAGTCCAATACAGTTATCTTTGCTATTCCACTCGAAATTTTGCGGGCGTTTGGAAGAATGGGTGGAAAAGATAAGGAAAAAGATCAGGCGTAAAAATTCTAGAATAAATAAAAAAGCAGCCCACAAGCAGGGCTGCTTTTGATTTTGCAGAATCCGTTGACAAAAATAATTTAAAGTGTTAAGACAAGGGTGGTGGCGCGATTGTGTCTTGGCTTACTACGTAAGACCGGGCGATCGCGGACCAAGCCGGCGCGCGGCTAATCCACGAGGGAAGATCAGCGGTTCCAGACTCTTCCACGACGGGGTGTCCAATCCTAGGCAACTTGGCCCCCGTCTTTTTTTAAATAAAAAAAACACCGCGCAAAATCGCGGGGTATTTTCGTAACATGTCGTAATGTGTAAATTCTTGACAAATTTTTTAAAAAATATTATTGTTTATAGTCCGACGTTTGTTTCGGTATAAAAATCATTCCCAGAGAGGAGGAGAGCATGGGCAAGAGGTTTACAGACTTGACGCATGACAGGAGGGTTCGTCTGAGGGATTTTCTCCGGGCGAACGCCGAGAGGGGGGAGGAGGTCGTCGCGGTCAAGGAGGTGTCGGTCGAAGGGAGAGCGCGCACGGCTTTCGAGGAAGGTGGGCTCATCTGCATTTCCCCCGTTTTCGTGGTCGAGGCGACCGAGAAGGAGATCCAAGTGTGCCGCGCGTGGGGCACCGAACGGATCGCTCTCTGCCCCGACTACCCGTGCATCGTGCGGGTGTAGCGCCCGGAAACACCACAACCAATCCGGATCCTGGCCACCGATAATAAGGTGGCTTTTATTTTTTAAAATTTTGGATTACTACAGAGAAAAATAGTTTAAATGGCTGGCGTTATTTTTTTCTTTTTAAACCAACAAACGAGAAATAAAATTCCCACGAGTAACGCTGGTCCGGCAATTGGTAAAGACCAAAATAACATAAACCATTGTGGAGGAGGAGTCCTTAGTATGGTCATTAATAATCTCGCAATATAAAGTGTTCCCGCTAGAGTAAAGACAATTCCTCCGACAATTTCATATTTCCAAGAGATAATCAAAATAATCAGTAAAAATAACGCGGGAATGTTATGCATAAACAAGCCGAGAGCCGTTCCCCAAAAATCCAACTCCATATCGAAAATGTCCAATGAAAAAAGCATTAAGAACAAAATGAACATTATTGATAAAATTCTTGGCGCCCAATATACAAATTTATTAATTTTTTGTTCCATACGTTTTAAAATTATTTGTAATTTTCGTTATTCGCGTCCGTTTTGCTGGGCACGTTCTTTTTATAAAAATAAGCGGCTAAAAAAGTTGTTGTCGGTACAGCCAACGCCAATCCGATACTGCCAACCAAAGTTCTCACTATTTCCGTAGCAACGATCTCATAATTAATTACTTGTCCAAAATTTAAGAAAGGCGGCTGGTTAAAATTAAAAAGTAAAAGAAGAGGCAGGGACGCTCCGGCGTAGGCTAAAAATAAAGTATTTACCATTGAAGCAATGTGATCAACGCCGACGCGCATTGCTTTTTTATAAATTTCTAATCTTGTTAAATTTGGATTAACGCCTTTTATTTCTTGGACAGTAGAGACTTGGCTAACAGTAATGTCATCCAAGACGCCCAGAGCGCCGATGATAAAACCAGCCAATAAAAGCCCCTGCAGATTTATGTTTCCGCCCGTCAAGCCAACAAGATAGATTGTTTCCTCCTGGGCGAATCCGGCTAATTTAGTTAAGTTAGTAAAAATAATAGAAAGGAGGCCGACAATAGCAATCCCGGCGAAGGTGCCCAAAATAGCTACGGTTGATTTTTTATTTAATCCATAAACCAAATAAGTCGAAACTAAGATTATCAGGAGGGCATAAAATAAACTAACAAGCAGGGGATTGTGGCCACTTAAAATTTGAGGAATAATAAGCTTTAAAATAATAAAAAAACTAAACGCAAGTCCCAGTATTGCCCTGAAACCGCGCCATTTTCCAGTCAGCAGAATAATTAAAATAAAAATTCCGGCAAGCCAATATAATTTTCCTCGCCGGACAAAATCAGTGACGTAATAGTAATCGTTTCCATCCATATCTTGGCTGTGGGAAACAATAACTTTATCTCCTTGTTTATATAAGTTGTGAGCGATAACATCAACTTCCGTGCCGTCAAATGTTATTTCCCGATCTTTCCATTTTCCCTCCAAACCGAGGAGTTTTATTTTTTGTAAAATAGATTCAGACCCGTCTTCTCGCGTGATTTCTTTTTGCTCTAAAATTTCTAAAACCCTTGCTTCAAAAATTTCTTCTTGAGAATTATTTTGTTCAGAATCTTTTTGAGCGAGAACAAAATTGGGGGTCGCGATAAAAGTAGCCGCCGTTATTAAGATAATTAGTTTTATTATTTTAGTCATTTATTTAATAAAATTAAAATTTTTATAGTCAAATTCAATAATAATGATAACACGAAAGAGAGTTTTTTCATAGGGCTTGACAGGAGGGTAGTTTTGGGTGTATACTCATAATAGGTAACATAAAAAGGTCGAGTTGCCACCATTTATTCACTTTTAATAACAAAAAAACATATGCCAAAAATGAACGGAACGGGCCCGCTGGGTCAAGGGGCGGGTACTGGCAGAGGAATGGGCCCTTGCGGAGCCGGAACAAGAATGGGCTGGGGTTGTCGTGGCGGATACGGTATGGGGCGCAGGAGATTCATTTCTCCTAAAAATGAGCTGACTGCCCTGGAAGAGGAAGAGAAGATGCTTCTGGAGGAATTAGAAATTATTAAGTCTGAAAAAGAAGCTATAAGCACCCAAAAATAAAAGAAGGCTGGGAACCGGATCCTTCTTTTAGGGAAGGGTCCGGAGAGCCTTCTTCAAATAAAAAATTATCATAAAGGATAGAAATAATCAATATTAATTTAAAAAATTAAAATTTAAAGTATGATGGTTAAATCATTAACGCGAGAGGGGTCTTTGATAAAACCTCCAAGATCAGAAAAAATAAAATCGGGGTTGGTTTTTTTAAAGAAAGGTGAAGAAGTTGGCGAACACATAACAGATAATCGCGAGGAGGTGATTATTATTCTTCAGGGCGAGGCCTTGGTAATTTTAGAAAATCAAAAACGGGTGGTTAAAGAAAATAATCTCATTTTTATTCCCAAAAATAAAAAACATAATATAAAAAATAAATATAATAAAATTTTAAAATATATCTACGTTGTTTCTTTGCTAAATAAATAAAAAATATGTCCAGACCAAGGCTTTGCCGAAAAATTTCATTCAACCCGCGGGTTAATTATTTTAAACCCCGAGGCATACCTATGAGAGAGCTTGAAATCGTGGAATTGACCACCGAAGAGATGGAGGCTTATCGTTTGCGCCATATTAACGACTTGGAACAGATTGAAGCTGCTGAAAAGATGCGCACCTCGCAAAGCACCTATCAAAGAATTCTTTATTCAGCTTACAGAAAAATCGCCGATGCCCTTATTAATGGTAAAGCGATAGAAATCATCAAAGATTAATTTCCCACAGATAGTTTAAAAAAACACCTCATCAAAGCGACGAGATGTTTTTGTGGGGTCAGATATTGGATGTGTTCAGAACTTTAGATTGGACAAAGATTACTGAGGAACTAAAAATTTTTGCTGCAGGGCGGGCGTTTGCTAGATGTTAATCTACAAAGCAAAGTATGTTATAATAAATTAATGATGTGGATAACCCTAGTCCGTGCTTGACAAAAAAAGGACATTGTGGTAAATTCTGGCATACCACTATTTTTGATTTTTAAAAACCGATCAGTGGCTACTCTCTATGAAAAACACCATCAAAAAAGGACAATTTAGAATTCTGATTTATAAGGGCAAGGAAGGTTATGTTGGCATTTGTTATGAAACTGGTTGGGTTGAAATATGGCCAACTCCCGAAGAATGCCGTAAACATTTGGCAGATGGTTTTATTGCCTTACTTAAAACTATAGACGAGGGCAAGTTGTCAGAAAAATCCCTCAATCAAAAACCACCATTTAAATATAGAATGATTTTTTATTTCTTGCCGATACTCGCTTCATTTCTAAGATTTCTTCAGATTTCTTTTTTTACTGAACCAATCAAGCCATGCAGACTTGCTAATTCCTGAACTTTTGATAATACTACCAACGGTGCCCCTCGGGGTGCCGTTTTTTTTATTTAAAGTTACTTTTATGCCA
>Ga0265297_10005231_pt1 | contig 20101 bp, 6 predicted proteins | sample Munlanlwell13791_FD_192502 | JGI IMG/M metagenome (GOLD analysis project Ga0265297, IMG submission 192502) | Leachate microbial communities from a municipal landfill in Southern Ontario, Canada - Leachate well 137-91 | ecosystem: Engineered > Solid waste > Landfill > Unclassified | place...
CAAAAGGACTGGAAGAAGTATTGAATAAGTTGAAGGAGGGGAAAAGAAAATGAAACTCATTAATATATTATTTGCGTTGATGTTTGCTTCAACGATTGCCAATGGGCAACAGGCGGCGACTAATGCGCCGGTTCCTTTTGCGTGGGTTTCCTCAAATTATACGGATAAAGTATTTCAAACCGCGACGGCCGCTAATGATGTTTGTAACCCTGCATTTAAAGGGAAAATAATAAAGTATGTGAATACGCCAAAGGTCGGACCGGGTGTAGGTCCTTTATGCGGTCAGGTATATCTTGTTAATTTTGGGTTTTTTAATGCAATCTTTCCGCGCGAAAAACTTTCCCATTATAAGGCCCTTTGTAATGGCAAGATAAAGGGACAAGCAAAATCGTCCGTATTTTACGTTTATATTCCAGATGATGAATTATTTAAGCGAATATGCGCGGATGTTCAACAGGCCACGGGGAATATTAATTTAAGTGTAGGATTGCCACTTTGTATTATCGTGGGGTTAAATTCAAAATCCGGCCTTGGGGGCACAAGTTATTCTTGGTAAAAATCATGTCTTTATTCCATAAAAAATTGAAAGCTGAATATATTCAAAACGATGATCGTTGGTGGCATTATTTGCTATATTTTCTGATAATTGTCGGATTTTCGTCAATTACAATCGTCCCCTCGTTCTGTTTGAATATTTCGGGAGAAACAAACGATAGTCAGTCAGGGTTTGCAAGCCTGCTTGGTTTTGTTTTGTTTTTAGCGGGCGTATATATAGCCTACAGTATTTATTGGATTCAAAAATTACGCAGGGATATTGAATACACCAAAGCCAAGGCGAGTTACTATGAATTTGCGTGGGAGCGAACCAAGCGCGATGCCGTGTCTCGGGGGTGTAAAATGTGGTATGATAAGCCGTTCTGTGAAAAATGCTGGAGAAAGTCGGGTAATTTCTGGCAACTCCACTGTAATGACGATAAACAAGTAGATATCTACCAAAATGTTTGTTCACATTATTAAATTTTAATTACAATTTCTTTTCAAAGCTTGCTTTAGATATGACATTGTGATATAAGCAAGCCAATAACCACATAAAATAATAATTTAGTTTTGCCAGAGAGCCATCGAGCTTCAGAGCAAATCCGCACGGGCGGGTTAATGAAGTTCGGTGGCTTTTGTGTTTTTATGAATATCAAGTTCTATATGTGCGATTTACACGCCTGCGGGTTCGTGAGGGGGGAGATGGTTGCGCGGGAGATAAATAGGCAGTACGTTCATAGAATTGACTGCAAGACGAATATCCTCTTTTCAGATTATATCAATACTCAGCTCATGATTTTTCAGAGGCAATCACAGAACCTTGAAAATGTTAAATATGCTAATGCTCATGGCATATCAACAGCGTATGACCTGGACGACGATCTCTGGGGATGCCCGCCAGTGTTTGAAGCCTACGGAAAGAAGTGCCTGAAACCGGAAGAGAGCGAAGTCATCATGAAGGCGTGTGATGCGATCACTGTCTCCACACCCGAACTGGCCGATGTAGTCCAGAAGCATATTCCTGGCAAACCCGTCCATGTCATACCAAACGCGATTGACATGGAGATGTGGGATGCGACGTATTGCGAGAGGCAAATCAAAGTCAGCGACGGCACGGTAACAATCGGGTGGATGGCAAGTCAATCTCACCTGATGGACGCGCCGCTGGTGGGCGAGGTGTTGCGCGATCTGATGGTTGAATTTCCACAGTTGCGCCTTCATTTTATCGGCTGGTTAGGTATGCAGGACTTCATGGTCAACTTGGCACCGTTCAAGGACCGTATCATTTGTGGCGATTGGGTGCCGGTGTCGCAACTGGCGGAGACCATGAAAGACTTTGATATTGGATTGTTGCCACTGGTTGACCATCCGTGGAATCGCTCCAAAAGCGATCTCAAGTATCTTCAATACTCCTGCCTGGGGATCCCGTCGGTGGCGTCACCGTTGCCGTGTTACACGCGAACGATTGAACAAGGATGCGGATTGATCGCAGAAAACAATGCGCCGGCGGCGTGGTACACGCATTTAAAAGCCCTGATTGTGGACGAAGGATTACGGCGCAGTGTTGGGGCGCGCGCTCGTCAACTGGTGTATTTGAAACATAACATCAAGGATCAGGTCAGGGTTTGGGTGGATACTTACGAGCGAATAGTGAAGAACAAATAAAAGAAAGGGAAACAGTCATGAGGTTGATGGATTATTTCAGAAAGAAGAAGACTCCGGAAGAATTGGCCGCAGAAGAAGCGCAAAAAACGAACGCGATGATTCCGGCGCAGAAAACAAACGTGCCTTCGTTGGGGCCGCAACAGATTGTTGTTCCACCGCCGGCGCAGAATATCGCACCGACCGGGTTATATGCTCCGCAAACTCCGTTGCCGACGTTTACTCCGGCTCCGATAGCACAAGCGCCGAAAGTAGATTGGTCAAAAGTGCAAGAGACACAACCGGTTACTTCCGCTCCGGCTCTTATTCCGGCGGTTACTCCGGCGGTCAAAACTCCCGTTACTGGATTACAAAGCGCACCGGCAAAAACAAATTCACAGATTGTAGGTGGGGAACCTGCAATGCAGGCGGCGCTTCAAAAAGAAGCTCAATGGAAAAATGATCAGGTGGCCAGGACAAACGAATGGAACGCCGGGGCAAATGAACGGAGCTTGACACGGAGCATGACGCATGAAGAGTTGGCGCGACACATGCGCCAGAAAGATGAAGATAAAAACCGTATAGGATTGGCCAGTGCGACGCAATCGCAACAACAAGTCAAGATGCAAAACGAATTGCTCGGTAAAGTATTGCCGGCGCAGGCGAACGCCCAGGGCGGTATTGATCAGGAAATGGTCAGGCGCGGTCTTGATCCGCGTACTGGTCAACCGTTGGCAGGCGTGAATTTGCCACCCGTTCCAGTTAAAGATGAAAACGGTTTGTGGATTGACCAAAATACCGGCAAGGCAATGCCGGAAGCGGCGCAGAAGCGGCTGGACGCGGGAGAACTTGCCGGCAAGAGCATTGAGGCGGCAAGGGCGACTCCTCCGCCAGCTAAGGCGTCGCATTGGAATCCATTCTCAAGGGATAACGTTTTAGGGAAAGATCCTAAGACGGGTGAGATAAGGGAATTTGGGAGTCAAAAAGAGTTGGACGGATTTATTAAAAAGAAACTATATGTGGCGTTGACTCCTGAAGAACAGAAAGCAAACGAAGAAGGCAACAAGGGAAATCAATCTGCGACCGGTATCGCCGGCGCAATGGCGCCGACGGCTCCCGCGGCTTCGCCTGTGTCTCAGCAAGGTAAGGCAACTCCAGAATCTATCCGGGCTGAAATACTCGGGTTAAAAAACGCCGAACAGAAAAAGAGTATGATTCTTGCAAAACTGCAAGACGGTACATTAACGAAAGCGCAGGCCAAGGCGTTGGCAATTGAACACGGGTTACAATAATATGTCATTCCTTGACGAAATAGAAAGCGTCCTGACAAACGCGCCGAAATCATCGTTCTTGGATGAAATCGACGCCACACCTGAACCGGCACAACGCAAGTCCGCATCGTTCTTGAACGAGATTGATGAAGTATCAGGTCAAAAACGCAGGGCGGGATTAGCGGCGATAACGGCGCAGAATCCGGAAGCGACTGGAGCAGAACGCGCGGAAATATATAAAGCGCAGACGGAAAAACAACCGCTGGCATTTACGGGGTTGGCGAGTGGAGTAAAACCGCCGACAGAACGATCGTTAGTAGGTGAGTTTGGCTCACAACTCTATGCCGGTGGTGCGATTGACGTTCCGGAGCAGGCCGGTAATATAGCCAAGGTGATTGCGCCAAAAGGATCAGCGGTTTATCGTTGGGGTGAGCAACGGAAACGTGAAGCCGAGGCGATGAAGCAGTTTGATCCCGGTTTTGCGCCGTCAATAAATCCAGAAGAGCGTCCTCTTGCGGCTGGTCTGGTTTCGCAGGGAGCGCGAATGGTTGCGCCTTCCATGGGACTGGCTTCGGCCATAGGTCTTGCGGCTCCGGCAATAGGGATAGGAGCAGGAGCGGCTACGGTGGCAGGTGGACTGGCTGGGGGTGCGTCGTTTGGTCTATCTCAGGGGCAAGACACGTATGAGCGTGGTATCGCGGCCGGATTAAGTCCGGAAGAGGCGCGAGTTGCGGCCGTTAAAGAGGGTGCAATTGAGGGCGTAGGGGAATCGGTAGGGGAAATGCTTGGCCCGGCAAAGTGGGCATTGCGTGGTGGTCGTCCGTTGCGACAGGCAGCGGCCAAGCTGATCAAAGATTTGGCAACCAAGCAGGGTGTCAAGGAAGTCGCCAAGAAAGCCGCGTTGGATTATGTTAAAACGCTTGGAGCCGAGACATTGACCGAGGAAGGCCAACAGATTGGCGAGCGGTTAGTTGACATTACATCTGGCATTGACAAGACGCCGATTACCAAAGACGAGATACTTCAGACGGCGTTGGCTACAATCGGCATGACAACGATTATGGCGCCGCTTGGGTTGGCTGGTCATGTTCAACAGGCACAGGTCAATAACAGGATTTCCAAGATACTTACGGATGGGGCGGCGGATCCTGCCATTCGTACAAAGGCGGCGGAGTCTGTTTTTGAGGCGTTGAAGTCTGAAAACCCGCAAGCGGCGGCTAACTTTGCATTGAACGCTGAACAGTCAATTTCGGCGGGTAAACCAATGGTGCTGGACGGAGTGGCGCTGGAACGTCCGGCAACTGGCAAAACTGCACAACCCATCAATCCCGAGGTGGCGGCCCAGGACAACCTTGACTACACCATGGGGCCGACGGCAGAACAGCAACTGGCCGATCCTACAAGGTTTGAACAGGGCAAGGAACAGGCGGCAGGATATTTGCGCGACCAAGCGGCGATGATGGAGGCCGGACAGAGACCGGATGACGCGGCGTTCTTGACTGCCGCAGCGGAAGCCATCGAAGAGGCGGAAACACCAGAGCAATATCTGGCGGAGCGCGATGCCCTTGTTCAAGAACTGCAAAAACGCGGAATCGGTGAACGTCTGTTGACTGACGAAGAAAAATACGGCCCGAAGTCAAGCGCTGTTGATCAACAGGTGGCCGAAGGACGCAAGCAGGAGCAAGGACTTGTCAACGTGCTGGCGCAAACCGCCGTCAAGAGGGCGCAAGTTCCCGGCCAGTCCGCTATTGACGCGGCGCGTGGCGACAAGAACGCCGATGAAATCAACAAAGCAAAACTTGAAAATATTTTAACGGTCCCGGCTACTTCAACCCAAACTACAATTACGCCTTCGGGCGATTTGAAACCGGAGTCTAGTCCGGGACCAATTTTGCAACAGCAACGACCAATAGGAGTAACACAAAATGCCATTAACCAAGGGCAACAGTCAGTCGGTGATAACGGACAACATCAGGGAATTACGGCAGGGGCCGCAGTTCCAGCGAGTCAAGAACAAGTTCGGCAAGAAGAAGGCGAGCAAACAGGCGGTGGCGATCGCGTTGAACGAGGCGCGGAAATCGGGCAAGGGGTTGGCGAGCGCGTAATCAAACATACGCCGAAAGGAGATCTTGAACAAAAGGAAATTCTCAAAGGAGCGTTGAATAAGGAAGATATAGGCACATATCTTCTTGGTGATAAATCCGACAGTTATGATGTACGCGAGTTAGCCGAAAGAGTTGCGAAGGGCGAAGTAACAAGGCAGTTTGCAATTGATAAGGTTAAATTAGATTGGAAATTGGCAAGAGGCAAGGCCGATGTAACCGCCGAACCGGCACAATATCGCGTACCGAAAGAACAGGTGGGCAAGGAAGTAGCAAGGCAACGGGCGGATATCCAATATAAGATTAACATGGCGCAAAACGGGATGGATGCCGCCAGGGTGAACAAGGTCATGGCGCCAGATGTCAAGGCGGCTTTCATAGCCAAACAGGGTACTGAGGTTGCTAGACTGGAAAAACAAAAATCAGAAATGACGCCGGCAGCGGTGGAAGCAGAGTTATTTGCCGAGCAGGAAAAGAAAAATACCACCAAAGTATCCGCAAAGATAGCCGCCGGAAAACGCAGGGCAAACCTTCACGGAACTGATTATGATTTCTACCAACAGGTAGCAGACATCGGTATTAAGTTGACCGATGCATGGAGCAGGGAAGAATGGAACGAAGTTGTCCCGCCGGGCTTGTTGAAAAAGAACGGCCAGACGCCGGATGAAGTTGCCGCGCACTTCGGTATGACATCAGAAGAATTGAAAGAAAAACTGCGAAACTTACCAACACTTGACGAGTTACGCGCAAAGAAAAAGAGCGAAGACGAAGCTGTTGAACACATAGAGCACGAGGGTCGTCAGCGCGATAAATGGAATGAAAATCAGAAAGATTTAAGCCAGGCCGGAGTCGGAGACAAGGTAAGGGCTGGCGACCTGATTAGCGGGGACACGTTCAGGGTTAAGGGTAAAAAGATCACAGTGGCTGATGGGGAGCGTGGATTGCAGTTTGACGACGGCGAAGTTGTTGTGCTTGAACTGCCATACGAGGGAATGACCGGTGACGAACTGGTTTATATTGACAAGGATTCATTAAAGAACGCGGAAGCGGCACGAGCAAGAGATGCGTCTGGGCAATTGATTCCTGAAAAGGAAATGCCGTTTAATTTGGTTGCCGAAAGAGAAGTATCAGAAGAAGAACTTGCCCGGCGTGATCGGGCGGAAGCCAAGCGGGTTGAAGAGGCAAAAGCGAAGAAACTGGAAGAGATGGCGCAGCCGTTGCCGGGGGTGGAAGTAGTTGCCGGTCAATTTCCGAGTCTATTGGAATTTGCGAAAAGCAGAGCGCCAAAGTCAATCGCAGATCAAATGAAGTCTGAATCACAAGCGGAATCATTTAGGGCACAATGGAATAAAGAGCGTAAAGCGCAAGGATTTCCTGAACTTTCCGGAAAGTCTGCCGTAGCAAAACTACCCGCGCCGGTTAGTAAGCGCAAGGAAAAGGCGAAAAGCGCGGAACCAGTCGTCGCCAGTTTATCACCCGAAAAAGCGGTAGAACAAGGCCAGCCGGTCAAGTTGCCGCTTGGAACAATTCGCGTCAAGGCCACTTATGCCGATGGCAGGACGGCCACAGTGAATGTTGGTGATATTGAAACGCTGGCAGGTACCGGAACGATCAAGAAGCTAACGCCGTTGCAAGGTAAGGATGCGTTGGTGCCAGGGGAGATCACGGTTAAGAAGGCCAAGATGCCGGCGAAGGCGAGCGAGAGGAAAGAGGTCAAACCGGAAGTCCCAGTTACGGAGAAACCGAAGATACCGCCAGCGCGGAGCGTGGAGGCGATAACTCCGGTTGATTTACGGTCCGGCGAAGAACAATACAATGAGGCAAAAAAACTTTCAGACACCGAAAATACTATCCGAGTAGAGTTTGGCGGGGCGGCAACTCAAGCGTTGAGACGGGAGTATAAAGAATCAAATATACAGAGCAATGCCGAACGGTTAAAACTGGCCGAACATAGGATGGAAGAATTGAGACGCGAGCAAGCAAAAACAATTGAACCACAAACCGAAGCAGTAGTCTCTGGCGAAAATGCCGATGCCGAAGCGCAGATTGCGGATTTTGGCGAGAAGATTGGCGGGGCGCGAAAAGACACGGCTGTCAAAACGGGACCGAAGGCAGAAGTGGCAAAGTTGGATTCTGACGTTCCCGCATGGCGCAGACAATATAAGGTTTGGGAACAGGAGAAACGCAGTTACATGAATCGGGTAATGGATAAACCCGGCGAGAAAACTGGCAAGTGGGTTATCGCGCGGGTGCATGGCAATCAAATAATCAGCGAGTCAAGTCAAGTGTTTGACACAAAGGAAGAAGCTGAAAAGATTGTTCCCTTGTATGCTGTGTCACAAAATCATCGGGTTTATACTGAACGTTCCCGCCCGGCGACGCGGGAGGAAATAAAAGAAGGTGAAAAAACCGCAGATGCGATAATCGCAAATGCCGATAAAATCACAGTGTTGCGCGATTCTGAAAATGGACTTTTATTTAAGGTGGATCGGCAAAAGCAGTTGTTCTCTAAATTGAATAGCGGAGAATTATCTCAAGATCAATATGACAGCATTGTACGCTCTTTGGGTGGACCGTTTTCTGAAGATCAGGTTAAAAAAGCGCAAGAAATTAAAAAAGAAGTTGATCGCTTAATAGCCGAACCTGTTTCCGTAAAGGAAGACACTGGGATTACTTATGCGATCCGCCGTATTCTTTCCAATAAACGTGCGCCGGTCGTCAAGGGCGGGTTTAAGACTAGGGAAGATGCGATGAAGTATATGTCCGAACACGCCGAGGAAATCATTACTCATCAATTCGCTTTCCCTGAAAAGCCTTGGTTGGACAAGATTGAACGGCTTGGTAAAGACCGTCGTGACGGAAAGAATGTTACACCAAAGATGTTTCAAGATACTTTTGGTTTCCGGGGTGGCGAGTTTGGGAACTGGAACATGGGAGGTGATGGGCAGGTGGCCTTGAATCATGCTTATGATGCTTTGTTTGATTTGGCTGACGCTTTGAATATTTCGCCAAAAGCGGTTAGTTTAAATGGCGGATTGGCGATCGCTTTCGGAGCGCGGGGGCATGGCGGTAAAGAATCGGCCAGGGCGCATTATGAACCCGACAAGGCAGTTATTAATTTGACCAAGATTCGTGGCGCCGGAAGTCTGGCGCATGAATGGTTTCATGCCTTGGATAATTATCTTGGCCAGATGGGGGAACAATCAACTATCGCCGAGGACAAGGCGATGTTAGGGGCGGCTATAAGGGGCAGAGTTGTTGAGCGCGATGTTGCTGGACGCATGGCGACGGAAGGTTTGAGAGCGGATTCCAAGTTGCGAGTTGAATTGCGCGAGGTGTTTAATCGTGTTGTGAAGGTTATGACCGGCAAGATGGTTGTGCGTCAGGTCGCAGGAGATATGGCCGAAAAACAACGCGACCGGATGAAGGATGGGTTACGTTCCACAATCAAAACGATTCGCGATGGTTTTACATACGATCTTACGCAGTATAAGAAAAACGCAAAGAAAGTTACCTCGGAACAGTTGGTAGAGTTTGACAGATTGGCCGAAGATATTGCTGCCGGAAAGGTTGGCGAGAAGGTATTTATTGAAGGTTCAAAACTTAATCGCTTTGGTGGATTTGAGAGTTTTCAAATTATTCGCAAACTGAATGATCTTTACAAGTCAGTACAGGGTCGTAGTTTTGACCGTGCCGATCAGAATAGTTATGGCAGACAATTGTTCTGGCAGATTAAATCCTTGCAGGACGCAGAAAAGCGCGTGGCGCAAGCGAAGTCCGGGGCTACCGAGGAAAAGCTTGAGGCGACTGATTTCCTGAAAGAAGCCAAGCGGATAGATTCATTCCGGGCATCTGATTATTGGAGTACGCCGGTTGAAATGGGTGCGCGAGCGTTTGAGTCTTTTATCTATGACAAATTGCAGGGACAGAATGAACGCAGCGACTATCTGGCTTCTGGGGTTGAAAATAAATTTTACGACTTGTTTGACATGGAGCCTTACCCGGAAGGCGTGGAGCGGAAAGCGATCAACGACGCATTTATAGATTTGTTCAAAACAGTCAAGACACGTGAGACCGAAAAAGGCGTGGCAATGTATAGTCTTGCAAACGTTAAACCGTGGCCGGAAGGATTTCCGGATGCGGTTATTCAGACAACGCGGACGAATATCACAAAGAATTACGCCAAGGATTTTGACGCCGCCAAGGCGGGAGACACAAGGGCGGCGAACAGGGTAGTGCAAGCGGTTGTTAAAAACGACAAGATTGCAGAGATTGGCAGGAAATATCCGAACGCCATACTTGTGCCGGTTCACGAGGAAGAAATTACAGGTAAAAACAAGCTTCCCATAGCGTATGCAAAAGCCATTGAAAAACTTACAGGACTGGATGTTGACGTTGGTATTGTCCAGACCGAGCGCGTATTCCATCGTGGAAAGATTGCAATTGAACGAATATTGCGTCATGCCAATTTTGAAGGACACGTTGTTTCCGGGCAAGAATACATCATCGTTGACGATCATATAACACAGGGCGGCATAATAGCGGAGTTGCGGCATTATATTGAAAATAATGGCGGGAAAATTGTTGCGGTAACAAGCTTGACAGCTTCGCTTGATTCTACTACTATAGCAATCAGAAAAGAAACAATAGGCGAATTGGAAAGGAAATTCGGTCGTGAACAATTCCAGTCAATTATCCGCGAACACGATATCGCCGGTACAACTCAAGCTCTTACCGAAAGCCAGGGAAAATATCTCCTATCCTTCAACTCGCTTGACGCCATCCGAAATAGAATCGCTGAGGCAAGACAAGAAGGAAGCTTCTCGCTTGCTGGACGAACTCTTACAGATCTCTCCTCGCAAGAAATAACCCCCGAAGGTGTTTCTCCGTCTGATTTATTGGCCCGTGGTGTAGTCACGTCCGCCATGACTCGCGCCGAAGTCATTGACTCCGTCAACGCCGTCGCCGATATGGTTGGTCCGGTGAACGTCTTGCAATCCGAGTCCGAGATCCCGGCGCCGGTGCTGGCAGAGGCCAAGGCAAAGGGGTATGCTGGCCGGATCGAGGGTTTTGAATATCAAGGGCAAACATACCTTGTGGCCGACAATATGAAGGATGAACGTCATGCGCAAGCGCGGGCGTTGCACGAAGCGTTTCACGCTGGGTTCGAGAAGGCTTTTACCGGCGAACAACGCGGTAAAATCTTGACCGCAACCCTGACCAAGTTTGGGCGCATGATGGAGTTGGCGGCGATTGCCCGGAAGTATGACTTGAATCTGGCCGATGAAACTGATTATACCCGGGCGATGAACGAGTTGATCGCCAAGATCACCCAGGAACGCACGTCCAAGCCGGCGGTATGGGCGCGGTTTGTCGGGGCGATCCGGCAGGCGTTGCGGGATATGGGCGTGTTAAAAACGCTTTCCGATGCAGATATGGATTATCTGATTGAACGGGCGTTGACGGCGCGTGGACAAGGCGGCGAGACAAGGTTCAGTCTGGCGGAAGATTCTCTTTCCAGTTTGCACGACCATGTTCAGGCCGGACGACTTGATGTCGGTGTGGAGACGGCGGCGCGGGATGTAGCGGAGAAGGCAAAGAAGATGGGAGTAGAATTAGCGATTGAGTATGTGGACAAGGTAAATACTACAAGTTTACTGAATCCAAAAGTGAAAGAACAATTATTATCGGAGGGATATACAAATGAAGAACTCGAACGACTTAATGCCAGCGGCCAGGTCTATTACATCTACGGAGAATATGGTTCACTTAGACGGGGAGATCAGGTCGCCGGACCAGAAACCAGGAACGGGAATACCCTTCGCAATGAACTTGACGCGGGAAGAACGGGACAACCTGGAGATGAACAAAAAACAACCGAATGGAAAATTACCCTCTATCGCGGGTTGACTCCGAACACGGTTTACCATGAATTTACCCATATTGCCGACAAAGTTGCCGGCAGGACGGCGACTGAACAGCGGGCGAAAGAGTTGTTTGGCAGGATGGAGCGCGGGGAAGACGTGCGGTTTTCGCTGGCTGATCAATCGCCCATCTGGTACTCCCGTCTTGAACGCGCCATTGCCAATGTCAAGATGCCGAAGTTATCGCTGGATCAGTTGGTGGCGGCAACAAAGCAGAACGTGGATTCCGAGGAACGTCAATGGACGGGGTTTGACGAGTGGATTGAAGAAAAGCGCAAGGCTGGCGTTAAGAGTGTAAGCAAAGATGAGGCGTTGGCGTTTGTGCGGGAGAATGCGGTGCAGGTGCAAGAAGTGGTGAAGGGAAGTACTCCTGAAGCATCAGGAAAGACTACTGTTGAGGTGGTGAATGAGTTGGATGGGGTAGAATATGGTCGAATGTCAACAGAAAAATGGGAGTCGCTATATCTAAGAAAACGTGCGGAAGTTATAAAAGAACTTGTGGTATCTGAAAAAAACGAAGACGGTACTTATCGAGTTGGGCTTTCTGACGAAAATTATCGCAATACAGTTCAACTGTCAGAGTTAGAAGACAGTGAACGCGCGGCGGCTGACCGATATCTTGAAGATAAACTCTATTCCAAAAGCGAAGAAGATGTTATGGAGGATTCAACTAAATTCTCCGAATACCAGACTCCTGGCGGCGAGAATTACCGCGAGATGCTGCTGACGCTGCCGGTTCCGCCTCATCCTGACAAGGCAGTTGATTTTGTCGAAAGAATGAGAAAAAAATACGGCGATGATTGGACGCAAAACTTAAATCAATTGACACCCGTCGAAGAACAAGAGCGTCAAAATTTAAACGCTTCGTCTCAGCTTGCCGTTGATAATCGTCCGATATTCGCTTCATCCCACTGGTCCGAACCGAATGTCCTTGCCCACGTCCGCATGAATGACCGCATGGATGCCGACGGCAAGAAGGTATTATTCATTGAGGAAATCCAGAGTGACTGGCATCAGAAGGGGCGGGAAGATGGATATGTCCTTCCTCCCATTGTGGCACTGCCAGATGGATATACCATAGAATCGACGCCTGTTCCAGACGGCACGGTTTATCATGTTGTTGATAAAAAAGGTCGTGTTGCGCAATACCGGCAATCATGGGGAATGATTAATTCTGTGTCAGGCGGAAGAACACGAGAAGACGCGTTAAAACAATATTTACATGAAGTGAACAAAAGTCGGCGAGAAAGTGGCGTCCCCAATGCCCCCTTCAAATCCTCATGGCCTATGCTTGCCATGAAGCGGATGATCCGTTATGCCGCCGAGAACGGATACGACAGAATCGCATGGACAACAGGAACAATGCAGGCAGAACGGTATGATTTGAGTAAACATATTTCTGAACTTGCATACTGGAAGGAAGATGCCGGCACATGGGGAGTTTCATTGCTGGACATTGACGGGAAATCCATTGATTCGTGGAATCCAAAAGAGGGTATGGATGAAAAAGAGCTGGAAGCCCAAATTGGCAAAGACCTTTCGCGCAAGATTATTCAGGACGAAGGAACCGCCGAGCCGGAAACCAGTGAATTTTTGCGTAAAAATGGAAAACTTGAAAAGGGCGTTAAAGTAATTCAGGGTGAAGGACTTAAGGTCGGCGGCGAAGGCATGAAGGCGTTTTACGACCGGATACTCCCGAATGAGGTCAACAAGTTCGTCAAGAAGTGGGGAGGGAGAGTGGGGCAGTCAAAACTTACACTTGGAAGTAGAAAAACGCAGCTACAGGTTCCTTCCCTTGACATCACCCCCGCTATGCGCGAAAGCGTGATGACCGAGGGTGTGCCGATGTTCAGTCTGGCGGATAAAATTGTTACTACCAAGCAGGATGCCGCCTATCTTGACGCCGTGAAACGCGGGGATATGGAGACGGCGCAAAAGATGGTGGACGAGGTGGCGAAGAGGGCGGGATATAATGTTGGGCCAGTTTGGCATGGAACGCATGATAAGCGACTTAAAAATATATTTCCCGAATGGTCTTTCTTTTCTTCCTCGCAAGAAAATGCGACATCATACGCCACTTATTATCGTGTATCTGAAAAAAAGAAAGGATCGCCTCCTAAAAAATCGCAACGAATTATATCTGCGTTTTTAAAGACCGGCCATACACTTGATTGGGTTAAAAATCCTCCTCCAAAATCAGAATTTAGTCCCCATTACTATGGATACGATCAAACGCAACAGTCGGACTTTCTTGCAAAAACAATGGGTGTCTCGATAGATGTACTTGAGAAGGCTGATCCTTCTAAGGAATTATACGGAAGGGTTGATAGGTTTCCATTAACCCAAAGAATGTTCTCTGTTTTACAAGGGCATCCGATAGACATTGGAGGAGAATCTTTATTGGGAGGGCAATACGCTGAAACGGTAGCCGACGACGTTCGTGTTCTTTTAAAACGTCTTGGATATGATTCTGTAAGATTTTACGATCAAATACAAGGGAATCGCCTAACTCAAAAATTAAATGCGCTAGTTCAAACATGGGTTGTTAGCGATCCATCTCAAATCAAATCCGCCGAACCCGTCACTCGCGATTCCGCTGGCAACACGATTCCCTTGTCTGAACGATTTAATCCGTCTGAGAAGGATATTCGGTATAGTCTGGCCGACCAGGAATCCCCGGGCGCTAAGAAATTGCCCGACGATTATACCGCTTTCCTGATGCAGAAGGTTGACGAGATATTGCCGCTGGCAGACCGAGCCGCCACGACTGGTTACGTCTTTGGTAAGGCGGAAGGTAAGGCTAATGTTCAGGAACGGATCAAAAAGACTGGAGAGAAGTTGCGTTCCAAGTTTGCCGAACGTATGGAACAGGTGCGTAAGGCGGCCGAGGAAAAGCGCGAGCATGCCGTTCTGGCCGCTCGCATGGGAGAACGCGCCAAGGGGCGCAAGGAAGCCATAAAGGAAGGTATCGCAATTGGGTTCAGACAGGGCGAGGAATCGGCGGTTACTGAATCAATTGAACAAGGCGCCAAGTTGGCCTTCGCGGAAATTGCTCGTGAAAGGAAAACGCGGTATTTTGATACGTTGCGCGATATATCAAGTCAACTTGACGCAATAGAGTCCAATCTTGTCAATCGTGACGTGCACGGAAACGAGACCGGGCGCAAGACGCCGGAACAGATAGAGGAAATGCAGAAATGGGGTCTGGCGCGGTTGTTCGGGCAGGATCGTTATAATGAACTGTTACGTCGTCGTCGGCGCGACATGGGTTCTGTGATAATGGCCGTCCGGGATGTGTTGCGCAAGGAGCTTTCAGGGTATTATGTCCGGGAAGTAGAAAAACTCCTGATGAAGACCAAGCCGGATCGGATGTTGCCGGAGTTCAGGGATACGTGGAATGAAAAGGTGGCAGAATTAAGTCCGGAAGAATTGACTCGTAAGAATTGGGAAAAAGCTAAAGAGCTTTGGGAAGAACTCAACGAGATAATCGCCGATAATCGCGGCAAGGTGCAATTCTTGGGGACCGCTCGGCGCCAAGACGCTCAAGCGGCAGGGGAACTGGCGGCTGTATTATTGAACGAATCTATGCCGGCCATAAAAGGGATTGAAAAGGCTACGCCGGCACGGCGCGGTCGGATGAAATACCTGCTTGGTGACAAGGCCGGAAACGCGCAGACTAGGGCGTTAACACTGGCGGATGGAAGTGAAAAGGAAACGGCCGTGGAAATCCTTTACGATAACCTACGCCAAGCAGATACAGCGGCACGGTCGTTTGAAGTAGAAACCATCAGACCGGTTACGGATATGCTGAAAGCGCAGGGGATCAGCGATGGACAACTTATTGACATGAAGACTCGTTTGCGGGAATACAAGATTGGCGGACAGACCGTCGTCCTGAACGATGCCGAGAAAATAGAGCTTGCGGCGGCTTGGCAGGATCCCGAAACAAAACTGCATATTGCCCTGGCCGGATTTATGCCGAAGCGCCGGACCGGCCAGCCTTCGGCCCGGATATTGGGCGATTCGCCCAGCCAGATGGCTGACATTGTTGAAGATATTATCAAAACCTTGACGCCGGAACAAAAAGCATTGGTTGACAAGATGGTTGACCAGTTGACCGGTATGGCGAAAGAGGCCAACAAGGTTAGCGTTATCCGGGATGGGTGGGAAAAATTCACCAAGAGCAGATATTGGCCGCGGCGGGTGGAGCGTTCCACAACGCAGCAGACGATTGATCTTGGCGATGGTTACACTTCCCGAGTTCATAATCAGCAATCGCTTAATGCGCTTGGATTTACCAAGGCGCGTCAAGAGCATACTCATCCGGTTTTGATTGGCGACGCTTTTGAAACCTTCTTTGAGCACGCGCACATGATGAGCAAATACGCCAAGCTGTTACTGGCGACGCATGATGCCTTGACATTGATCGGCAATCCGATGTTCTCCGAGTCGGTCAGGACGCGGCTTGGTTCGCATTTCCTTTACGACACGCGGGATATGATAACGCGCTTGAGCGGTTTGCGGGGTTACAAGAGCGATTCGCCTGGTAAACGGGTTCTGGATGCTTTGACGCGCAATGTGGCAGTGTCAATCTTGTGGTGGAGGCCGACCAGTATAATCTTCAACCGTTGGGGCGGTTCTTTCCTGGCTGCGTCTGAACTTTGGCACCGTAACCCGTCGGCGGCGGGTCGGTTTCTGACAATGACGTTTCTGCCGGTCTCGTTACATACTAAAGATGGCAAGGAGATTGTTGAGAAACTGATGCAAAATGGGTATTTGTGGGACCGTTGGAGCCACGACATGGCGCACGTGTATTCGCCGTTGCCTTCGGAACGCGCCGGGGAAACTTCAAATACCAAACTCAAGATGAACTGGCGCAAGATGCAGGAATGGGGGTTGCGACCGATGGCGAACGCTGAAATGCGGAACATGGTGGCAGCGTTCAAGGCGTTGAAGGCTGCGAAATATACTGATGCCGAAGCGGTCCAGGCTTGCGAAGAGATTACGCGGGCCACACAGAACCCTTCCAGCGCATTAGAAGAATCTGCCCTGTATGCCGATATTAAAGAGCGTAGTTTAGGTTGGATGTTCCCGTTCATCGGTCAGCCGATGGCCAGTCGCAACCTGATTGCGCGTGATTTTTTGACTTTGCATCATGCCAAAAATGGCAAGGACAAAGCCGGAGTGCGTCGGTCCCGGGTTATGCTGGCGGCTTCCGTGTTCGGATTAGTGGCAAATATCGGGCTTGAACTTTCTGTTCGCGGGATATTCAGGGCGTTGTCAAGGCGTCCGCCAGATGATGATGACGAGGCCAGTAAGGCGGTGTTACGGAATGTGTCAGATGCCGCCAGTTCGGTCATGGACTTTGTCCTGCCCGGATCAGGGCGACTTGCAGATATGATGATCAGTGCATTTTCCGGCAAACAGCCGCGGGAGATGTCGTCTATATTTGGTGGAATCCACCGTGATTTCTTCGGCGGTTTGCGCAAGTTACTGAATCCTTACGATAAGGATGATGATTTTGATGAGGAAAAACTGCTTGCCGGGATAGGCAGCCTGCTGGATGCGTCGGCGTCCGCACTTGGCGGACCGGTGGGTGGACCGGAAGTGGCATTCAGAATACTCAAAAATCAGATTAAAACCGAGGAATAAAAAGCTTGATTTTTATCTGATATTATAGTATAAGCATTTTTCAGATAAAAGACCGAAAAGACCTGCCAGAAGACCGATGAGTCTCCGTGCGGAACGCGATTGCGTTTTAATAATGGAGGCTCATCATGCGTCAAATAATCTCATTTCTCGGAATCATGCTCTTAACCGCCGGACTGCTCCTTGCTGAAAGTCATACTATTGATGTCGTCCAGCCGTTCAGTAGTACGGCCATGTTGGTTAATTCAACCAATTATTCCGTTGCGCTGGATTTGAACGCCTACAAACCGGTTGACTTTAAGTTTGCCCTGCAAACTCAGGCAACAAATCTTTATACGACAAACGTATGCGGGATAATCGCGTTGTCTTATGAGTTGTCCAATAACAACGCGGACTATCTGGCCAGTTCAAATATTACAACTGGATTATCGTTTACCAATAGTCCTACGACAGGTGGTAAGGGATTTTATCAATTCGATTCCGGCAAGGCGCGATACATCAGGTTTAAGACGATCGTAACGCAGTCGAATTGCTGGTTCTCGGGTTGGCTTGTTGTTCAATAGGAATAAAGTATGAAAATTTACGCCATTGGCGCATTGTTTTTGTCGTTATGCTTGACGGTCAGCGCGTCAATTACAAACAGCATTCTTGCGATTGACTTGAGTAATAAAACCGTTTCGGCATCAGCAACGCTCGCAATCCGGGAAACGGTTAACGTCAAACTTGTGAACATTGGCGAATCTACGCCGGGTAATCTGGTTTTGCGGGTTGTGCGGGGAACAAATGCTTATGCCAATGCGACAAATTTTATATCCGCCGGCACGGATACCAATGGAAATATTATGGCCATTGGACCTTTAAGTCTGAACACAACAGAGCTTGTTAATTATTATACCGGATTGAACCCGACCGTTAGCCGGCAATGGTCGTTGGCCGTATGGGATATAAGTCTCGGACGATTGTTGGTCAACGACTATATTGACATTCAAAATAATCCTTATGACGAATCCATGCCTGGTCCGTCGCCGGTTGGGGTTGTTTATGTTTCGACGAATGACGCCATATATTTAAACATGGTTACCGGATTTACTTATCGCACGTCCGGTAACACGGGAACAGTTTCTAAAACCGGACGGAACGTGGTTATCACTTTTCCTGATCCGTCTTCGGCGACTGGCGCTGTTACTTTGGTCAACGGAAAAGATGGCGCCGTTGTTTTGACAACTACTGATATTGACGAGGGAACTAACTTGTATTATACGGACGCAAGGGTAACGGCGCACCCCGCGGTTGCTGGCCAGATAATAACAAACGTCGCGTTCAGTGCGTTGCATACGGCACAGTCTGGAACGAATAGTCTGTTTCAGGGATTATTCGACGCACTGAGCGGAACAAACTCTTTGTTTCAATCGCTACTTGATTCGCTGGCAGAAACCAATTCATTTTTTCAGGGATTATTTAATGCGCAATCTTCAACAAATGCGGAATTTGAAACACGCATTACGGAAAACAATACTGGCAAGGTTTCGCTTATAACCTATAACGAATACGTAACGGCACAGGAAAACACAAACAGCTTTTTCCAATCTCTTTTCGATTCATTCTCCGGATCAAATTTGTTCTTCCAATCATTATTCAATTCCCAGGCAAACACAAATGCCGGATTTCAATCGCTTCACAATGCACAGGCGAGTACGAATAGTTGGTTTCAATCTTTACTGGATGCACTGGCAGGAAGTAATTCATTGTGGCAAAGTCTGTTCGATGCTCAGGCAAATACTAATAGTGGATTTCAGGTACTGCATACCGCACAGGCCGCAACAAACACAGCTTTTGAATCGCGCATTCAAGAGGGAGAAACGGCTTACAGTTGGGGCGACCATGCCGAAGCTGGCTACTTAACCGCCGGTACAAATCTTTTCAACGGTCTTTATTCTGCCAACCGTTCTAAACTCGGCACAAACCTTTCCGGTCTGACGCAGGGAACATATACTGGTTCCCTGACGACCATATCCTATACCGGAGTTACCGTGTTGGCACAGGGCAAGGCGTATGCATGGGGATTTACAAAGCAAAATTCCTACGGCGCGTCCACGCTTTCAATCGCGTCGTATTCCCTTGCTAAAACTTCATCCGGCGCAATCAGTAATTATTTCGTTTTCAAAGGGACAGATTCTAATCTTGTTCTAAAACTTGATGGCGACGGGTCCAGCAAGTCAGACGTGTCTGGGATTTATGTCAAGCAAATCACAAATGGGGATATAAATGCGGCGGGCGATATAAATGTTGGCGGGGTGATGTATCTCGGTGGAGTCGAAATGGCAAATCCGGCGTCGCATATTGCGGCGGTTGGCACAAATGTCCACGGACTTGGCGACATGGCGCTGGCGGCAACGAGTTCGTATTACGACACGAATGCGATAGATATACTATTGACTGCATATCTGCCGACCAATTCCGCTGATTACCAAAATTTACTGACCAATACCGCAACCAAAGAGCAAGGCGCAAAGGCTGATAGTGCGCTCCAAAGCGAAGCGGATACAAATGCGCTCGCGCAACTTGCGATTGAAACTTCCGCCCGGACAAATTCGGAATATTTACAGGGACTGACCAACGCGGACTTTGAGGTGCGAAAGGTAAATACCAACGATTCCCGCCTGACCGATTCGCGTTCATGGCTTGAGCGCGACTACAATCTGATCACTAATCCTCCGGCAATTTCTTCCACGAACGACTTGGCCTCTACGAATTGGGTAATCGCGCAAGGGTATTTGATCACCGAAACAGATTCTATCGCCACAAATCTTATCTATATAACATCAAACGCCTTTGATGCGGCAGACGCAATATTGCGTTCTGAATTGACGAATACGATTGCTGTATCCAGTAATCATTTTGAATTAGCGAAGCTCAATACGAACGGTAACGCCATTGGCTTGACGAATAATGTCAAATGGGACACGGCGGCCACGGA
>Ga0265297_10005232_pt1 | contig 20101 bp, 9 predicted proteins | sample Munlanlwell13791_FD_192502 | JGI IMG/M metagenome (GOLD analysis project Ga0265297, IMG submission 192502) | Leachate microbial communities from a municipal landfill in Southern Ontario, Canada - Leachate well 137-91 | ecosystem: Engineered > Solid waste > Landfill > Unclassified | place...
ATCTGTTGCCTGCAGCAGTAAAGAAAGCAAGTGTCTCATTATCTGGCGTGATAAAAGGAATGATCCGGGGAATGAAAATGACGGTGGAGCTGATAATGCCGGCTATTACGGAGCTAACAGTAATGCGGATATTTACGGCCAATTAGTTAAGGGTGACGGAACAGTTATCAATCGTGATTTTGCCATTGCCACTGACCCTTCATCATCTTCATGGAAGGTTGATCAGGCCAATCCTGAGGTTATTTATAATCCAAACCGTGATGAGTTCTTGGCTGTTTGGCATGAGGGTGATCCTAATGCGACTGACAAGACTAATGATGGTTATTGTACCCAAGGCGGATATAATCTTCATGGCCAGAGGATCAAACCTGACGGTTCATTTGTTGGTAACAAGATTGCTATTTCGACGGCAACCGACTGTCAGTGGAAACCCAGAGTGGCTTATGATATAAGCCGGGACATTTATTTTATTGCCTGGCACGATCACCGTTTCCGCCGACAGGAGATGGAAAAAGAGCTATACGGACAATTTCTCAAAGGTGACGGATCGCTGTTGGGAACTGATTTCCGGGTAAGCCGCGACCTGGCTGATCCGGTAAACGGGCCTGAGGGTTACCAGGAATACCCATCAATTGCATATAATCCTGATACCAAAGACTTTTTAATTGTATGGGGAGATGACCGGGATACTCCAAGCGGCCAGATTTTCCAATTTGATATCTGGGGGCAGAGACTTTATTACGATAACGGTTTGAATTTTGAAGGGCAGAATTTTCCGATTTATAAAGCAGCCGGAGTTCAGGAAAAACCGGAAATTACGTATGATGCATATAATAAACAATATTTCATAGTCTGGCAGAACAAAGTAGCAAATAACAGTAAACCAATAGGTCAGCTTCTCAGCGGTAACGGATCGCTTGTTGGAACACCATTTGATATTGACAGCGAAAGAAGTTATGTTCCGTTTCCCGCAGTGGCTACAGACGAAACAAATGGCAATAAACTTGTAGCCTGGGAAACCGGCAGAACCTATGTTCAAGCCTGGTCACAGACCGGCCAACCGGCTAGCGATAAAGCAGACATTGGTGCTTCAAGTTATATCCGGCCTCCGGTTACCTATAATTCTTTTGACAAAAATTTTATGATTGCATATTCTGATAGCGGTTCAAGCAATGGAGGTTATACCAAATTATTCTATCGGACAGTAAAATTAAATTCAGGAAACGTTACTCCCTTACCTACTGAAGATCAGATTCCAACAGACGCAGTAACATCTCCAACTCCAATACCAACAGAGCCACAGGGAGGAATAACTTCAACACCGGTACCAATAATAACACCGGATTATACATCGAGTTTTAACGATGGCCAAGGAGTATTTCAATGTCACGCTGACCATAAAATTTATGAAGCAGACTATATAAAAGGTGGGGCCATTATCATCTTGTGGGGAAAACTGCAGCCGGATAATTCAGACAGCTTCAATTCGACAGAACTAAGTAATATAAAAAACAGGATAAGACGGGCAGGGGAAAGCGGTAAGAAAATTACCCTGTTTTTTTTAGTTTATAAAGACCAGACTGATGGTGCTAATTCATTATCAGACACATTGCCGGGCTGGTTGAAAACAGATGTTGTCAACTTTGGCAGCAGCGTTTATCCCCAGCCGTGGAGCAATGATTACCAGACAAAACTGAAAAAATTTCTGACGCTTTTTTACGGAGAACTGGAGAAAAATAACCTGGTAAAGTATTTGGAATATGTAGAACCGGCAGCTGGCGGTATCTGGAGTTCGACCCACCTTTGGATAGCTGACGATTATTTTAAGATCTGGATTAAAGCAGCCGGTTGCGCAGAAACCGATACCAAATGTTTTGGTCAAAAGTACAATCAGGGTTTGACAGCTGTAATCTCCACATATCTTGACTCATTTAAAGATGTCCCGGTTAATCTGATTGGTGGTAGTTGCAAGAGCAGTGATTGTAACTTCAACGGTATTAACAACCTGCTTGATAAATATGGTATGAAAATCCAATATAAACTTGCCGGCATCGGTCATAACTCCGATAGTTTATGCGGTTTGCATACGGATCTTTTTAAATCACTATGCTCAAACAAAGCCGGGGACAGGATGACAAAATGCGGCCAGGAGCCTTGGGGTGACAACATCCAATGTGGCGGGGTAGGTTTTGATCCAAACAAAGGTTGCGGAAAGGATTACCAGCAGATATATGAAGAGTCATTGCAAAAAGAAAGAGTCAGTTATTACTGTATTTATGGTGACGATATTTCCTGTACACAGAATCAGTCGACTAATCAATATGTAGCGAATCACGTTGGAGCCCAGATAAATCTCGTAAGTTATCAACTCAGCTCAAATTCAGTTAGTGTCAATAACAATCTTAGTCTTAATTTTAAATGGAAAAACACCGGATCAACAGCCCTTATCGGACCGGTTAAATTAGCCAGTGGTAAATGGCAGCCAAGCTCATATAAACTTTTCCTCGAGTTTGAAAAAAACAATCAGGTTGTTCACTATCAGGAGCTTGTTCTTAATCCGGGTACAGATACCTGGCAACCTGACAATCTATTATATGAAGGCAGTACTACAACCGATATAGTCATTCCGTCGTCATTAGGCAGTACTGATGGCAGTTCTGGAATCACATATAAAGTATATGCTGGATTAACCGATCCAAATGGCGAAAGAAAAAGATTTATCTTAACCAATAATGATAGTAAGCATGACCGATCAAAACGTCGTTATTTAGTCAGCGATGCTTTCCAGGTTACAGGACAGGGCACAGTACCAACCTTAACTCCGGCGATAACCGGCGTTGACGGATGCAGCTACAATAATAATGAAAACGGTGACATTGATAACAGTGGTAATATTGACCTGATTGATAAAGATTTATGGCTAACTGATTATCAAAAGAGTCAATGTCAAGCAATAGCTTGTTACCAGGGAGACATTAGCCATGATGGAAAAGTTTGTTTGTCTGATCTTGAAATATGGAGACGCAATTACCTAACACCGTAAGGAAAGCCAGAATAGTATTTTTACTGCTATTAGCATTAGCAGGTCTTTTATTGTTTGCCGGGCCGGAAGCCAATCGGTTGCTTAAGTCAAAAGCATCAGCCGCAGATCCGTCGATTACGTTGAATCCAACCGGCAAAATTTTAACAGTCAATGAGGAAACCAGTGCTTTGCTGAGCCTTAATACCAAAGACAAGAGAGTTTCCGGTTTGAGTATTGTTATTAAGTATGACCCTCAGGTTATCGGTTTTACGCGATTCGAACCGGACGCAGGATTGAGTAAAGGTTTTACGGAGGCGATAGAAAATACTATTAATAGTCAAAAAGGCGAACTGAGATTAACCATGTTTAGTACGAAGAAAGATAGCGAGTTACCCGTAAATACAGTTGTTCTGGGAACTTTAAAAATAAAAGGGATTGGAGTAGGTAAGAGCCTGATAAAAATTAATGAACAATATGAAGTAATTGGATTTGCTCAAAGATCCGATTCAAACTACACTTTATCTTTGGAAAATACTTTGTTAGGCGAATGGCAGGTGGATCAAGATTCAGCCCAAATATCTCCAACAACAGTTAACCCTTCAATAACAAGTGCTCAAATTACCGGAGACAATTTTCCTTTTCCTACCGGATCAGGAGTTCAACCAACAAAAAACGCACAGCCTAGTTCATCGCCTGCACCAAGTTTAACTTCTGCTATTCCATATCCCACCAGTTCCGGGGTTGGATCAGTATCTCAACTTGCGGGCAATATAAGCTTGAATATCAAAATAAAGCTGCAGGGTATACTTAACCAGAATAATAACATTGAAAAAATACCGGTAATTATGAGATTGCTCAATGAAGCTAATAATCAAACAACCGATTATCAGACAGTTGTATTTGACACGGAAAAAATTATCGGCTCCAACTCTATAAAAACCTGGACGGGCAAGGTGACTTTTAAGGCTCTAGCCGGAACTAATTATTCAATTTATATCAAAGGTCCGAAACATTTGCGTAAGAAAATCTGTGACTCAAAAGCGACTGAGGTTAATTTTGGTGGGTATAATTGTCTAAAAGGAAACATTAATCTTATTGTCGGTGAAAATAATCTTGATCTATCAAATATCTATCTTATTGCCGGAGATTTGCCAACACAAGACGGATTGACTAACGCTTATGATCTGGCATTAATTATCAATAATCTTGGTAAAACGGAAAGATCAATTCTTGATAAGGCAGATGTGAATTATGATGATAAAATCGATACTCAGGATTTTGCTTTAGTCCTTAAAGCCCTGGGGTTGAAAAATGAAGATGAATGAGTTCTTCTTTCATTTTCTCAGAATATAATGTAAATTATTATCATGGTTGAGAAAAACAGGGCAGTTAAGATCGCCTTAATTTTTTCATTGGTATTAATCTCGGTTATTTATCTTGACCGCCAGATTATTAATAAACGGCAGTCCTCGCTTAAGTCTAAAGCCCAAGTTATATCAACCGCAGCCAATACTTATACAGTATGCGCCGAACCTTCACCGACCGTTGCCCTTGGCCAAACCGGATGTAACTTCATCGGTACCAAAGGTATTCAAGATGCGATAGATGCTATACCGGCAAACGTTTCCAGTCCGTCAACTTATCAAATAAATCTTAATCAAGAAAGTTTTCAATCAACGCTTTACCAGACAAGCACAGGTTGTCTTATCGACACCAAGGGAAAAAAGTTCACCCTAACTAATGGTAATCTCAACGGTTATGGCGTAGAGCCAAGGGCGGCTATTTGTATTAATGGTGGAGAGATAGACATCATAAACGGCAGTGTCAGCAGATTTACTACCGGAGTTATTGTTAAAGGTATAGCCCGGGCAAGAATAATCGGTAATCAGTTTACCAACAATTACGGCCAAGCCATAGAAGTCAGGGAGGGTTCGTCGGTAACGATTGAAAATAACATTATCAACGTTGTTGACAGCGAGGTTAGCGGTAAAGGTGTTTATATAAATACCAATCAGGGATATCAAATAGATTTGATCAACAATACCATTGATAATGTAAAAAACGCCTGCGTAAACTGTAGTGAAAGCAGCGGTACCTGTCGAATAGTAAATAATATTTGTCATAAGACCGATGGTGTTATTATCAATAACAATGGCGGCAGCGTAAGTTATAATTTATTTTTTCCACAGACAACTCCGGCAGTTACGACCAACATTCTTAACAATCTTTCGGCAGATCCGCTTTTTACCGCATTGGGCGGTTATAATTTTCTCAAATCCAATTCGCCGGCAAGAAACAGCGGAGATCCGTCAATTAATAATATAGACGGGACCAGGTCAGATATAGGAGCATATGGAGGAGCTAATGCCTGTTTGCTCAACGCGACTGCCGATCACTGCAGCAGCAGAAAAGAATATACCGGAATCATTATATCTGACAAAGATCTAACAGTTAATTACGATATTACGAATAAATATCGCGAGACAGCTTTTGGTTATCAGGCAAAATCCCGGCAGCAAAGCGATAAAATAGTTTATCTTTCACGGATATTAAAAAATGCCTATGGAGGCAATTGGCTGACCGGTGTCACAATCCAGAATACTGAAAACGTTGATACCGTTGTTAATATGTATATATATAGTGAAGCCGGTGATTATCTTAAACAGTATTCGTATAGCCTTACAAAATTCAGCTCAAAAAAATTCGATACCAGTCAGCTGGGAGATCTGAACAATGGAGTTTATTCAGTCAGATTCGAGTCAACCGTAGCTAAGATTATCGTTGATGCCGGTCATTATGACAAGGTTGGTGATACAGGTCAAGCAGTTGAGGGAGCCGGGGACAATTCCCTGGATAAAAAATTCTACATTCCGTATCTCACCCAGGGAACGTCGATTGCCAATAAATTCGGTTTTATAGTTCAGAATTCCAATTCTCAGTCAACTCAGGTTGATGCCAAGATCTACGATCTTAACGGACAGTACAAAAAAACCTGTAGTTATTCCGATATAAAGCCAAATATGACCAAACCTGTTTTCTTTCCGTATGACGACTGTTATAAAGATCTGGCAGACGGTGAATACAGTATTGAGATAATTTCAACAGTTTCGAAAATAAGTGTAATCGCAACATTTTTAGCCTCGACCCCAGGATCAGGTTATGCTTGGCCGGCCACTGCAGAAAAGCAGTCTGGTTATAAAACAGTGCTTATGGATATACCATTTAGTAGCGTTGACAAGAATGCCGAAATATACATTAAAAATATTGACCCCAGTCAGAGCACCGAGATTACCTTTCGTTATTTTAGCCATGAAATCGGAGAGATATTTTTTGATAAGGAAGGGTGTAACAAGATCTCTCTTGCCAGTCAGGCAGGTAAAAAAATACTGGATACCCTTGACTCGAACAACTGTTTTGTGTTTTCGTATATTAATCTGCCAGGATCGCTGATGATTGAATCTAATCGAGCTAAGATTGTTGTTGCTTATTCGCTTTCTCGACAAACTAATAATAATAAAGTTTGGTATCGGGGTTATTCATCAGATAGTGAAGCTGTGACTAATGGTCAAAAGGTATTTTTTATCCCGCGGGTTTGGAATAACTTTACCGATTGGAGTACGGAGATTAAAATACAGAATAACAGCGCACAGTCAGCCATCATAAAATTTTATGCATTGGATAACGATACGGGAAAATATGTGGCTAAAGATGAAACAATAACAATTCCGGCTTATTCGGGAAAAATATATTCTGTTAATAATCAAATATTAAAACTACCATTGACTTATAAGGACCAGGCCTTAAATACAATTGATTATCCTGTTCTACCAGACCAGATGCCAACAGGAACAATATTGACAATTACACCTGTTAATCCAACAGTAACATCAATATTAACCGGGGCTCCAACCATTACGCCGGTGACGTCAGCGACTCCGGGATTATCAATAACTCCGGATCCCACCATAACCGGTCTGGTCAATCCGAACTGTAGCTGTGTTAATGATCTTTGTAACTCCAGCTGCGTTTTTCAGCGCTTTCTGCCAAACGAAATTGCGAATTTAATTTATGGTGAACCAATCAGATGCAGTTTGCCAAACAGTTACTTTAGCGAAGCTCCAACAGATCAGAATAAAAATTCGTGGTGTGAACGCCAATACCGTACCAAAGGTAATGCTGACACCAATGATCTGACAATTGACATGAAGGACTATTATTATTATGTGGCAGCAGTTAACGGCGGTAAAATACCGAAGTTTGTCAATCCTGATTTTAACGGTGATGGTGAAATCGGTGTTGCCGACAGGGAAATAATTATGCGATCGCTTCCGGAAGAACAGTAATCAATATGAAAATAAAAAATCAGAATAACAATAAGGTCCACGGCAAAATCCGTTATCTTTTTTTTGCCCTGATCGGCCTTATTCTTATTAGAATAATTATTCAGTATTTTTTTTACAATAACAACCAGAAAAAGACTAAGGCTGACGAGATAAGTTATCAATTATTGTTTAGTCCTGAAAGCGCCAGTTTATCCCAGAATCAAGACATTTCAACTAAAGTAAAAATAAAAGCCACCGCGACAACGACTATCCGAGGTTATTATTTCAAAATTTACTTTGATAAAAACAAGCTGAAATTAAAGAATTTAAACTATCGCTTAGGGGTTGTCAGCAGGAATTTAGGTAATGATACTTCGACTATCAGCCAGATTAACGAAAAAGGCGAAATTAAGATTCAAGGAGAGGTTTATGATCCTAGCGGTTTGACTCTTACCAATAAGGAGACCGATGTAGTCGATTTAGTATTTACCGCCCAGTCAGTTTCAGGAACAGCCGTGTCAATACTTTCAACCAACACCAAAATATATCTTGTTAATCAGGATTGGTCAATCACTGACAAAAACATGGAAGCGTTTAATATTTTTAATATTAACGGCGGCGGGCCAACCATGACTCCGATGCCTCCAAGAACGATTAAGCCGACCTGCGGGCCTGAAGCAGTGGAAACGGTTACCCGCTCCAGCACGATTTCATCATACTGTTCTTCAAAGTTAAATAAAAACTGTCTGTCCCCAAACCGTTGGACAACAGCGCTTATTTGTCATCATGGTCCTGCTGTTGGCAGCAACAGTTGGACTGCGTTTGGTTCAACCTGTGTCCAGCCTTATTGCGATGGTTGTGTTTGTCTGACACCGAATTCAGTTGAGCCAACCTTGCCTCCGGCTGTTACAAAACCAATAGATACTGCAATATCAAAGTTAAATCTCAAACTTAAGCTGCAGGGTGTAACGAAAATGACAAATAATCAATATAAATCAACCAATATTCAGGTAAAACTGGTTGATACCGGAACCAATGTTTTGGCCGGAAATGAAACAGGTACATTTATCCAGCAAAACGATTTTCTCTGGTCCGGGTCAGTGAACTTCAGCAATCTTAAAGTCGGGAGCAAATATAAGCTGTTAATAAAAGGAGAAAAACATTTGAGCAAAAAAATTTGCGATACTAAACCGACCGAGACAAAAGAAGGCGGTTATAATTGCATTAACGGGAATATTGGTCTTCAAATCGGTGATAATAATCTTGATCTTTCCGGAATTTATATCCTGGCCGGAGATATCAAAGTCAACGGAGCAGTGCAGGATGGGGTGATTAATGCGCTTGATCTCGGATATATTATAAATAATCTCAGAAAAAAACCAACCGGCAATCTTGTATCAGCGGATATTAATTATGATGGGAACATTGATACCCAGGATTATGCTCTCATGATCAAGTCTTTGGCGGTAAAGTATGATGAAAATTAAGCCGGAATTTGTCTAAACGGTTCTAAAATTGCTTCAGCTTGCTCAGGGGTTGCTTTACCGATGTATTGGGAAAACCTATTTAAGTCCTTGGCATCTGCACCATTAACAATCACACCGGCAAGAAGGATTTTCATTGCTTGGTTATAGTTTAATCCTTCATTTGATATCCGGTCCTGCAGGATTTTATAATAATCAATCTGTTTTCCTGTCTCTCCTTTTTCATCGCTGAATTGTACATAACAAAGACCATCACAAAGCCACAAATATGGTGGAAGAACAAACGGCTGCCCGTTAGAAAAATCACCAAAAAAACCAGGATTGCCAAAGATATTCCCATACCATTGATGAGCGCTTCTGCCTGCATCTTTGGCTAACCTATCGCTATCCTCATCAGAAATGTCTACGGCAGTTCTATTTTTGATTGCCTGTTCCATTTCTTTCATTGTTTCATAGACAACTAAACCATAAGCCCTCTGCCGATGTTTGCCGACAACCAACCTATATAAATTCCTGGTGGGGTCTTTGTCAGATGGGTCAAGTTGATCCTTCAGGTTGCTGGCCATTATCTGGCCGGCAGTATCAGCTATTAATTCTTCTTGTGATATGACCGCTCCGTTAAGCAATCGTCTGACCATCATGTGCATATATTCATGACCTGCGCTGATTGCAATCTTTAAAGATGGTATTTTCCAAAAATCAACTATTGCAACATTGAGAGTATTGCCATTTGCCAGGTACAGATTTTCTTCCCAAGCCCGGGCTGCCCCATAGTACGGATTAGCGTGTAGGATATTTCCAAGCAGACCATTAAGTGGGAATCCTTTTTTTACAGCAGCGACAATATCGTTACCTCTGGTTGTCGATTCCATTGGACTTTCAAGTTGGTGAAGAGCAACCGGCTTGTCTCTTAAGGCCGATTGAAATACCTGATAATAGTTTAATTGAGGGTCAACATTTGCTTTTAAGTCTTTATCCGGATCCATCCATATCCTGGCATGTTCATATAGCTCGTTTCCAACGGGGATATTATTTAGTTGGTAGATAAAATCGACATCCGCACCAAGGTCAATTAGTTTTTGCAATCCCTTGAAGTGTAATCGATATGTTTCCCGAACAAACTCCGGACGGCTAGTCCATTGTTGATAAAAATCAAACATAATTTCAGCGGTTTCAGGATCAACAGGTTGGAAATAGAGTAGAGTCCACATACATTGAGGATCAAGATTTGTGAGTTGAGCGATACTATCAAAGATAACTTGGCGTTTTTCGGTTTGATCTTTACCCTGGATATGTTGGCCAACAACCTGTTCAAGTGTGTCTCTCAATCGGGATTGAATAGGGTTTATTGCTCCTTTTTGCCTTTCTTCAACATCTACGTCGGCTTTCATGTTCGATAAATCTCTTGGAGTAACATCTTGTTTCTGCAGTTCACGCCAATAAAGCATCTGTAAATGGTAGGCAAGATCACCACGAAATTTTTGGTCTGTATGAAAGGATTCGTCTTTTTTATAAAGGTCTATTGCACAAGCAGTAATCATATCGATAAGAAGCTCCTTTTCCTCAGCTTGCTTGCCTTCAAGTATCGGTGATTCGTATAATGGTCCAGCTGAAGCAAGAAATTCAGTTCTTTCTTTTCCATTTATACCTGCGTGATCAGGAATAAATTGACTGACGGCATCATTGTTAACCGTGTGATAGATTGAACGGAATATTACCTGGAATTTTTCTTTTTCAGTAAGCTGTTTTTGTTCTGGAGAAAAAAGTTGATCTGTTCCTCGAAGGGCGAGGACCGCAGCCATTTGACTCTGTAAATCCGGAAAATTTCTTTCAGCCATATAATGATTTGGTGGAATTATATTATATTGAGGATCCAAAATCAATATACGCATCATTCTTGCATAATTAGCTGGATATGTTATTATGATATTTATATATGTTAATTAGGCTGAAAAAACATCTTCAGTTAATCTTTCTTTTGTTATTTATAATAATTATTCATTCTTTATCTGTTCGGTCAGCCTATGCGGCAGTGTTAAGAATAACCGGACAAGTAAAAACCGATAGCGGTTTACCAATATCCGGAGCGACAATAGAAGTGCATTGTGTTGATGATAGTTGCGGCACATGTTGCGGAGTGCACACCGGTTGCGGCACGATAAAAACAGGTTCAGATGGGAGATATAGTGTTACTTCAGTTGATATTCCAAAATCAGCACTCATTATCGAATCAAAACCAGCGGGGTATAACAATAGTTCTGCTATGCCATCGATTTCTAATGGCGGAGGTGCATTTGCAGTTAGTGTTGATAGAGCATGCAGTCCCAGTAACAGAACATCGACCGGACCTTCGATAACTTTTTATGACAATCTAATCCCAACTCCTACGCTGGCCGCGACTAATACACCGATTCCCAGTCCAACCAGAGTGCCAACCAGAGTGCCAACCAGAGTGCCAACAGTAGTTCCGTCAAGACTACCAACGGCTATTCCATCAAGAGTACCAACAGCAACCAGGACACCGACACGAGCTCCATCGATTACTATTGCTCCAACAATTAGACCTTCACCGACAATAGTTATACCTTCGGCTACATTAGCTCCTCCGACCAACACACCGATTCCCGGATGCTCCTGTTCGTTTTTAAATACATGCACCAGCACTTGTCAGTTTAATTACTGGCCGACACCAATGCCTGGCTCATCTACAGGGATTAATTATGAACGACCGATCAGATGTACCCGTCCGGTAACCGCAACAGTTCCTACGCTATCGCAACAAAATAAAAACAGTTATTGCAACCGTTCGGATAGAACAAGAGGAGATGCTGATGGCGACAATGCCGTTACTATCGACGACTATGTATATTTCATCCGGTCGCAGTACAGTCAATCAGTTTCCAGCCAGATAAATGCGGATTTTAATGGTGATGGTCAGATAGGCGCAGAAGATTTATCTATTTTCCAAATGACAGCCGCTAACAGCGGTTTATTAACCAGATAATTTATGGATGATAATTTTGGACAGAATCCTAAAATCAGAAAACTGGCAGTTTTTGTTACTGTTGGTTTGATCTTTTTCCTGCTTGGATTAGCCAGGCTGACCATCCTTAAGAATTTGAGTCAGCGTTCGAGAGCGGCTGTTGAAACGGCCAAATTGTTTTTTGAACCGAACAATATTCAGGGTACAGCAGTTGATTCTGAGTTCACAGCGAATTTGAAACTGAATCTGACAACGCCAAAAGCACTGCAATTGTTTAAAACGGTAATAACGTTTGATCGGACAAAAATCCAGGTTAAAGATAACGGTATCAGTTATTTAGTAGGAACGCCAAGTATTAATCTTGATGCTGATTCCAACGATACTCTGACAAGAATTAATGAGGAGGGAAAAATAGTGATAATTGGTGAACGGTTAGGAGAATCTTTGGTTATGCCTGTTGGAAATCACAATCTTGTATCCATCACTTTTAAATCTTTAGCCGATACCGGATCAAGACTGGTTGTTCAAACAGCTTCTTCTTATCTAAAGACCATTAAAGAAGATTTTTCCATTAACACAATCGGGATTGACTCAACTCCGGTTATATTTTATGTAAATGAAACGCCGCCGACTCCGACAATCAATCCCTCAATCAGTCCCCTGCCAGCAACCGGAACTTTACCAAGTTCAACGCCAATTGTCTTACCAAGTCCAACGCCAGTAATGCCAGCAATAGCTACAGTTACACCCGGTGGTCTAACATTAACGCCAACACCAATAACTGTAACCTGGACAGTAAGTCCAACCCCGGTTGTCTTACCAAGTCCAACGCCAGTAATGCCAGCAGTAGCTACAGTTACACCAGGAGGACCAACATTAACACCAACACCAATAACTGTAACCTGGACAGTAAGTCCTACCTCAATCTGGGTTACGCCAACACCGCAAACAGTGACAATTGTTCCAACGTTATGGTGGCCGACAGCGACACCGATTATGGTAACCAGTGGTCCTGTTCCAACCTCAGTGCCCACTCAGATTACTTCAGGGAATGTCAACTTGTATCTGAAGCTTAGATTCCAGGGAGTTATGGCTCAGCCGGCAGCCAGTTTCAATAATATCGAAGTGCGGGTAAAGCTTGGTAACAATAACACAGGGAATCAAACCGAATATCAAAAAGCTGGCTTTGTCAGTGATGGTTCCGGTATCTGGACAAATTCAACACCGCTGGTATTTAATGTGCCTCTGAACAGTAATTATAAAATTTACGTCAAAGGTCCCAAGCAGTTGCAGAAAAAGATCTGCGACCTAACACCAACAGAAACAGCTCCCGGCACATATCATTGTGAAAATGGTCGGATCACATTAAAGAACGGTGTTAATAATCTTGACTTTTCCAATGTTTATCAACTGGTTGGAGATCTTCCAGAGCAGAACGGAGTTGTTGATTCTTATGACATTTCACTTATCAGGAATAATCTAAATCGTACAGATTATAATATTTTAAGTATTGCCGATGTCAATTTTGACGGTCGGGTAGATTCACAGGATTATTCCTTGCTCATCGCTGCTTTGTCAATCAGGTTTGATGACGGAGAATAATCAGATATTTTATGAAACATCGAAAAAAGGCTAAGAAAAACAACCGTTGGTATTTGGGAGCTGTTTTCATTATTCTGCTTTTAATTTTATTAAGCTTTTTAAGATCCAACATGCAGCCAAAAACCATAAATATTGTCAAAAAAAGCGGCTATATTAAACTTTTTTCCCAGGGAACCTATTATGCCAATGGTCAGAGCAAGCTTCGCGTTCGTCTCGTGGATCTTCATGTTGATGATCCAAGCGTCAAAGATGGCTTAGCGCAGGCAGTTGTCAAGGTGAGAAATGTCAATCTTCAGGAAAAAGAAATACTTTTCCGTGTCGGTGGATTTGCCGGATTTAAACAGACCAGAGGAAGCGCTTTTGGATACACCTTCGATTTAGATAGGATCGATAGCAACGGTGTTAAACTGTATTATTTTGAAGAGTAACTCAAATTTTCCAAATGAAAATCATTAATTCTTTTGTCTTTCGTATTGTGGTATTTCTTTTTATTATCGGTTTATCAACTTACTTTATTGCAGGACTATTCAGCAGTAATTTGTCTGAGACAACCCGGGCGACAACCGATAATAATCTCGATCTGAATGTATTGACCCCGGAGTCGGCAATTAATCAAGGACAGGTTTTTACAGACTTCTATTTGAATAAACCAGGCGGTTACTTGTTCAAAACTAAGAATAAGGGTGTTACCGGAGTAATGGAATTTCTCAATAAAGATATCCAGTATAAGACCAATGCTATAAATTTAGCAAAAGACCAGTCAAACAATATTTTTTCCGATTCGGGCAGTATAAAAAAGCTGTTGCCTGACAGTTTTCTGGCAAATTCTGTTTTGACTAAACAATTTTCCGGTCAAGATAACCAAAGCGAACACTTTTTCTATCAGCAAAAAATTAATGGGATAGCGGTTTTCGGCAGCCGATTAGCTGTTCATATGAAAAATAGTGACGAAATCTATGCTTTAAGTTCAAAGCTTATTAATACGCAGGAAATTCAGTTATCCCGTCAACTGACAGATGATCAGGCAAGAACCATTGCTCTTGAAAGGGCTTCTCAGGAATATGGAGATGTAGCTGACTTAAATATCTACGAGGCAAAAACTTTTATTTTTAATAAAAAATTATTAGGAATAGACAGCGATGAGCTTAATCATCAAACACTCATGGTCAGTATCAATTCCAAAAATAAGGCTAAATTGTTTACAAAACGCTATTTTGTCGATCTCTCGTCGGGCAAGATTCTTTTTTCTGATGAACTGCTGCGCTCAGCGATTCAGAGAAACATTTTTAATTTTCCTAATTGTCAAAATACACCAGATGGTTATAATTGTCCGATTGTCCGCAGAGAAGGGCAGCCGGCTGTTGGTATTGCTGATGTTGATAAAGCTTATGATAATCTGCTTCAGGTTTACAATATTTATAGTGGTCTAGGACGTGCCAGTTATGATAATAATGATTCGCCGCTTCAAGTGATGACTAACTTAAGCGGAATAGCACGCTGTCCAAATGCCTTTTGGGCGCCTGTTGATAATGCGGCTTTTTACTGCGCAGGATTAGTTTCCAATGACACTCTTGGCCATGAGTTTGGTCATGCAACCAATGTCAGTGTAGCAAGCTTTATCTACGAAAGTCAGGCCGGAGCTCTGGAAGAAGGTTTGGCTGATGTTTTTGGTTATGCTAATGATACTGGTGACTGGTCAATGGGTGAAGATACGACTTTGGGAGCTGTCCGGTCGCTTGATGACCCGACTCGCTATGGTCAGGCTGACCGGTTATTTTCCAGCAGGTATGTATGTTCTTCTGTTTGTGATAATAACTCTGATTTTTGCGGTGTTCATACGAACAGTGGAGTCATTGAAAAAGCCTTTTATCTGATCACTACCGGTGGCAGCTTTAATGGTTGTGAGATTAATGGAATTTCCAAAGAGAAAAGTATTCCGCTTTTTTACCGGGGTTTGCTGAATCTGACAGGGGATAGTTCGGCTAACTTTAAATCTTTTTACCGGGCAGTTATTCAAGCTTGTCAGGATCTTAACTATGACACTAATGTCTGTAATGAAGTAACTAGAGGTTTACAGGCAGTTGAGATTGACCAGCAGCCGGACAATAGCCAAAGCGGGGCCGGTTGCCTTGGAATAGCGCGCACAATTCCAGCTTGCGCACTACCTGTTAGCCCGTCATCAAGTCCAACAATTGTTTTAACCAGTACTCCTATACCAACCAGTCAACCGGGAGTGACAAATACACCTGTTCCGACTCAGTTTCCAGGTACGACAGTAAGCCCTAATCCAACGATTACCATACCGATTACAGCCGGTTGGCCGACACCGAGCGTATACTATTCACCTGTGCCCAGTCTGACTCCATTACCGACAAAAATGCCTAATGTCACTCTGAATCTTAAGCTAAAGTTCCAGGGGATTAACTTGTATAATTCTCAGTTCAATAATCTTAATGTCCGAGTTGGCTTATTACAAAAAAACTCAACCGCTATTGTTTATAGTGAGAATCTTTTTAAACTGGGGGAAAGGGGAGTCTGGTCGGGAACAGTGAGTTTTGCCGATATAATTCCCGGGAATAACTACAAAGTATATATTAAAGGAGCCAAACATATGCAGAAAAAAATATGCGACAGCCGTCCGGTAGAACATGTTGACGGTGGTTATGTTTGCGCTATGGGGAATATCTCTATCAGTCTTGGCGAGAATAGTTTTGATTTTTCTTTTATCACTTTGCCGGTTGGCGACCTGCCGATCCAGGACGGGATTGTCAATTCTTATGATATTTCCATGGTAAGGAATAATCTTGGCAATCGCGACTACGCAACAGTGTCGGCAGCCGATGTTAATCTTGACGGTAAAGTCGACACCCAGGACTATGCGCTGATAATGTCAGCTCTGTCTGTGAGGACAGATGAAGAGTGATTCTAAATATTTCAGATTCAGAATAAAATTGTTTATGGCAAAAAAACCAAGAAACCATAAATCAAAATGGGCATTTATTCTTATAGGTATCAGTTCTATACTAGCCACTGTTTTTATAGTAATTATCTTAAGTCAAAATAATCAGATTATTTTCTATAACCAGGCCAAGATTAGTAAACTAGCCGCAAGGAGCGTTGATCTTCCGAAAAGGTCAGACAGGGACTTTATTTTAATAAGTCATATAACTGATGAGCATATTTATCCTCCAAGTCCGCTTGCTTTCGAGAGGCTAAAAGGAGTTTTATCATCTATTAAAAAGCGCCAGCCTGATCTTTTAATCAGTACCGGCGACCACACAACCGATAACGATGAACCGTCTTATAAAAACTATCTTAACGCATTTAAAGTAACGGGTGGTTTTATTAAGTTTCCAAGCTCAACACCAGGACCAAACATCATTCCTTTTATACCGATTGCCGGAAATCATGACAACTGGATCTCAAATCAGTATGATGATTATCAGACTATCCAAAGTTATACTTTGGGTAATCTACGTTTTATCGGTTTTAGCTATGATTTTCGCTACACTCTACCAACAGAACTTCTAGAAAATGAACTTAAAAAGTCATGTGAAGACGGAAAACCAATTGTCGTTTACCATCATTATGCACCTTATGGTTGGTTTCCTGGACCATTAGGTATAGATGAAAGGTCATGGTTAAAGTTCAGTCAGCTTCTTGAAAAGTATCCGGTCATTCTTTATTTAGGTGGTCACGTACATCAGAATCGTACCGAAGTAATAAGCAGCTATGTGGCTCATACTGGTGGGATAACAGGAACAGGATTGTTTAGCAGTTTTACGATAAAGAACAATCAGGTCAATATTTTGCAGGAGAACAACAGTCCGATTTTTATGTCAATTACTAATCCTTTTCAGTATTATTCCGGTCTTGATTACACCAAAACTAAATCCGGAAATATAAAGATTAAAGCCTATGCAAAAACCAATGAAGGCAGTATAACTGGTATATACTACGTTTTTGATGATGGTGAAAACACAAATATGGACCGGATAGGTTCCAGTGATAATTATGAAGCAGACCTTAATGTTAGCCAGCTGTATGGTGAACATACGCTTAAAGTGGTTGCGGAGCATTCATATGGATTGTGGGCGAAGAACCAACAGGAGATAACTGTCTATTTTGATAATAATGTACCGCAAAAACCTGTTGCTTTTGGTTGTGAGAATATAATTCCAACAATACCTCAACCTGTTATGACATCTACTTTAACTTCCACCCCAACTCCATACAATAAATCCTTCCATATAGTAGCTAATACACAATGCAAGAACGGTAAGACACCAGTATCAACAGCTAAAACTAGACTGATGTATACCATCTGGCCATATGGACCATTGCCAATATCAAGTTATCCATTATATGATGGAGCATTTAGAATTAATCCAACTGTAAACCACACTCTTGATGCTATCTTATCCCACTGGTTCTCCAATCTCTATATTGGCATGGAAATAGATGAATGTGCAAATCCACCAACATGTGATATTAAAAAGTCATTAACATCCCTGACAAAACCAACAGGAACAATTGAAGGACCAGCATTCCAGTCAAGACGCAACTATGTCAACTTCAAAAAAGAAGATCTTCCAGCCGGTAGTATCACAATTACCTTTGAGGCACCGGAGGAGTGGTGTAGATGAATAAGTATTAAGAATTAAGTATTTAGTATCAAGTATTAAATCCCAGACTTTTAAAAGCAGGGGAGTTTTAATAATAATCTTGTATTAATAACATGGATGCTATAACATAATATTTATGGATCATAGAGTTCATAAAACCCATTCTCATTCTCTTTTTCCATATTTTCTCCTTGGTTTTTCCTCATTAAGTCTGATTGCCGTTCTGATCTCTGTTGTCTACCTTGGCAGATCAATGTCTTTATCATCAAGAGCCGCATTGATAAAAAAAACAGAAACAACCAATGATTTCTATCAAACATACCCTTTATCAGTGAAAAATCCTGTATATAAGTTCACCCTTTCCGGTAATGTAAGCTTAAGCAAAAAAACGAGTTATCTAAGGATTGTTTTGGTTGACAATAACAATAATGAATACTTAGTTTATGAAATTTACCCGTTATTAACTGATAGGAGCACTTTAACTTTGAACAATGTCTGTGAGGAAACCTGTCTTTTAGATGGGATTATTCCATCTTCATTGAAAGTCTACGGATATGGCGCATCATATGAGATTAGTGAAACCAAGCTATTTCAAAAACTAAAAGAAGTTAATTCCAGACTTAGCGAATCAGACATAAATTCAGAAAGATTAAATATCCAGAAAACACAGGCAATTTCTAAAATAAATAAGATTAACCAACAGATAAAAGCAAAAAAATTCAAATGGACAGCCGGTGAAACTTCAATCTCAAACCTTACCTATTCCCAAAAAAGAAAACTGTTTCCCAACCCCGATGACCCAAACGATGATAAATTACCCAATCTTCAAGGCTTCGAATACTATAAAGGAGGAGTATTTGAGCTAGCTTCGGAAAATATCCAGCAGACAAAACAAGCAGTTTCACAGTCAAATCTTCCTAGCAGCTTTGACTACCGCAATTTTCATGGAGAAAACTGGATGACACTTGTTAAAGACCAGGGAAGCTGTGGAAGCTGTTGGGCTTTTGCTGCAGTTGGAGCAGTTGAAGCTAATATTAATCTATATTACAACCAACATATTAATATGAATTTATCTGAGCAGAATATTTTGTGTTGTAGCAATGCCGGATCATGTCTTGGAGGAAGCGCAGGAAATGCACTAAGATATATAAAAGAAACCGGAGTTTATGAAGAAGGATGTTGGGAATACAATGGAATGGATAAGTGGGAATGTTTAGATATATGTAGAACCCATCATAATAAACCTTCGTTGAACGTTAAAATAAATAATATTAGCTCAGTTCCTCTTGAAGAAAGGGCGTTGAAAACATCTTTAATACAAAATGGTGTCATTGTAGCAACCATTAAATCTATTAAGCATGTAGTTGTTTTAACAGGATGGGAAACTGATTTAGCTGATGGTAAAACTATATGGATTTATAAAAGCAGTTGGGGAGCAGAACACGGTGAAGGTGGTTACTTTAGAATGAAAACAGACATTAATGAATTTAATAGAATTTATAAAATAATCGTTCCTATAATGATATCTGATCGTGGGTCGACAAACTATTCTATTAACTGTGTTGATAAAGATAATGACGGTTATTGTTATTGGGGGATTTCAATAAATAAACCCAGTACATGTCCGGCTACCTGTCGGGCAGAAAAGGATTGTAACGATCTTAATTCAACAATTGATTCAACCAGTTGTATTTTACCATCAGATGAATCATTACCATATTGTCAAGAGACAAGTGATCCATATAACGTTAATGCTTCAGGAATATGTAATAGTAGTGGATCAGTGAGTTTTACCCTTCCGCGTGATAATGATTGCGATCAGGATGCATGTTGTTCTGCTTTTGGAAGGAGAGATCGTGTTTGTATTCTTCTGTCCAATAAAGATGCTGAAGATCATTGTAAGGAAGGAGACAGTAATGTTCGTTATCTTGCCGACGTCAACCATTCAAATTGTCCTTCGTCAGGTGACCCAAGTTATATTCAGGATATTCCAACAACATATACATTCCATAATAGTACTAGTCCGGTTTTTCGTAACGGAGAAGTTGTTAAGACTTGTGTTA
>Ga0265297_10005233_pt1 | contig 20100 bp, 21 predicted proteins | sample Munlanlwell13791_FD_192502 | JGI IMG/M metagenome (GOLD analysis project Ga0265297, IMG submission 192502) | Leachate microbial communities from a municipal landfill in Southern Ontario, Canada - Leachate well 137-91 | ecosystem: Engineered > Solid waste > Landfill > Unclassified | place...
CAATAACCACCACCAGCAACGCCGCCGCTTTCATTCATTTCATAATTAAATGAAACATTTTTTCTACCTTTTTTAATATTCCATACTTCCGTTGGCACATCGCCCAAATGGCCGCCTTTATTATTCGCACTGACAATTTCTAAACTACCCCCATTTGCCTCTAGTAATCGTCTCAAATAATATTTGAGCATTTCTTGTTGTCTATGTCTTCTGTCTCTCACATAATGATAGGCAGAAACCGTCATTAAAAACTGCCCGTCTTCTGACAATGAATTTGTAGCCGTTAAAACCATAGGAATGATGTCTTCTATATACCTGTCTGTCATTAAGGAAGTAATTAAATCGCAGTCCTGGGGTAAACTAATATTTGTATTACCATCTAAATTCTGTCTGGAAAAAGTAATACCTTCTCTTCTAACCCCATCTTCATAGGAAGTATTTTTAGCTATAGGTAAGTCTTGCCTTACATCAACGCCAACTATTGCAACATGTTCGCACCCCTCAGTAGTTGCTACTTCCTTCAAAGCTAATCCGTCACCACAACCTAAATCAACCCATGTTGCTTGTCTTTTATCTTTTAAAAAGGCTACAATTCCATTAGGAAGTGCATTTTCAAAAGTATTATTATATAAATCAAGAGTTCTATCCGTTCTTTTATCTGCCTGGACTTCTTTTTGTCTAGCGCCAACATCTAAAGGAGTCAGTCGTCCAATATCTTTATTATCTACCATATTGAAATAATACTATAAAACAAAAATTTAGGTAGTAAACTAAAAAAGGAGCGTAGACGCTAGAGTTTTTTAGTTGAACTCCGTCTACATTCAAGGAATTTATTTAGCCTTAACCGTTTGATTTCTCCAAGAAGAATTTTGAAAACTAAAACCCTTTCTGTCTTCTGCGATACAAGGATATGGAATAGCATCTACTGCTCTTGCCTAATCGTCTTCCATTCCTATAAAGCTCCCCATATTGGCAAAAAATCGTAAACCTTGTACATTACCTCTCGGAGTGGATTCAGTGTAATTGTATATTCTAATATCATTACTTCCTTTTGTGGGATATTTTTTCTTATATTCGTCATATCTTAATCTCTTTTTTTCTTCTAGGTTTTGAGGGTATGCTATTAACCATCCGAAAACCCCATATCCTTGTCCTTGTCTAATTGGTAATGAATACGTATCGCCATTTAACACATCTTGAATTATTCTCTCTGCTGTCCTTCCATATTCGAAACTTAACATCGTGTGAGGAACAGAGGGATCTTGAGGTTTTTTTTCCAATTCTCTTAAATGGAGAAGAAGTCTAAAAACAGCGGCTTCTTGAGGACTAAGTCGTTTCATTGCTTCCTCTATTCTTGTTTGCTCAATTCCATCATTCGCTTCGCTCATAAAAGAAATGTACTAAAAATTATCCAACTTTACAACCTCATTCTCAATAAGAAAAATCGTTTAGAAAATCAGACTATGTTTAATGTGACCCACACTCTAACCCTATCTAGATCATAAGAATTTTTGAAGCTAATTGTTAAGGAAATACTAGACTGGTATTCCAGCTTCGGACAGAATCAGCGATTCCTTCAACCATACTCCGCTTAGGGATTTAAATCTATATCTCACTAGTACCGAACGTACCTATTTGACAGTCTAATTTATAATTGATATAATCTGAAAATGACTGAAATAATTAACTATCATGCTCCTAAAACTGCTGACACAGCAGCTGTTGGGTTTTTTTTCAATTTACCCATTAAGAATGCGATTAAGCTAGAAGTTGTAACTACAAGTCAATTAGGCTTGTGTTATCTACGACTTCTAGCCTCAATTAGCAATGTTTATTATGATAGTAATGATTGTATTTGTGCAGAATGTACAACATGTCCTGTTTTACAGGAACAATCTCAAGTCTTAGACGCATTGAGCTCGTATAGAGCGAAGGCACTCACATAAAATTATATTTGCAAATTGAATTAGAATTTAAAAGTACTGTTTAGAGCCTTGTGACTCGCTCATTCACGCAACCGAACCAGATTTGAAGCTAATTGTTAAGGAAATACTAGACTGGTATTCCAGCTTCGGACAAAATCAATAATACCTTCAGCTGTGCTCCGTTTAGGGATTCAAATCAAAGTAATACCTTGTATAAAGTAATCGTAAAATTTTATTATTATCCTATTTGTTCAAGATGTTCCTTAGTGAAGATTATATTTCCCCATATTATTGTAAGTTGAATAGCGCTAATATAAAAAATCTGTCCCATAAATGTCCACATTATAATATCAAGGCTTGCTGCACATCCTACCCAAAAAAAGACAATATAATAGAAATGGGCGCTTTTAGCTGTACGAACTAAAAAATAAGGAATACATAAACATACCATTAACATAATATAAAGTACTCTTTCTCCCGATTCTAAAATCGCCGTAGTAAGGATTAGATCTGGTGTAAGCGGTAAATGTTTTGGCAAGGGAATCTTAGATACAAAATACCAAACTAAAATACAAATTATTGAAAAAGCAATTCCAGCTATTTTAAGAACAGTCTTCATATTTTCATAAATTATATCAAAAGTAGTAAACTGAAAGAAGACAGCTTAAATGCTTAAGTTGTTTTGTTACTTTATATTGTTAGTAAGCGCTAATTCATTAATTGTGACCCACTCAACCACGCAACCGAACCAAATCTGAGGCTAATCCTTAATGAAATACTTGATTCAGCTTCGGACAGAATCAGCGATTCCTTCAATCGTTCTCCGCTTAGGGATTCAAACCAACTATTTAATTTCCAGCTACTAATCTTTCGATTGGTCTAGGAGCATTCATTGTTTGTACTTGCTTTGCAGGATCTTGAAGATAAGTTCCAGTGATACCAGCAAAAGCTTCATCAAAAGTACCAGCTTGCGTCCAATGAGTAGAAGTTGCACCATCAAGAACTGAAGAAATTACATTTGGAACCGCTTCACAGCCACTTGCTCCAAGATATACAGAAGTACTATTATTTAATGTAACTGGTTCATCAGTAGCTCCTGTGTGCCAAGTAAAAGCTCCATTAGTGATTTCTTTAAGGTGACGTCTATTATCAGCAATTCCGCCAATTAAACCACTATTTCGTAAATACATACTGGCAACAGCTTTTCCAAGTGCAGGAGCATAAAAATTGAAAGAGCTACCGTAATCTTCCATATTTGTAGGAGGTATAGATATTGCACCTTGGATATTACCGTTCAAATCTATTACCACAACAGTTCCACAATTAGTCCAAGGGTTTACTTCTTGACCATCAATATCTAGAGGTGTTTGTAAAGTAGAAGCCATTGCTGTATGTAAATTTTGTTGAAATTCTTTATTTACTAATGGCATAATCGCTTCCTTTGTGGCATTTTGCTTAATAAATTTTATTAAATCTTCTAACTGTGTTCTTTGTGAATCTGGAGTAGCCGCTGCAAATTCATTAAGCATTCTTTGTAAGGTTTGGGAGCTTGTTTCTTTAGGTCTAGATTCTTCTGACATATCAGTAATTATATCAAAAGTAGTAAACTAAAATAAGTAGGCTTAAATGCTAAATTAATATGCTAATCCTTAGGCACAATAATTTGACTATTATTAAAAATTAAATTTCCTTCTATGACTATTGGTCGTATATTTTATCGTAAATGAGTCCATTACTCTTTTATAACTTTGAAAATGTCTCAGAATACGATTTCTTGTTTGAGGATCTATATGTGTTAAAGAATCTTTCAATTTCACAAAGTCAAATGCATATGGATTTTGTCCTTTTCTAATTTTTCTAATTAAAACTTGTCCTCGAGAATTTATCAATCCATCAAGATCAACTTTATCAAGATAAACAATTTTTCCATTTCTATAACCCCAATTTGCACGTATATTGTCATCAAGAAGATCTGTGTCAAATCCAAAAATTCTTAATTTAGTGTAGAGTGACTCAATATCACTATATAAATCAGTTGGTTCTGATTTTTTATCACAAATAATTTTTTCAGCTATAGTTTGTGGTTTTTTTCCACCTTGTGAAAAATAAATACGTGGAAAATGTTCAGGTAGAAGAAGATATAATATATTTCCTAGATAAAAATTTATCTTCATTCTTTGTGGTAATGTCTCAAATGTTTCTAAGCCAACAATTTTTGTAGGATCATCTGTTATATCGTACACGTATCGCTCAGCACCATGGCCAATATAATTTCCAATTTTACTAGGTGGACAAGCTAATTCAGGCATGAAATCATTATACCAAAAACTTTAAATTGAAAATAAAACTACCTCAAGAATTCGTTAGAAGATTAAGAAGCAATAGGCCCTTATGGCGTGCGATCTTTAGCTTTAGCGAAAGATGGTGATCCCGAGGGGATTCGAACCCCTGATTCTCTGGCTGAAAACCAGATGTCCTAGGCCGCTAGACGACGGGACCAAACCTCTTCAAGTAAATACAATTATACTACATGAGTAGACGATCATCCATAAATACTTAGCTAGAATACTATCAAGTTAACCTATATGGTAAAATTTACATTATGCAGAAAAATAGTATTATTTTTTTTGGTCTAAGCATATTTTTTTTGTTGATAAGCTTTCAAGTAATGGCTGGTGGAGGAAGATTTGATCTAGAAAGTCTTAATAGTCCTGGAATTGTAGGATCATATCCTATAAATGTTCAGGCATGGCTTCTTAAGACAAATTATCGCGAAGCATCTATTGGAGAAAAAGCGGAATTTATAATTTCTAATCCTAGATCTGGAGATAAATGTATTACTACTAACGGGACAGCTGATCAATACGGAATTATTTATGGAGAATGTCAAGCTACTGAGCCAGGCGAAATGCTTGTTTACGTGCATTCCTTGGACAATAATGATGACTCAAGTAATATGGTTTTATATTTTAAGTCTGCTCCGACAAGTCTGCCAACATCAATAATAACTACTCCATCTGCAGTCACTCCTACGACTCAACCTCCTAAAATTTATCCAACTGTCTTTAAGGAAAAAGAGAAAACCAAGATATCATTTATTGATTTTATTGCAAACAGTTTCAAAAATATTCAAAAACTTTGGATGAAATTAATTCACTAATCAATTTTAAATTACTACTTTTAATTCTGGCTTTTACAAGCAGAAACACAATCAGTTAGTTGTTTAAACGGGGGTGAATATTTTCCCACATAGTCTTTCCATATATAGAAACTTGTTGATTCGCAAAGATTTGATTTCCAATTATAATAATAGCCCTCAGTTAGGATTAAGTTCTTTTTATTTTTTTCAATATCATCTTTATCTTTAACCGGATCAGATCCAGGAGCTGCTTCTAATGACCACAAACACGTCAGATTCTTTTGTGGTGATTTGTAAAATTGCATTGATAAATTGATAAGTTTTATAGTTTCTTTATCTAATGGTTCAAGTATTACATTTTCATAATAACTATTAGGAGTATCAGCAAAAATAGTAAAATTATCTTTTAAACGAAACACCCTTCCGTTATAAGTTGTTAAATCCTCCTCTTCTAACGGTATTTGATGAATATTAATATCAAAAGCAATTTTGCCACTTTTTTTATAGAACCTTATTACAAAATCAGGCCACCTATGACCTCCACAGCCATTAATAATCCCTGATTCACACTTATAAATGTATTCTTGAATTGCTTTTTTAATATCATAATCCTCTGGATATAATTCCAGGCTAGAAGGATATTTAATAGTAAATCCAAATTTATCATTTTTATAGAGTTTCCAATTTACAGTTGTGTCTTTTATTTTAGCCTTTGTTGGAATTATAGTGGAGGTAAGAAATGGTTTCCTTGAGCTCTTGTTTAATTTATCCTGAAGTGTTAAATTTTGCCTTAATAAATAAAGAGAAAAAAATAAAAAAACACAAGAAAAAAAATAAAATATGTAGATATTATTCAAAAAACCTTGATTTCTTTTGTTTACCATTGTTTACTTATTACATAAATAACAAATTTTTACCGAGTATTATTTTTTAAAAAATTGCTCCCATATTGATAAATACAATATTCATATTCACTCATTTAATGAATTTTATATTTTTAAGCCTTCTAATTCAAGCTTAATCAAATATCTTTACAACATCTTTTTTTTTAGTTATTATAAGTGAATGAGGAAAAAAGTGAGAAGAAGAAAAAGTAATGATAACATTCAAATAACTATTGTTCGCTACTTAATAGGTTTGATAACTGTATTTGTGGTAGTATCATTTTTATATCCACGTATAATTACAAAAAAGATTCCCTGCGCCAATAGCATAAGCTGTAAAGAAACACCCAAGTTTGAAGTAGAAACAAATGCCACTGGAATATATAATAACAAACCCATAATTGTTCCAAATATTTATCTTTCTCAAGATGAAAATGTAAATCCCGTATTAGGAGTAAAAACGTCTCGTGGAGAAAAACATATTTATGTAAATTTGTCCACACAGACACTTTCAGCCTACGAAGGAAAAAACCTTATTTTACAAACACCTGTTTCTACTGGTCTGTGGGGAAAAACTCCAACTGGAGAGTTTACGATTTGGACAAAGTTTCGATCGACAAGAATGAGTGGGGGAAGTGGAGCAGATTATTATGATCTCCCCAACATTCCTTACGTTATGTTTTTCTACGGTGATAATGCTCCTGCAAGTTCTGGTTTTAGTCTTCATGGTACATATTGGCATAACAATTTTGGACACACCATGAGTCATGGTTGTGTAAATATGAAAACAACAGATGCCGGAAAAATATTTGAATGGGCTGATGCTCCGGCCAATGGAAATAAGGGAACAAAAATTACAATTTATGGTGATCGGATATGATTAAAACAGTTTTTGTTATTTTACTAGGCACTGTTATGGCACTCTTTGTGACAGCTCAACGGAATAATAAGATAAACTTACCTCTTTTTTCTGCTTCATTACCTGTTACCGTTACTCCTATTGATAAAATTCAAGAAGTATCTGTTATGGATTCACCTGAAGGAAGTAAGACACTAACGTTGCAGAAACAAAAAAGTAACGATTTGACATCATATTCATTATTTGTATCCTTAAAGTCAGGTGAACAAAAACAACAAATATTCAAAAGGGAAGGAACCGGTTCAGCAACACTATCAATACCTTATAACACCTGGTCTCCAAGCAACACTTATGTTTTTCTCAAAGAAACCAACACTGCAATAAATGATTATCTTGTATTTCAAAGCTCAGGAAGTTTATTTCCTAATAATTTACCTTACTTATCCGTCCAAAAACTGTTTAAAGAAAAAGTACCAAATTATATTATTGAGGATGTAACTGGATGGGCTGATTTAAGTCTTCTTATTGTTAATACTAAATTAATTGGAGAAGACAAAAAAGTATCGTTTTGGTTTGATATTCCCAGTCAATCATTTATTCCATTGGGAACATATTTTAAATAGAGATACACTTTATTTTATAGGTAGTCTCTCCATTTGGAGTCATTATTTTAACAGTGTCATTTATTTTTTTTCCCATCAGAGCTTGACCAACAGGTGAATAATATGAAATTTTTCCCTTATTTATATTTGACTCGTGACTATTAACTACCTGATAAATTTTGGTTCCTGACTCATTTTCAACCGTCACCAAACAACCAATGTCAACTACACCCACAAAAGGACGATCAATAATGTAACCACTGTCTATAATTTTACTAAGGTATCTTAATCGATAATCAATTGAGGAAAGTTTTGTACGCGCTACTCTGTATGCTGCATTTTCACTTAAATCCCCCATTTCTCGAGCTATTTTAAGATTAGCAACCGCCTTAATTCTCTCTATTTTTAACTGCTTTTGTTCTTCAATAAAAGTTTCATAACCTTTTTTAGTAAACGGAGTTTTTTTCATTATAAGATAAAAACTATATTGCGATAGGCAAAGGTTTGTTTGTAAGAGAATCACACAATCCAATTACAGCTGGAATAAATAATTTTTCTGCAATTATCCCACCTTGTAAGACTTCCTTATGGGAAGTTGGATTAGGATTAGAGATCGCTGTTTTCCTAAGTATTTTTTTAGTTGGAGCAGTTACTGAAGGAATTACATTGGTTGCGGCTGTTAAGCCTATCCATCTTACCTGTCGATCAAAACCATAAGGATCGATTGAGGGATTATTGCAGTGTTGCATAATCATGGCGTCCATAGCAAAAGACATCCCGAAACATTGTACTAAATCAGGATTACTTTTAATTAATTGATTATATATTCCATTTATTAAATCTCCTCTTCCTTCATAAAACGGAGCATTACTCGACAAAGTATAAATACCAAGATGCAAACTTTCTGAAGGAATTAGCTCTTCCAAACGAGCATATAAATACGGATCGGCAACATTGCTTTTACCGGGAAATCTTTGGCCAAGTCTTTCGTCATTTGGACCGATTAATGGATTTACTCCATGCTGATTTACATAATCAATATCAACTATTACATCTCCAATCTTAACTTTTCCATTATCAATTACTCCGGCTGCATTAGTGGTAAGCAACCAATTAATGCCTAGACCTTTAGCTACAACTAGAGGGTCGGTGATCATTCTTAGTTGTGTAGGCGAAGAATCTGTATCATATATATGAGCTCTACCTGTTGCAATTCCTACTAACTGCCCTTTAATATTGGCAATTAATAATTCTCTTCCATGACCTGGCGCCTGAGGAGAAAACCAATTGGGGATTTTTTCAACCAGAATGCGATCTAAAATTTCAATACCTTTGGCATTTGGTAGACCAGCTAAACCGCTACCACATACAATCCAACCATCTAAATTATTTTTTTTAGTCCTTACAAGTATCTTCTGTATTAAATTGTTTCTGGCTTCAACTAAATGTTGATAGTGGAACTCCATTTCAGCATTAGCAACCGCCCCCTGAAGTCTAACGTCAGTTTTATCGGCTGCTATTCGCCTGGCTTTAGTTTTAATATTAAGCGTCATATTTATTCTTACTGCACGCTTCAAGAAATTTCAAGAATATAGGATGAGGAGAAAGAGGACGGCTTTTATATTCTGGATGACCTTGAGTGGCAAAATAAAATGGATGTATTGCTTTAGGCAATTCAATTATTTCCGCTAAATTTTCTATCTTAGATCTGGCGCTGATAATCAATCCTGCTTTTTCAAAATCTTTTGTATATTGATCATTAAATTCATATCTATGACGATGCCTTTCACTGATTAATTCTTTCTTATAAATTTCATAGGCCATTGTCTCTTTTTTCACTTCTGCATCCCAACTTCCCAATCTCATTGTGCCACCATAGGCTCTTCTTTTCATATATTTTTCTTGAGCAGGCATAAGATGAATAACTTGTTTTGATGATTTGGGATTATTTTCCTGAGTATTAGCATCTTTCCAACCTAAGATATCTCGGGCAAAAGCTACGGCCGCCAGTTGCATTCCATAACACAATCCTAAATAAGGAATTTTATTTTCTCGAGCATATGAAGCGGCTTTAATCATTCCCTCAGCTCCTCTTATTCCCCAACCAATCGGTACAATTATTCCGGCTGGCTTTCCGATTACATCAGTGCCGGTTTTTTCAATTTTCTCCGCATCAATCCAGGTAGTTTTAATATCAATACCCAATCTCCATGAGGCATGATTTATAGCATCAAATAGCGCAGCATAAGAATCTCTAAGCTGATAGTCGCCTGTTCCAAAATATTTGCCGACAATAGCAATTTCTATTGCCTTCTTTTTTTCTTTTTCAATGTCCTTAACTAACTTTTCCCAAGCAGAAAGATCAGGTTTTTTTACTTCAAGTCCTAAGCTTTTCATGACCTTTTCTCCCAACATTTGTTGATTGAGCATTATTGGAATTTCATAAGCCGAGGACAAATCAGGATTAGAAATAATATTTTCTGGCTGAATATTACAAAAAAGGGCAAATCTGTCTTTTCTTCGCTTATCTAAAAGCTTTTCCGACCTGGCAACAATATAGTCGGGTTGAATTCCCATCGAATTTAAAGTCCTTACAGAAAGCTGAGTAGGTTTTGTTTTGGGTTCACCAAGATGATTTGGAGTTGGTACATAACTAACATGAATATGGATCACATCTCCAGGATTTTTCAAAGTTAAAATTCGCGAAGCCTCATAATAAAAAATATTTTGATATTCTCCAGCTGTTCCTCCAAGTTCAATCACCATAATATCGGCATTTTTCTTTTTTCCCACATTTTGAATTCTGTCAGTTATTTCATTAGTAATATGAGGGATTGCCTCAACATCCTCGCCTAAATATTCAAAACGTCTTTCTTTTTCAATTACAGTCTGATAAATTCTACCCATCGTCACAAAGTTATCTTTACTCATATGTTCGTGCAGATATTTTTCATAAGTGCCGATGTCCATATCTGCTTCAGTCCCATCCTCACACAAAAAAGGATCCCCATGTTCAATTGGATTAATTGTTCCGGCGTCAACATTAAGATAGTTCTCAAATTTGATGGGAACAACTTTGTATCCTGCAGATTTAAGAAGAAGTGAAAGTGAGGCGGAAGTGGTGCCTTTGCCGATTCCGGATATTACACCCCCGGAAATAAAAATGTATTTTAATTTTTTCATTATATAGTTTGTTGCGATCTTTTTCTTCTCCTTATTAATTTCATATCAATGACTGATCTTCTTATAGCTGTCATTGCCTCAGCTCTTTGAGTTTCATCTTTTGATTCCTGCAATATTTTTTTGGCATCTTCAAGCGCCTGACTCGTTAATTTTTCATCAATTTCCGATTGGTGAAAGGCACGTGAAACTAAAAGATTAACATTTATTCCATTAGTTTGTAAATATCCTCCGCCAACAGCTAAATAATCTTCTTTTTTTTCGGTTTTAATTTTTACAATACCTTCGGCCAATTTAGCAAAAAGATTGATGTGGTGAGGAAGAATCGTAATTTCACCATTAACAGTCGGAGCAGATACCGAAAGAACTTCTTCTTCCAAAACAACTTTTCTGGGAGTTATTATTCTAAGATTTAACATTTTATTTAACCTCTTCAATTCCTCCTACCATATAAAATCCCATTTCCGATTTACCGTCATGTTTTCCCTCCAAAATTTCCTTAAATCCTCTAACCGTTTCCGCAATCGGTACATATTTTCCAACTCGTCCTGTAAACGGTTCGGCTACTGCCATAGGCTGAGTTAAAAATCTTTGAATTTTGCGGGCTCGAGAAACAGTTAGTTTGTCGGTTTCCGAAAGTTCTTCCATTCCTAAAATTGCAATAATATCCTGAAGTTCTTTATATCTTTGTAAAACTCTAATAACTTCACGAGCCACATTATAATGTTCTTCACCAACAATATCAGGATCCAATGATCTTGAAGTTGAACTTAAAGGATCAATGGCTGGAAAAAGAGCCTGTTCTGCCAACGATCTTTCCAAATTCAAAAAAGCATCTAAATGAGCAAAGGTGGCGACTGGCGCCGGATCAGTATAATCATCAGCCGGTACATAAACCGCTTGAATTGAAGTAATCGACCCTCTGCTGGTTGAAGTAATTCTTTCCTGCAAAGCGGCCATTTCCGAAGCCAAAGTCGGCTGATAACCCACAGCTGATGGAATTCTTCCTAAAAGGGCAGAAACTTCCGACCCGGCTTGAGCAAATCGAAAGATATTATCAATGAATAAAAGCACATCCATATTTTTCTTATCTCGAAAGTGTTCAGCTAACGTAACTCCGGTTAAAGCAACTCGCAGACGATTACCGGGAGGCTCATTCATCTGTCCGAAAACAAGAGCCGTTTTATCTATAACTTTTGTTTCTTGCATTTCCTTCCACAAATCATTTCCTTCTCTTGAACGTTCTCCGACTCCGGTAAAGACAGAAACTCCCTGATGGGCTTTGGCCACGTTATGAATCATCTCCTGAATCAAAACGGTTTTACCAACACCAGCTCCCCCAAAAACTGCAACTTTTCCACCCTTAATAAATGGAGCAATCAAATCTATAACTTTAATACCGGTTTCAAAAACTTTTTCTTCGATAGCCTGTTCCACTAATGTGGGACTTGACCTATGAATCGAGGATTTATTGTTACTTTTTATTTCTCCTTTTTCATCAATCGGCTCACCTACAACATTCATAATTCTTCCCAGTGTTGACTCGCCAACCGGTACTTCAACTGCACTACCTGTATTATAAACATCTACGCCTCTTTTCAAACCAAAAGTCGAACCCAACGCTACCGCTCTTATTAAGCCCGGTTTTAAAATAGCTTCTACTTCCAAAGTTAACTTACCTAATTCTTTATCTTCAATAATCAAGGCATCATATATTTTTGGTGTTTCATCTTGATTAAATTCAATATCAACCACGACTCCCTTTACCGAAACCGTTTGTCCTTTTGTCATAGCAATTTTAAATTATTAATTTTAAATTCAAAATTCGAAATTTTTAATTAAAATCTAAATATTTAAATTTTAAATTTAATATTCTTTATACGCTCTCCACTGACTCTTTGGCCGTAATCATATCCAACAATTCATAAGTAATCTTCTGTTGTCTTAATTTATTTCTGAGTAACGTCATATCATAAATCAAATCACCTGCATTTTCAGTGGCATTCTTCATAGAAATCATTCTGGCTGAATGTTCACCCGCTTCATTGCTAATTACTGCGCCTCGTATTTTTTCTTCTACAAAATCCCTTAATAAAGAATCAATTATTTTTTCAGGTGCCGGCTCAATTAAATATTCTTCCTCAACTTTTTTTTCTTCTCCTTTTTTTGGACGTGCCTCAAACTTAACCGGCAATAATTTTTCCTTAACCGGCTCATATCTTAAAGCGGAAATAAATCTGTTATAAACGAGATAAACAGATTCATATTCACTATCCAGAAACTTTTTTAAACAAAGATTAAAAATCGCCGATACCGAATTTAGTGGCTTATTAGTAGAAAAGTCAGCTATAATTTTTCCACCCATTTTACCTACCAAACTACCGGCTTTTTTTCCTAAAATTATAAAGTCTGATTTTGAAAAATCAATGTTCTTGACGCTATAGCGGAACAAATTAAAATTAAATGAACCGCAAAGTCCCTTGTTACTAGAAATTAATATAACCAATTCTCTATTTGACTTATTGTTTTTTAAAAGTGCTGAAAATTTTGAATCAATTAATTTGCTTATTTTTGTTATTACAGAATCCAAAGTATCACGATACGGTCGCCCCTCAACTTCTTCTTGTTGTGCCTTTCTCATTTTGACAGCGGAAACTAATTCCATCGCTTTAGTTATTTTCTTTACATTTCCAATCGTCTTAATTTTTTTTCTAACCTGCCTTATATTCATATTTTATTGTTAAGGTTTGCAGGAATGTTTTTTGCGAATGGCTTGGGTCCCTTTAGGGTGAAGCCAAGCAAAAAATATTCCGCAAACCTATTCAGTAACTTTCTCAATAAATTCTTCCATCGTTTCCTTAACAATTACCTCCAGTTCTTTTTCCTCTTTAGCTGTAATTTCTTTTTGTTTTTTAATTGCGTTTAATATTTTTTCACCTTTTGTTTTTAAGTTGACAATATACTGAATCTCAAACTGACTTATTTTTTCTAAAGGCAGTTCGTCAACAAATCCTTTGACTACCGACCATAAAATAGCCGCTTCAAGTTCAAAACTAAAAGTTTTATGTTTATTCTGTTTTAATATCTGAGTAATCTTGGCACCACGATTAAGGAATTTTTTAGTTTCTTCATCAAGCTCCGATTCAAACTGTGAAAAAGCAGCCATTTCTCGATATTGAGCCAAATCAAGTTTTAATTTTCCGGCAACTTGCTTTACAGCTTTAGTCTGAGCATTACCTCCAACACGGGAAACGGAAATTCCCACGTTAATAGCTGGCCTAATACCAGCATTAAATAATTCTGTTTCCAAAAATATTTGTCCGTCAGTAATGGAAATAATATTGGTTGGAATGTAGGCAGACATATCTCCTTCCAAGGTTTCAACAATTGGTAATGCAGTCATTGATCCACCTCCGTATTTCTGATCAATGCAACAAGCTCGTTCAAGTAATTTCGAGTGAAGGTAAAAAATATCACCCGGATAAGCTTCACGTCCTGCCGGTCTTCTTAAAATTAATGACAACTGTCTATATGCCCAAGCATGTTTTGATAAATCATCATAAATTACCAAGGCATCCTTTCCTTGATCCATAAAATATTCTGCTATGGCACAAGCAGCATATGGCGCTAGATATTGAAGAGAAACCGGATCTGAAGCCGATGCCGAAACAACAATAGTATAATCAATAGCTTTATTTTTCCTTAAAAGCTCGACTACCTGGGCAATTTTTGATTCTTTCTGTCCAATTCCACAATAAATGCAAATTACCTTTTCTTCCTTTTGATTAAGGATTGTATCAAGAGCGATAGTTGTTTTTCCAGTACCTCGATCACCAATTATTAATTCTCTCTGGCCTCGACCAATAGGAATCAAAGCGTCAATTGCTTTGATGCCTGTTTGTAAAGGTATGTTGACCGGCCGCCGATAAACAACGCTCGGCGCAATTTTTTCCATTGGGTAACGCTTTCCTTCTATTATTTTTTCTCCACCGTCGATAACATCACCTAAAGGATTTACCACTCTTCCCAAAAGTTTATCTGAAACTAAAATTGAAGCCTGGTTACCTGTCGCCCTTGCCTGATCACCTGCTTTAAGTTTTAAGAAATCTCCCAAAACAATGGCTCCGATTCTTGATTTATCCATATCGATTACTTGAGCGCGAATCCCATTTTCAAACTCTATCAATTCTCCATAACCCACATTGTCCAATCCTGTCAAAAAAGTTACTCCGTCTTTTACTTCTTCAACCCAACCCACTTCTTCAACCTCAGCTTTTACTGGATCCGCGTGCATTTCTGATTTTATTTTTTGTAGGTAATTGTCTACAGAGCTCATATGAATTTCTTCAAATTTCTTAACTTGGAAAGGAGCGAAATATCTACTATTTTGGATCCTGATTTAATAATTATTCCGGCCAAAATAGATTCATCTATCTTGTTTTCGATTGTAGTCCCCTTAATAAATGGGAACTTTTGCTCAATCGACTTTATTTCTTCTTCTGCCAGTTTATAAGCAGAAACGATTACAGTCTTTAAATCCATGTTTATGCTTTTTCTAAATTATTAAGCATTTGCCCAGTCAATTCTCGTCTGGCCGATTCAGTCAGGTAATTTTTTAATGATTTTTCAACGATGGTCACAGCTAAATCTATCATTTTAGATTCCATATCTTTTTCCAGTTGTTTTTTCGCTTCTTCTATTTCTTGCTTAGCTTTTGATTTCATCGTTTCGATATCCTTCTTAGCGCTGGTAATGATTTCTAATCTGTTTTTTTCGGCGCTCTCTTTTGTTTGATTTAAAAGCTTTTCTGATTCTTTTTTTAGATTAGTCTTCATTTTAGCTTCTTCCTGAATCCAGTCTGTCTTTGCTTTAGTTATTTCCTCATCTATTTTTGCCTTTTCTTTTTCTTTTTCCTTTTCCGACTTCACGAATTTAAGAAAAGGGCCAACTGCAAACTTCTTGAGGATAAAAAAGAAAAGCAAGAAGTTAACTACTTGGGCTATCAATAATTTTGTGTCAATCCCCAAATTTTCCATAAATTGATAATTTTATAAATAAAAAATTATGTAAATTTCAAAATAAGAGCAACTACTAATACGTAAATCGAAACTGCTTCTGCGAAAGCAATGGCTAAAATCATGGTTGTTCTAACTCCAGATTCTGCCTCAGGATTTCTTCCAATAGCCTCTAAGGCTGCGGCACCAATTTTTCCTATTGCCATAGCTGGAAAAATAACTCCTAGTGCGATTGTTAATGCGATTGAGATAACTTTAACTGATGCTAAATCCATAAACTTATTTCACCCCCTCCCTTTTTAATTTTAAATTTAAAATTAAAAATTTTAAATTATTAATGGGCCTTACTCATGGCCATATTCATAAATACCGATGTCAACGTAGCAAAAATTACTGCTTGCATAAATCCAACAAAAAATTCAAGCATTAAAAACGGAAACGTGGCTAAAACAGGTATTAAAAAGGCTATTACTGATATCACTACTTCTCCAGCAAAAATATTTCCAAAAAGTCTGAACCCAAATGAAAGCATTTTTGAAAACTCTGATACGATTTCAAGAGTACCAATAAAAAAACTTATCGGATTTTTTAAATTATAAAATTTCTTTACATATTCTTTAATTCCTAAAGTTGATATTCCAAAATATTGACTTAAGATTACCGACATCATTCCCAAACCAATTGTCGTATTAAGATCGGCTGTAGTTCCTCTTAAAAGAGGAATAAAATGATGTTCTTCTCCATGCCCGACTTTAATTAACAAGCTTCCAACCCCAGGCAAAAGACCAAACCAGTTTACAAGCAGAATATAAAGAAAAAATGATGCGGCTATCGGAAAACAGATATCTATCTTATCACCTAAAATCGGTCTGAAAAAATCGTAAATAGCGTTTATTACATATTGAATAATATAAAAAAGAGTAGATTTTTTGCCTGGTGGGCGATTTACTTGTTTTTTATATGTATAAAAGACTAAAAACATTAAACCAATTACAATTATGGAGGTGATATAAGAATTGGTTATGGGTAAACCAAATAAGTCGAAAATTTTTTCGGCTTTTAAGCTTATATGAGGCATCGGATTTTTATTTTACTTCTTTTGTAATTCTTAATAGATTATAAAGACTCCCAAATAACCCAAATAAAATAAATAGCAACGTAAACAAAGGCTTTGTCTTAAATTTGTTGTCAATAAAAAGACCAACAATAACTCCCAAAATTAATGGAGTTAATAAATAATAACCAACATTGAATGAAAATGCAAGCATAAAATTATTTTTTTCTTTACTCCGCGAATCAAGGACAATTTTGGAAGAGTGGAATTTTAATTTTTTTAGGTCTTCATCTAATTGGATATGTCTTTTTTTCTTCTCCATATTTTTTATTCCAATTGTCTGGCGGCGTCCATAATAATATTTATTTTACCTTCTTTTTCAGTGGCCTTTCCTTTTAAAATTATTATCTTATTAATACCAATAAAATCTCTAACGCTATTAAATAATTTTGGAAAAACTACTACCTCAATTGATTCCGTCTCATCAAATAAGGTAATAAAAGCCATTTCCTGATTAGTTTTTTTTGTTTTTATTATTTTTCTGCTACTTATTACTCCAACTAAAATAATTGTTTTATTGATATCGTCATGTGTTAGTTCGCCGATTTTTTTAGTTACCTTTTCAGCAATAATTTTTTTGAATTTTTCCAAAGGATTCTTACTAATTAAAAAGCCTATTACTTCCCTTTCCATTTGCAGCAATTCTTCTTCACTGAATTCATCGATTTGTTTAAAATTATCAATTTGTCCTCTATCGCTGGAACTAATAAATAAACTAAACTGTCCCTTTTCATCATCTTCTTTTTGGGTAGCAATATCCTTGACTAAATTTGGATAGTAATAAAGAATGGTGGCTTTATTACCAAATTTCTCAAATGCGCCCGCCTTGACCAAACTTTCAATTGTTTTTTTATTGACTTTACGTAGATCAATCCGATAAAGAAAATCTTTAAAGCCTTTGAATTCATTTTTTTTCCTGGCTTCAATAATAGAATCTATAGCAGCTGAGCCAACATTTTTAATAGCAGATAACCCAAATCTAATAGAACCTTCTTCAATTTTAAAACTTTCTACGGATTTATTGATATCAGGGGGCAAAACTTTGATTTCCATTCTCCGGCATTCTTCAATTGCCTGAGCCATTTTTATTTCCCGTTGAGGACCAGCTACACCTTGAAGTTCAGCCGTCAGTAGGGCAGTCATGAATTCTACCGGATAATTGGCCTTAAGATAAGCCGTCCAATATGCTATTAATCCATAAGAGGCAGAATGAGGTTTATTAAATCCGTATGATGCAAATTTTTCAATAAAGTTAAAAATCTTTTCCGCAAGAATTTTTGTGTAGCCCTTTTTTGTGCAACCATCAATAAATTTCTTCTTTTCCTTTTTCATCAATTCTTTCTTTTTTTTACCCATGGCCATCCTTAGATTATCCGCTTCACTCATAGTGTAACCTGCTAATTTATTAGCAATTTCCATTACTTGCTCCTGATAAACCAAGACTCCATAAGTTTCTTCTAATACGGATTTTAAATCGGGATGTAGATATTTAATTTTTTTAGCATTTTTCTTTCCTTCTAAAAATGATGGAATAAGATCCATTGGCCCTGGTCTGTAAAGTGCCACCATAGCTGAAATATCACTCATTTTTTCCGGATGAAGTTCTTTGGCTAAATGTCTCATACCGGATGATTCCAACTGGAAAACTCCAACAGTTTCACCCCGGCTAATTAAATCAAAAGCTTTCTTATCTTTAAGTGAGATATCATGTATATCAACATTTTTGCCTATTGATTGGGCTACATACTTTAAGGCTTCTTCAATAATGGTCAGATTTCTTAAACCCAAGAAATCTACCTTAAGAAGTCCAATCGCTTTATTATTGGAGACTGCATTCAAATCAAGACAATACATATCATATTGCGTGATGATTCTTCCTTCTTTTGATTCCCGCTGTAATGGAACGTATTCTGTCAGTTCTTTATCAGCGATGACTACTCCAGCTGCGTGGACTGAAGCATGTCTCGGTAATCCCTCGATTCTTCTAGCCACATCAATTACTTTTTTGGTTTCCGGTTCTGTTTGATAGGCAAATTTCAAAGGCGGAGCTTCTTCCAATGCTTGAGAAATTGTCATAGCAAACCCTTGTTTTCCTGTCGGAATCATTTTGGCTAACCGATCTCCTTGTGAGTAAGACATACCTAATGCTCGAGCCACATCTCTTACTGCCGATCTGGCTTCCATCTTTCCAAAAGTGATTATCTGTCCCACTTTTTTTTCGCCGTATTTTTGAGTGACATACCGTAAAACCTCATCTCGTCTAATATCCGCAAAATCAATATCAATATCAGGTGGAGTCGGTCTATCAGGATTTAAAAATCTTTCAAAAGGCAGATTATAATCTAATGGATTTAAATCGGTAATATTCAGAATATAAGCGACTAGCGAGCCAGCTACAGATCCTCTTCCAGGACCAACCGCTACTTTATTTTTTTTAGCCCAATTCACAAAATCCTGAACAATTAAAAAATAAGTCGAGTAACCTTTTCCGATAATAATTTTCAGCTCATATTCAATTCTTTTATCGATTATTTCCTGCGTATAACCGTTACCGACTCGCGATTTTCTTTCTTGTACTAAATCACGTAAGTGTTGCGACACACTTTCATTATTTGGTGTTATATATTCCGGTAAAATCCATTTTCCATAAGGTATTTCTACATTACATTGGCTGGCAATTTTAGCGGTATTTTCAATCGCTTCTGGTAAATCAGCAAAGCTTCCCCTCATCTCCTCTTGTGATTTGAAATAAAAATCAGGAGTATCAATCATAGATAAAGGCCTGTTTTTTTCTACTATTGATCTTTGCGTTTGAATGCAAAGAACAATTTCTTGCGCATAAGCATCATCACTATTTAAATAATGAACGTCGTTAGTCGCAACCAAGGGAATATCGAATTTTCTTGACAAAGCAATTAATTCTTTGTTAACTTTATCTTGATCATCCATGTTTGGATGACGTTGAAGTTCTAGATAAAAATCATCTTCAAAAATACTAAGATATTTTTTTAATATTTTTTCCGCCTGTTCATTTTGATTATTTAATAGTAATTCTGGAATTTCGCCTGCTAAACATGCTGAAGTAGCGATTAATCCTTCATGATATTTTTCCAGTATTTCAAAATCTATTCGAGGGCGGTAATAAAATCCTTCCAGATGAGCTGCTGTTACTAATTTGAGAAGGTTTTTATATCCTGTTAAATTTTTTGCCAGCAATACCAGATGATTTTGATCTCTTTCAACGTTTGGTTGTTTATCAAAGCGGGATTTTTTTGCTTTATAAGTTTCAACTCCGATTATTGGTTTAATTCCATGTTCCTTGGCTTTAAGAAAAAACCTAAAAGCACCATATAAAGCACCATGATCAGTTATGGCCACAGCC
>Ga0265297_10005234_pt1 | contig 20096 bp, 21 predicted proteins | sample Munlanlwell13791_FD_192502 | JGI IMG/M metagenome (GOLD analysis project Ga0265297, IMG submission 192502) | Leachate microbial communities from a municipal landfill in Southern Ontario, Canada - Leachate well 137-91 | ecosystem: Engineered > Solid waste > Landfill > Unclassified | place...
AAGGGTTTTCTGTGCATCTTTCACTGATTCAAAAGTAAAATTCAACGGCTGGCGGTAATGAGTATTAAGGAAAACATACCGAATAGCCATTGGCTTAAATCCTTTGTCAAGCAAATCGCGCAAAGTAAAAAAATTCCCAAGGCTCTTTGACATTTTTTTTCCTTCAACCATTAAGTGCGCTGTATGCATCCAGTAATTAACAAATTTTTTCCCTGTAGCGGCTTCACTCTGGGCAATCTCATTCTCGTGATGAGGAAATTTATTATCAACTCCTCCCGTGTGAATATCAAAATGCTCTCCGAGATACTTCATGCTCATTGCACTGCACTCAATGTGCCATCCGGGTCTTCCTTTGCCTAATTCAGTTTCCCAAAAAACAGGTCCATCATTTTCGTCCCAGGCTTTCCATAAAGCAAAATCACCCACCCCTTCTTTTTCGTATTCATCCTGTTTTATTCTTGCGCCTGCTTTGAGTTTTTTTACATTAATGCCTGCAAGTTTTCCATAAGCAGGAAATTTTTTTATTGAAAAATAAATACAACCATCTTCCCCGCGGTAAGCAACCCCTTTATCAAGAAGTTTTTTTACTAAAGAAACCATTTCAGGAATATGCTCGGTTGCAGGGCAGTAAATTTCTGCCGGCAAAAGATTTAACAATTTTGAATCTGCTTGAAAAGCTTTTTTGTAAACATCAGTGTATTCACTTAAAGCCATTTTATTTTGAATAGAAGCTTTAATGGTTTTATCATCCACATCAGTAAAATTCATTACCTGTTTTACCTTAAACCCTTTGAAAATCAAGTAACGCTTCAGCAAATCTTCCCAAGAATAACACTTAAAGTTCCCAATATGAATGAAATTGTAAATTGTTGGTCCGCAAGTATACAAGCCAACAAAACCAGGATTAATTGGATTAAATTCTTGGAGTTCATTGCCAAAAGAATTAAAAAATTTTAGTACCATGAAAATAAACACCTAAAAAATCAAGGATTCATTGATTCTCTCAATGCCTTTGCTCTTTCCTTCCAATAACGCGACATTTCCAAGTCAGATTGTCTTGCATGAAAAATAGCTAGTTGCTCAGCTTCATTAATTTCAGCCATACGTTTCTGAAGAGGAGACAAAACAGAAGAAACCTTCTTTTTTCTGGAAGCTATTGGTCTTCTATACAAAAAAGCCATAAAATCACTGCTAAGTAATATACCAATTGGGCTTAATAAACTAAATCATTAATCAGAATCATAATCTTCAGAGTCCTCGGAAAAGGATTCTTCATCATCATCCTCGCCCATTTCAAGCTCCTTGCTTTCAATAAGTTTCAGGTTACCTTTCTTGTCAGCTATTATAGTGTACTCAAGATTGCATTCAGGACAAGTAACAGCGTCCCCTTCCTCTATATCATCAAAGCTTACATCGAATCTCGCTTTGCATTCAGAACACAACTTCTTCACTGAAACCACAATAATTTTCCTGCACTTTGCCTTTATAAATCTTTCTAAAAAAATGAAAAAGTGCATTAAACATTGTCAAATGGCAAAAATAAGCACCTTACAAAGCAAGATAAAAACACTAATTATTATGTAGCAACAAGGTTTTTTTAGATTAACAAAAACCCTTTCCCGCAATCAGCGAAAAATAAAGGATATTAAAGAGGCAACAAAGTTTATTGTTATTACATTCAAAATATTAATTATCAGCCAATTAATCAAAAGAACCCATCTTTCTTTACCAAAAACGACTTTCAGCATCTTGAATGAAGCAATAACCCAACAAACAATCAAAATTAATGTAACCAAAACAAACAAAGGGCCAAGAACAAACATCAATGCTACACTGGCAAAAGGAAGAATAAAAGCTATTATTGCAAGCAAAACGCTTCCAGCAAGATTAATTACCCAAAGCTTTCCAACAACAGAAGCACTCTGGGAAAACTCTGTTCCAGGGAGCCTTTTTCTCTTTCTGACATGAATAAACTCAAAAAACCACACAATAGCACTCAAAATAAGCCACTGTGCTAAATTAACTATAAACAAATAAACACTAACAATCCAAGAAGCTGTTGTGAGATAAGCTGCTAAAGACAAAAAAACCCCCGCAAGCAAAACAATAATCAAAGCAGAACTCACATCAGGATTATGAAAAGCATCCTCAAATGTTTTTGTAGGACTCATAAAAACATTCCCAGACATAAAACCACCAAACACTCTTATAGTAAGAGGAATCCTCATATATAAAACTAATTATCTCATAAAAATCGCTAAAACCATGCACAAAATTACAAGAAAAACTATTGCATAAATAGCTAATTCAAACGCACTTGAAGACATAGTTCCATTTAATTCCACAAAACTACCTCAAACTAATTCTTTCTTCATCATTAAATTATCAACGTATTTACCGTTAATCAAAGAAGCCTTTTTCAACAAACCATATTTTTCAAACCCAATATTCTTATACAATTTAACCGCAACCTTATTTTTTGAATCAACTGCCAACAAAACAAGTTTCTTGTCTGAAGAAATATTACTTAAAACAAATTTCATTAACTCAGAGCCAATCCCCTGCCCGCGAAAACCAGGGTCAACAACAAGAGAAGTAATCTCAGCCCTATGCTTATGCAAATCATGCCCAAAAATAACTCTCACATGAGCAATAATCTTGTTCTCATACAAAGCAACAAACCTTCTATCCTTTCCAAGACAAGTAATACTAAGTTTCTTTTGAACAGAAGAAAGTTTCCAATGAGGAAACAACGCATGCAACTCAGAAACAGTATTCAAATTAACTTCAGTTAATTCCTTGAATTGAATCCCTTTAATCATTCAACTACCCGCTAACTTGTTTTCTGGGTAAAAGAACCTTCTTTTCTTCCCCCATGCAATCTATCACGCTCATCCTTATCCTTACTATCCCCAACTTTATTACTAGTATGAGTCTTTGAAACATCAATAAGAAAATTATTATGAATAATATCCCGCCCAATAAGAACAGAATACGGCAACCCCTCCCTATCCTCAATATTAACCCCAGTCTTAATACTCTTACCCTTAACAATAATAGTTGCCTGAGCAATCGCTCTCCTAATAAAACCACGAGGAGAAGAAGCACTCTTCACCCTAACACTAGAAACTATCGGCCCCAAACCAGCTTTAGCAGCAGTCCTAACATCAACACAAGTACGAGTAGCACCAGTATCAAAAAGCGCCTTCTTAGTAACAATTCCTTTTTTACCCTTAATCTGAACAAGATCAACCAATCCAATAATTCTTTTTGCTTTTGACATCAAACCACTCAAAAAAAATCTAAATCTATTAAGGAAAACTGAGTTATTAAGTTTTTTGGTAAACTAGATTGATAAAATTAAAAGAAAGCCTTTTATAGAAGTGGCTGCATTAAAAGCATGTTAAATACAATAAAACAAATCAGGGGCGAAACAACAAATGAATATCCTGGTAATCGCAGAAAAAAAACAAAAAGCACAGCCATTCATTGAAGCAATTAGAGAAAAAAACTCTGATGCAAAATATATTAGAGTTTCAAAAATAACCCTTGTAAGCAAACAAAACGAAACACTCATTAAAGTAATGGGACAAGAAATTCCTAATTATGACGCAGTATTCATACAAGTAAGAGCCTCATTAACACCATTCATCGAACCCCTACTTGATGAATTTCAAAACCAACAAATATACACTACCGCAAAAAAAGGAGCATATTTTATAGCACACAACGAACCATACCAGTTTGTTACCCTATCAACAGCAGAAATCCCTTCCCCAAAAACATTCTCCTCAGGCTCAATAAAAAATATAGAAAAAATATCTAAAAAAATCTCTTATCCATTAATGGCAAAAACATTTATTGGAAAAAAAGTCCAACAAGCATTAATAGTGAACAACAGCAAAGAACTTAACATTTTTATAAAAAGCATTAAAACCGAAATAGATGGATTCATGCTAAGAGAATATATTGAAGCTGATGCAATATCCTGCGCAGTAATCGGGAAAAAAGTATATGCAATAAGAAGGAAAAACCATGAAGGGACAATTGCAGAACTAAATGAAGGAGAATCATACAAGGTAACTGAAAACGAAGAAAAAACAGCACTGGCAGCAGCACACGCCTGCGGATTTGATATTGCAAGAGTGGATTTGGCAAAAGGAAGAGTAGTAAAAATAGACCCATTAATACCAATAGAAGAATTCAATAAAATCTGCTCTGAAAGACTAGAAGAACACGTAGCTAATTTTCTCATAGAAAAAGCAGAACAGCACGAAAACAAAAGAAAAGTAACCTATGATTTATTCGGCTTAAAGAAAATTTTATCAAAAACAATTTTCGGAAGGTTATTCAAATGAGCGCACAAATAAAGCAATTCCTCGAGCAAAGCACAGAAAAGAAAAAAAGCCTCTTGATAATTGGTTCAAAAACATACAAAGAATCAACGGTAAATGTAATGCTTGAAGAAGCAAAGAAAAAATTTGACTCAGTACTTTTTGTTCCAATTGACAGAGTACAAATACAAACATCAGAGGGAAAAACAGGATTATTTTACAAAGGAAAAAACCTTTTAGCCTTTGATGCCATTTATCCAAGAATCTCATCAAAAGACATGCTCTTAGGAGAAGCAGTACTCAAAGCAATAGAATGCAGTAATGCTTACTGCCCCCTAAATCTTGAAGCATACCAAGTAACTAACCATAAATTTTTTACCTCACAAAAATTATCAAATAAAGGAATTCCAGGAATACTAAGCACATTATTTATTTCCCCAAAATACGCGGATTATGCAATAAATGAAACAGGATACCCCTTCGTAATGAAACTCATATCAGGATTTGCAGGAAAAGGAGTTGTGCTAATTAATTCAAAAGAACAAATGGAAAGCATTCTTGATGCAGTACACTTATTTGAAGAATTTATTTGCACTCAAAAATTCATTAAAGGAAAAGACTCTGATGTAAGATGCTATGTAATAGGAGACTATGTTATTGCTGTTAAAAGAAAATGCAAAAAAGGGGATTGGAGAGCCAACATTTCAAGAGGAGGAAGTGCAAATTTAATTAATCTTTCTCCGGAAATGCTTGAAATAGCAAAAAATTCCGCAAAAACCCTCCAAATGGATATATGCGCAGTTGATTTAATGGAACAAAAAAAGAAATGGGTTGTAATAGAGGTTAACTTCATGCCGGGACCATTCAGAAAATACTTAGGAAATATGATTGTACACGAATGGATACGCCTCCTTGCAGAAAGAACAGGGCAGATAAACAAAGAAAATTAAAAAATTCTATTCAAATAAAAAAGCAAACTAATATTAATTTCATTAATACTTCTACATCAGTGAGAACTATGCCTTTTGAGGATTACATAAGTTTAGACCAAAAAGTATGCCAATTAGCAAGCGGTATAGAAACAAACCTCCTCACTTATGCAAACCCACAAAACCTCGAAGAAGAAAAAAAGAAATTCTTTGAAAAAATCAGCAAAAAAGAAGAATACAACCCTGTATTCACATACGCTCCAAGAAACCCCCTTTATTCATACTTTACCATGTCCCACTCATTCAACACTTACAAAAGTGAACTAAAAGAACTCCTCAACGAAATCAGCACCTATGAAGAAAATACACTTGCTTTGATTTTTGAAAAAAAAATACTTGATTTATTTGACAGAATGGAACTCATAAGGAGTGTTGGCACACAAAACTTTTCAGGTAACTCTGAATCATATTATGGAAGCATTGACCACAGGACACTAAAATTTGCAAAAGAATTTTTGAAAAAACAATTTGAACCAGAAAAAGAAGAAATTCGTTTTGAAGACGCAAAAAAAATTATTCAAACGTTCCTGAGAAAAAGAAAACTCTCCTATAAAGTTGTACAGCGCGAATCAACTGGTTCAAAATTTGCTGTTAATATACGCACAAAAGAAATCCTAATAAGCAAAAATGTTTTGCTTTCAACAACCTCCCTCAAAAGACTCATTGCACATGAAATTGAAGGACATATTTACAGGTACGAAAACGGGGCAAAACAACCCTATTTGATTTTTGCACGTGGATTATCAAAAGAAACAATAGAAACAGAAGAAGGAATAGCTGTTATTATTGAACAAGAACAAGGAATCAATATTGATTCCCAGCTAAAAGAATACTCTGGAAGAGTATTAGCAATAGAAATTGCAACAAAAAAAAGCTTTTATCAAACATTCCAAGAAATGAGGAACTATTTCTCCGATGAAGAAGCATTCAACCTAACATTAAGGGCAAAAAGAGGGACCTGGAAACAAGACCAAGAAGGGGCATTTACAAAAGATGCTTCATATCTTAAAGGGTATTTAGCAATTCAAGAATTCTTAAAAAAACAAAAACTTGAAGAACTTTATTATGGAAGATACTCTATAAACGATACTCCTTTAGCACTTGAAGTAGATGGATTGGTTAAACCAACTTATCTGCCTGATTTTTTAAAAAATGTTGAGAAAGTGAAAAAATGATAAATATTGATGAATCAAAAAAAATTTCCAAATTCAAGGAAATACACCTTCCAGCACTGGAAAAACTTTTTTCAATATATGAAATAAAACAAAACGATAACATACTTATTTGGTGCGATGATGCAAAAACAGTTGCACCAAGAATAGCTAAAACGATTTATTTAAAACTTAAGAAAATGAAATGCACTGTTTCAATAATTGTTGATAAGCCCACAAAAAAACTTGGATCAGCAACCAAAAAAACTCAAAAAGCAATAAAATCTCTAAAAAAAGGAGATGCTTTTTTCTCAATAGGCTCAGGAAACCGAGGATATGTTGAAGAAAATGGAAAACACGTTTTAATGAAAGAATTAATAAAAAAACAGCGCTTCAAAATGATTTCATTAGGAGGACTTTACTCTATAAAAGCCGAGAAAATAAATTCTTTTTTAAAAAGTTTTAACCATGATAAAAAAAAGGTTCACAAATTAAACAAAAAAATAAAAAAAATCCTTGAAAAAACAAAAGAAATTAAAATTACTTGTCCAAAAGGAACAAACCTACACATTTTGCTTGGAAAAAGACCAGTTATTTGCAATGAGGGAAACTGGAAAGAATACTCTACTAATTACCCCGTTGGAGAAACCTATACTTCACCTATCGAAAATTCCGTGAAAGGAATTGCTTTTGTTTCAAGCGCAAAAATAAGCGGCAAAACAATTCTCCCAAAAAAACCCGTAAAATTTATTTTTGAAAAAGGGATACTTGTTTCCACAAACAGCAAAGCAATTAATTCCAATCTGAAATATGTGGAAAAATTCAATAAAAGAAAAAAAATAAATAATTACAAAAACGCTGTTCGAACAATAGCTGAATTTGCAATAGGAACTAATAGTAAAGCATCCCTTGTAGGCGCAATGATTTGTGATGAAAAAGCACTTGGGACATGTCATTTTGCAACAGGAAACAACAAGCATTTAGGAGGAAAAAATTACTGCCACGGCCACTTTGATTATGTAATAGTAAAACCAAGTATTTGGTTTGATGGAAAACAAATAATGAAAAAAGGAAAATTAATTATATAAAAATAGTCTCATTTTTTTAAATAATTCTCAATACTCCTATCATAAGATTTTTCTTTTTCTTTAGAAAAATAACAAGCAGGAAGCTCTTTCCTTTTCCTGTGATAATCAATGCATTCACAACAGAGACCCTTTCTTTCGCAAGGGTAAGAACAATTACAACTCTTCAAATTCTGTTTTTGTCTACATTCCATTAAATTCACTCTTTAAAAATTGCAAGTGCAACAGCACTCCTTTTTAGTGCAGGTTTTGAACTCCTTAGAGTTCAAAAAGTGCATGCGCAGCAACCAAATTTAGTGCAGGTTTAATTGCTAACAAGCAATTAAAAGTGCACGGGAACGGGTTCGAACCGTTGAACGCACTAAGCGACCAGATAACTTAGAATTGAAAGCCCCAAAAGTTCTCTGTCCATTGCGAAGCAATGGGCAAGTACTTTCGCGAACCTTAACAAGGTTCCTTGAGTCTGGCGAGTTTGACCACTTCTCTACCCGTGCAGTCACTATGCCTTATGCTTGCATAAAGCCAGATTGTAAAAAAATTAGATTTAGTTAATTATTAAATACTGCTGTTAAGGAAAAAATCACTTGAATTCCAGAACATCATCCTGTTTGAGAGTGTAAAGATTCTTTCCCTTAAGAAATATTTTTCCTTCTTCTTTGGTAAGCAATTCCTGAACAGAATCGGAATTAATTTTTATATCAGAAAGCACTGCATCCTTGTCATTTATTTTTGTCTTCATTCTTTTTCGGAGTATTCCAGTCTCAACTATGCCTGAAACCATTATTTCTGTCCCAATATCATATACTCCAAAAATTCTGAAAGAAGAGGTTTTATCCTTTTTTTTAACTGTTACAGTTTCCGCCTGTGCTTTAGATTCAGGTCTAGCATGTTCAGGAATCAATATTTCAGCGCTCTCCGCACCGTCAAGAATCTTGTCCCCTTCAGTTACAGGCTCCTGCTTGTTTTTCCTCAAAAAATCAAAAATACTCATAAAAGAAACATTATTAGAAACAAATAAAAAGCATGGTTTGAGATAAAACTAGTACAAAAACAAAAACAATACAAATTTTGAAAAAATGAAGGCGAAAAACGCCTCCAAGAAAAAGATTTTACAAAAACATTGCATGCCAACTAACATCTACAGCAACATTTACTCTTTTTTACTGTTTTTTTAGCTTTCTTCTTAGCCATATTTTTCCCTCCGACAAAAAAACTTTTGTAATAAATACTAACCCTAAGTTTTATTTAAGGCTTTGTTTTTTATTTAAGCAAAATTTTTTAAAAATTCCATAATAAATATTTTTTTAAAATAAAAAACGCAATTAATAAAGAAAAAAATATTTTCAATCAGTTTAAAAGATTTTTCCCATTTCATTTTAACAGTGTAACAAAATGTTTTCAAACAATGACGCACAAAAAAATGGTTCTTCAAATGATAAAAATGGAATTGATTCCAAATTAAAAGAACAAAAATCAAAACTTACCCCTAATCCAAAAAAATTCCTTTTTGTTTCTTTTGAAAGTCTTAGCGGTGATTTGGCATGGCAATTAAAAAAAGAAGGACATGAAGTAAAGTGCTTTATTGAGCGAAAAGAAGATCAAGAGGTTTATGATGGAATTTTGGATAAAGTAAATTCATGGAAAGAACACTGCGACTGGGCAGATGTAATTGTTTTTGATGATGTTGGATTTGGTAAAGAGGCAGATGAATTGAGAAGCAAAGGAAAACTTGTTGTGGGAGGAAGCAAATATACTGATAAACTAGAAGAAGACAGGGAATTTGGGCAAAATGAAATGCAACGCGTCGGAATGAATGTCCTACCACATTGGGATTTGAGCGATTTTGGTGATGCAATTGAATTTATTAAAAAAAATCCCGGAAGATATGTTTTCAAGCCATCAGGCAACACTCCTTCCGATCAAAAAGGAATTCTCTTTTTAGGACAAGAAGAAGATGGAAAAGATTTAATTCAAATACTTGAACAAAACAGAAAATTATGGGCAAAAAAAATAAAACACTTTCAATTACAAAAAATGGCTGTAGGAGTAGAGGTGGCAGTAGGAGCTTTTTTTAATGGAAAAGACTTTATTTTGCCAATTAACATAAACTTTGAGCATAAAAAACTTTTTCCAGGAGATCTAGGCCCCTATACAGGAGAAATGGGAACACTAATGTTTTGGTCTCAGCCAAACGATATCTTTCGCAGAACCCTGGAAAAAATGAAAGAAGATTTGGAAAAATCCAAGTACATAGGGTATATTGACATTAACTGCATAGCTAATGCAAAAGGAATCTTTCCGCTTGAATTCACTTCAAGGTTTGGCTACCCAACAATAAGCATTCAAATAGAAGGAATCACAAGCGAAATGGGTGAAACACTTTACAAAATGGCACGCGGAGAAAACTTTGAAATAAAAACAAAAAAAGGGTTTCAAATAGGGGTTGTTATTGCAGTACCCCCATTTCCATTCCAAGACCAAAAAGAAAGTTACATTTACAAGGATTTGTCAATATTATTTAAAAAACCAAATCTGGACGGGTTCCATTTAGGAGATGTAAAATATATTGATGAATTTTGGACTATCGCTGGCGAAACAGGGTATGCACTAGTAATCACCGGCTCAGGGAACACTGTTGAAGAAGCAAGAAAACAAACTTACTCACGTGTAAGAAATATTATGATACAAAATATGTATTACAGAACAGACATTGGACTAAAATGGTTTTCTGATTCAGACAAACTGCATACTGAAGGCTATCTCTTCAGCTGAGGCAATCAATATGGTATCAAAAAAAGAAATCATTGAGAATCTCTCAAACACTTACTGCAGATTAAAACCATCAAAGTGCCACGGAGTAGGAGTATATGCGATTAAAGATATTCCAAAAGGGATTAATCCATTCAAACGGGAAAAACCACAATCTTGGATAAAAATAAATATCAAAGAAATTGGGATAACTAATAAAGAAATAATAAAGATGATTGATGCATTTTATGTAATAAAAAAAAATGGGGACTTTTGGGTAAATTCAGGCGGATTAGTCTCAATGGGAATGTCATTTTACCTTAATACTTCAAAAAAACCAAACATAAGAACAACTGATGATGGCGAACATTTTAAAACAATCAAAAAAATAAAAAAAGGGGAAGAATTGCTTACAGATTACGCGGATTATGATTGGAAATATAAATAATTAATATGAAAATTACTCTAATTTTAAAAAGGTTAAAACCATGAAAAAATACCCTTCAAAAGTAATTAATATTTCTTATGGCAAAGCATTAATTGCAACAAAAAATCTTCTTTCAGGAACAATAGTTGAAACTTTTAAAGGGAAAATAATGACCTATGAAAAAGTACCAATTGAAATGATTCGTTACGCAATTCATATTGGTGATGGGAAAAAAAATAAATGGCTTGTTTCAAAAACAAACGCAATTTATGCCAACCATTCATGTAACCCAAATTGCTCAATTGATGATAACTTAAATATTGTTACAATAAAAAAAATAAAAAAAGGAAAAGAACTAACATACAGCTATAATTTATTGGAAGAAAATGAACAAGAATCAGATTTTGTTTGGGACAAAAGATGGAACTTTGAATGCAAATGCGGCTCAAAAAACTGTCAAAAAAACATTGACAGATATAAAAAAAATTGCTGAAAAATTGATTCTAAAACAATAAGGTTATATTTTCAGATATATAAAAAAATATTTGAACACAAAATTATGCAAATAAAACAAAAAGTTACCTTGGAAACTAGCTAATATTAAGTTTGCATAAAAAGAACAAGCAAATAAACATTACTACTTATCAGAAATTTTTGTGGCTGTCCAGCTAACAAACCTTGGACCACAGAAAACATCGCGTTGGTTGCTGTTTGAGGATAAAGGCCCTGAACCTGTTTTAACCATGGCGTCCCAAGTGTTATTCAGCATAAAGGCATCGGGGGCTACGTACTCAATGCTGGTAAATTCGGTTCCATCAGCATTCATAGTAAAAGCAGCTTGTCCAGACAATCCCTTGCCGAACGAAACTGATGAGGAATACGGATCCGGTCCTGTCGGAAAATTGAACAAAAAGCTATGCTTGGAAAGAGGATCATACCTTCTTCCGTCTGGATTAACAGAACTCTTTTCAATTAACCCATAATTCTCAGGATCAGTAGGGTCCCTTGGAAGCAAAGGCAGGCTTATTGCAGTATACTTAAGATCGCTTGAGCCTTCAGGCAACTCAGGCGTCACTCCATTTGCACCCGTGCCAAAGTCAGAATCATCCGCCCAAATATTTGTTACCCACACTGTGTGCTGGTCCCAGAAATTAAACGTGCTACCGGGCGCGGGATCTTTGGGCTTCGGAATAAAGACCGCGCGAATTATTAAAGTTCCAGTGACTTCCCCAGTCTTATCGCTCTCAGGTCTTTCCACACAACTCCTGTCAGTGTGATAAGTATAGATTCCCTCAAACTCCCATGTACCAACATAAGGATTCACTGCGACCGGATTTATCACCGTTTGGGCGCCACAATCATCCCCAATACAACACTTTTCTCCAATTGGTTTACAAAACATTCCACAAAAAACTTGCCCAACAGGACACTGCTTACAAGTTCCCCCCCCCCGCAACCACTTGATGGTTGCAAGCAATAACCATTCACAGCACCATCATTACAACAAATAGCATTAGTAGGAATACAACCGTTTCCACAAACCTGAAGAGAAGAAGGACACTGAGTAGTACCACCATTATTTTGGGTTACGCTTTGATCCGTACAACCAAATAAAAATAAACTTACAACTACACAAACAAAAGCAAACAAAAAAAACTTATACCCAACCATGTTCTAATAAGAGATTTTTACTACTTAAATAATTAACTATAACCTTCAAAACTAGACCAAAAACGTTGAGGACGGGCGCGGGCAAAGTTGAATATAAAACAAGATTTTGGAACTGGATCATTAAACTATTTTTCTAACAATTCAAGAAGTTTTGCACTATCTTCTTCACTCAAAATAATAAGATTATTTTTCTCGACAGAAACAGAATATTCTGACTCGGACAATCCCGAAATATAATAAGTGACCCTATGTGGGCAAATACAAGTAGCCATTGTTCTTGATGAAAGAATTACCCCTGCCCAATTTGAATAATACCCGTTTTGTATTTTAATCTCTTTTCCATCAACTTTGTAACTAAATATTTTTGGTTTTTGAACACAATTAATCCAAATCATTGAGTCAATTATTAATTCACCTTCGGAGTTAAATTTTTGAGACAACAAAATATTGTCATTGTAATTAGAAAGATTTTTGTATAAAAAATATTCAATGTGATTGTTACATTCCTCAAAAACAACTCTGCCACCAGATGTATTCCCAAAGGGCAAAAATAAAAAACCCACAACCAAAAACAAAACTATTAGTATTACAACCACAACAAAAATTAATTTTTTCATGAAAGCCAACTTTATCGAATAAACCTTCTTTTATTTATAAGCTTAACTTACGCTGAGGACGAGATTTGAACTCGTGCTCCCTTTCAGGAAACGGATTAGCAATCCGCCGCATTTGACCACTCTGCCACCTCAGCTGCGAATAAAAAAATCTTGTGTGGAAAGATTAAAAACACTGCCTTTATGCGTGAAAGTCAGAATTAAAAACAACCTTGTTGTTACTAGTTTACTTAACAAATCGGTGATTACTTGCTCGACCAATACACTAATGGCTCAAAGAACTTGAAATTATCAATAATAGAAGGTTCATTCAACGCAGTAATGGTTGGTGCAGGAATTTCATTCATAGTTGCTTTTGCAGTAATGCTTGGGGCAAATAGTATTGAAGTAGGATTGCTTTCAGCATTACCTGCTCTCTTAGGAGCATGGGCACAATTATTCTCAATAAAAATACTTGATTTTTATAAAAGCAGAAAAAAATTAATTATGGCAGCTGTTTTTTTTCAAGCAATAAGCTGGATACCAATAATGATTATTCCTTTTATTATAAAAGAAAACAGTGTTTTTTGGGTAATAATATTTTACACCATAGGAACTGTTTTTGGTTCAATCGGAGCACCAGCTTGGCAAAGCTGGATGAAAAGCATTACTCCGCAAAAAATAATTGGAAAATACTTTGGAATAAGAAACTCTATTATTGGGGCAATTGCGTTAATAACAATGCTTTCCGCAGGATTTACTCTAAATTTTTTTACCCAACACGCCTTACTTGTTTATACAGGAATATTTGGAGTATCACTAATAGGGAGAATGTGCTCGAATTACTTTTTTTCAAAAATAAGTGAACCTGAACCAGAAAAAGAAGAAATTCTTCCTGATGAAAAAACCACTTTTAAAGAATTTGCTAAAGATTTATTAAAAACTAATTTTGGTTACTTTGTTTTATTCGGAAGTTTAATGACTTTCGGATTATCCTTAACAGGCCCCTTTCTTTCATTTTATTGGTTAAATTATTTAGGATTAAAAAGTAATTACTTATTATACACAATAATACTTGGTTCCTCCGCAGTATCTGCGTTATTATCTATGCCTTATTGGGGAAAATTAATTGATAGATACGGGGTAAGAAAAATATTGAAGGCAACTTCTTATTTAGCAATTTCTTTCCCAATACTAATAATACTTGTACGCGCTCCTGAATGGATTATTTTAGTTGAAATACTTAACGGAGTTATTTTTAGTGGATTCAATCTCGCATTAGCAAGTTTTATTTACAAATTTTCAGGGGAATCAAGAATAATGAGGTACGCGAGTTACCAAGCAGTATTTTTTGGAACCTCAGCTTTCCTAGGAACCATAATAAGTGGTTTTATTCAAAGTTTCGAATTCTCTTTCTGGATAATCAATACTTCATTTTACCTTGTTTGTTTAATCTCAATAATAGTAAGATTTATTTCTTACAAATCACTAATAAATAAAATAAAAGAAGAAAGAGCAGTTGAATACATAGAGAGTAAAAAAATTGTTCAAAGCATACTAACATTTACTCCTTTAAGAGAAACAGTGCTTTCAAACACTTTTGAATTATTTATTTTTGGAACCGAACAAATAAAACACACTTTGTACGGAACAGCAAGGATAATTGACAAAGTAGCAGAACAAAGTATAGAAGACGCAAAAAAAATAGGAGAAATAGGATACAAAGGAATACAACACGTATCAAACAAGGCTAATGTAACAATAAAAAGAATAGAAGAACTTAGCGAAGAAAGTTTGGAAGAAGTTGGAGAAATCAGTTTTATAGGATTGAAACATGTAAAAAATACAGCTAGCATCACTATAAAAAAAATAGGAGAAATAGGGGTAGGGGGAATGGGAGGAGTAAAAAAAATAGGAGAAATAGGAAACCTAGGATTGTATAAAGTAAAAAAAGCAACTATTATAATAGGAAAAGAAAGTATAGAAGGCACAAAAAAAATAGGGGAAATAGGAAACCTAGGAGTATATATTGTAAAAAACGCAACTATCACAATTGGAAAAGAAAGTGCTAATGGAATAAAAAAAATAAAGGAATTTGGTTCAAAAAACATAAGGAATAAATTACAAAGAAAAAACAAATTATGATATTTAAGGTAAAAAACTTAGTTTTAATTTGAATCCCTGAGCTGCTTTTGCCATAACAACGGTTCCTGAATAAGGTTTTCTTCCTTCAGTAAAAATATTCATGCTCCCCCATAAATCTCCGCCACCTAGTTTGAAATGCCCAGAAGAACGCATAATTTTAAGATTAGAAATTTCTATTTTTTTGAATTTGTTTCCCTCAAAAGTATTTATTGTTGCTTTCGCAAGGGGGCCATCAACGTCAACAACATCACATTCCTTAATATTGTTCATTTCCATTCCCAGCTTTACACAGGAAAGAACATTATCCCCTTCATCAAACTCAAGAACAAGAGTTTTTTTCTTAATTGGCTCTTTAATTATAATTGAATCTATTTGTCTAGGCATAAGTATTACCGATTTCAAACTGACACAATTAAATGCATGGGGTTTTTAACACTTATTATGAGGCAAAACTATTCTCAAATCAAATAAAAAAACTCTTTTTCAAAACCCAAATCCTTTTTTACTTTTTCTGCCAATTTCTTTTTCAACTTCTTTCTCTTTATCAGTTCTAACAATCAATAATACTTTATCATCCTTATTTATTTTTGTTTCCTTATAAAAGCAATATTTTCCTTCACAATAAGTCGCAATCGCATTATAATTTTTCCCCCTTACATAGCCAATTTCTTTGCCTAAAAGATTTGTTTCAATAGCAGGAATCTCCATTATATCAAACTCTCCCGCACCAACATTAACAAGTTCACTTACAGCAGGCCTAGAAATCATTAATTCAACAGTATGAGCAGCAAAATACTCTTCATTAATAGGAGTAAAACCAAGTTTTTTTAACATGCCCTCCACATCAGGATTATCTATTCTTACAAAAATCTTTTTTGCACCAGCCTCTTTAGCGTACATTGCTGAAAGAATATTATCCTTTTCAATATCTGAAGCAGAAATAAAAACAGCACACTTATCCAATTCCAAATCATCAAGTACTTCAGGTTTAGTTGCATCAGCATTCACTACATTAAAACCAAATTCATCAGTTATACTCATAGCTTCCTCTTTTTTCTTTACCACTAAAACAACCTTATTCTTGCTTTCCTTCAAGATCAACCTAGCCAATTCACAAGCAAGCTCTGAAAACCCAACAATAACAATATACATTATCCCACCAGATACAATAAGACTATTGAAAAAGGTTTTTATAAGAGTAACCTTACAAAAAAATATAAAAAAAAGGAAAAAAATTAAATCTTGCTTCCAAAACCAATTCCTTTTAACAGAATAAGCAAAGGAAGAATCTCCATTCTGCCAATAATCATGTGCAAGCTAAGCAAAAATTTAAGAAAAATAGGCATTGCAAACCATGAATTGCCTGAAACAACATTCAGACCAACATTTCCTTGAGCTGATGCAACTGTAAAAATTGAATCCACCAACCCATAACCAAAAAGCATGAATATTATTGCGCCAAGGGCAAGGAAAAAAATATACAAAACCATGTAAGAAAGAGCCTTCAAAGCGGCTTCATCAGAAATAACTCTTGAACCAATTTTTATAGGCAAAAGCGCTTTAGAAGGAAGAAAAGCCTTATGAATTTCCCTTCTTATTACCTGAAACAAAATCAATATTCTCCAAATCTTTAAAGCACCAGTTGTAGAACCATAACAAGCACCAAAAATCATTAACAAAATAATTACAAAAAGTGATAAAGCAGGAAAATTATTTAAAACAACTAAATTTGTATTACCTGTCCCAGTTATCGCTGAAACAATATAAAAAAAAGCATCAAAAAAAGCATAATTCTTGAAAACAAAAAAATTAATAAAAACAAGAACTGTTGCTGCAAAAATTATTGTGAAAAAAAACTTTAATTCAGGATTTGTTAAAAAACGCCTAATTTTTCCTCTAAGCAAATCATAATGAGCTTCAAAACTTATTCCTCCAAGGAGCATAAGCAAAACAGCCACTGACATCGCGCCAGGACCAAACAAACCCACACCGACAGAGTTAGTGGAAAACCCACCAGTAGCAATAGAGGTAAAAGAATGAATCACTGCATCAAACAAACTCAATCCAGCAAACAAAAACAAAGCAACACCCAAAATAGTGTAAATAAAATAAATAGAGAGAATCGTTCTTGCAATCCTCTTAGCACTAGTAAAAAATTCTTCTGATCTGCCTTCAGCAACAAAAAGATTGTAAATCGTTTCAGGTCTATCATAAAAAAGAAGGGCAAGTAAAACAATCCCAAACCCGCCCATCCATTGGATGAACCCGCGCCAAAAATTCAGTGAATGCGGCAAAAACTCTGGCTGAGGAATCATACTCATCCCAGTTCCAGACCAACCTGAAACACTCTCAAAAAAAGCATCTATTGGAGAAATACCAAAAAAAAGAAAAGGAATCGCAGCCACAACCCCCACAGTAAACCAAGCAAGAGCAATTGAAATAATTGCATGCTTAAACCTTGTTTGCTTGTATCCAATAAATTTCCTCAAAAAAGTAAAAACAACTACTAAAGTAAAACCAATTACAGCAAATATTTCAGTATAAATCAATTCATTGTAAATAATAGAAACAATTACAGGAATAACCATGCTCGCGCCAATAAAACGCATCATATTAGAAAGAGTAAAAAGAATTACTACCCAATCATTCCTGTCAAGCTCAGCCATGTTACCAAAAAAACAAGGTTATTATAATTTAAAAAACAATCTAAGAAGAAAAATGAAAACAATAATAGCTTGTTTAGGCAAAATCAAGAAAACTTGTATTTTGAGTCTTTAAAATCAAAAGTAGAAAAATAATCATTAGGGGTTTCAGCTCTTCGAATCATTTTAACTTTTCCATTCATTTGAAGCAAAAGTTCAGCACTTCTTAATTTTCCATTATAATTAAAGCCCATTGCATAACCATGCGCTCCTGCATTGTGAATAGCAAGCAAATCCCCTATAAGTATTTCAGGCAACAATCTGTCCACAGCAAATTTGTCATTATTTTCACACAAAGAACCAACAATATCATATTTCTTATTACATGAAGCATTTTCTTTTCCCAAAACGGTTATGTGGTGGTAAGCCCTATACAAAGCAGGACGCATAAGGTTCGCCATGCACGCATCAACCCCAATATACTCTTTGTAAATATGCTTTTCGTGAATTGCTCTTGTAATCAAATAATCAAAAGGCCCAGTAACCATCCGACCATTCTCCATCACTACTTTTAGAGGAACCAAATTATTTTTAACAATTTTTTCTTCATACAATTTTTTTATTCCATTTGAAACAAAACCCAAATCCACTGATTTCTGTTCGGGTTTATATGGAATCCCTATTCCTCCTCCAAGATTAACAAACTCAAATTTTATTCCTAATTTTTTTGAAATCTCAACAACTAAATCAAAAAGCATTTCTGCGGTTTGAACAAAAGCCTCTGGCCTTAATTCATTTGAAGCAACCATTGTATGCAAACCAAATCGCTTTACCCCTTTTGATTTCATTGTCTTATAAGCCTCAAAAAGCTGGTCTTTTGTTAAACCATATTTTGCATCCTGAGGATTACCAATAACATTTCCCTCAGCAGTTGCCCTTAATGGACCAGGATTATATCTAAAACAAATTAATTCAGGTAACTTTCCTCCAAGAGATTCTTCTAAAAAAGAAATATGGGTAATATCATCAAGATTAATTATTGCTCCAAGCTCAAACGCTTTTTTGAATTCATTGGCAGGAGTATTATTAGAGGTAAACATTATTTGTTCCCCTTTCAAACCAACTTTTTCGACAAGTAACAATTCAGGCAAAGAACTACAATCAGCACCCATCCCCTCTTCCTTTAAAATTTCCATTAAATACGGATTAGGACAGGCTTTAACAGCAAAATAATTCATGAAACCAGGAATCCAGGAAAAATTCTTATACAAATCTTGTGCATTCTCCCTAATCCCTTTTTCATCATACAAATGAAAAGGAGTTGGAAAAATTTTGATTATTTCTTCAACCTGTTGTTTAGTAAAAAACAAATCATTGTTATTATTCATTTTCTCATTCCTCAAAAAAACCCTAAATTTGTCCAAGAATTTGAGTTGTTCAAATCTTCAAATTATTTTTAATACTCTCCACAGCTTTGATTATATTTTCCCTGTGCCCAAAAGCACTCACCCTGAAATAACCTTCCCCATTTGGGCCAAAACCTGAACCAGGAGTTACCACAACATGTGCTTCTGAAAGCATTTTGTCAAAAAACTCCCATGACTTCATTCCATTAGGAGTTTTTACCCACAAATAAGGAGCATTCACTCCACCAGAAACAACTTTCAATCCCTTTTCTTCTAAACCCTTTTTTATTATTTTAGCATTTTCCATATAATAAGCAATAATTTCTTTGTTTTCTTTCATCCCCTGTTCTGTCAAACAAGCCATTCCCCCATCCTGCACAATATTTGAGGCACCATTAAACATTGTTATTTGCCTCCTATTCCACATAGAATTTAATTTTCCCGCACCAGAATTTTCACAAACACAATTTTTTGGAACAACAGCCCAACCCAGTCTTACCCCAGTAAAACCAGCCATTTTTGAAAAACTATTTATTTCAATCGCACAATCCTTTGCCCCCTTTATTTCATAAATGCTTTTAGGCAAAGAACTATCTGAAATAAATTCATTATAAGCAGCATCAAAAATTATTATAGATTTATTTTCTTTTGCATAATTTACAAATTTCTCCAACTGTTCTTTGGTTGCCACTCCACCAGTAGGGTTATTAGGGGAACATAAATAAATCAAATCAGCTTTTTGTTTCGGCAAATCAGGAAAAAAATTATTTTTTTCATCACAAGGCATATAAATTAGTCCTTCATATTTTCCATAAATATTAGCACCAGTTCTTCCCGCAATAACATTTGTATCAACATAAACAGGATAAACTGGATCCTGAACCGCAATAATTGCTTCTTGTGAA
>Ga0265297_10005235_pt1 | contig 20092 bp, 20 predicted proteins | sample Munlanlwell13791_FD_192502 | JGI IMG/M metagenome (GOLD analysis project Ga0265297, IMG submission 192502) | Leachate microbial communities from a municipal landfill in Southern Ontario, Canada - Leachate well 137-91 | ecosystem: Engineered > Solid waste > Landfill > Unclassified | place...
AAACCTTGGAGGAGAAGCTTAAAAAAATCTTTAAACCGTAAAACTGACGCCATACCTACACACTATCTTCCGGTAACATTTAATTATGAGGCAACGGGGAGGGAAACAAATTATTGCGAAAAAATAAAAAAAGCTGCAAAAATCATTTTGCAGCTTTGGATAGAGAGTAATTGTCTTTTTATTGGCTGCTATTTTTGTAAGGCTCGTTCCTCTCTTCTTTTCTTTGCAAATATTCGTATTGGGGTGCCACGGAAACCGAAAGCCTTTCTAATAGTATTTTCGATATAACGGATATAAGAAAAATGCACACCTTGTGGATAATTCACAAACACAATGAACGTTGGAGGATTGATGCCCGCCTGGGTTGCGTAATAGTATTTGACCCGTTTCCCCTGATAAATGGGGGGCTCATGCGCTGCTACCAGACGCTCGAAAACCTTGTTTAATTCTGCTGTGGGTATCCGTCGTTTTCGTTCTGCAATAACTGCATCAATTTCATCAAAAATATTTGTTATACGCTGTCTGGTAACGGCTGATATGGTCAGGATGGGGGCATAATCCACAAATTTAAGCCGCTGTTGTACTTCCTTTATAAACTGTTTATAGCGTTCTTCTTTGTTTTGAACCAGATCCCATTTATTCAAAAGAAGAATAATTCCCTTTCCTGCATTATGAGCAAGCCCCACAATCCGCTCGTCCTGCTCGGTAATGCCCTCGGAAGCATCCATCAGCACCAACGCAAGGTCGGCTCCGCTGATACTTTTCATTGCTCTCATTACGCTGTATTTTTCGACGCCCTGGCTGATTCTGCCCCTGCTTCGTATGCCGGCAGTATCAACAAGAATATATTTTCTACCATAATATCGGTATTCACTATTGATGGAGTCCCGGGTTGTTCCCGCGACAGGACTTACAATCATCCTGGTTTCACCAACCAGTGCGTTGATAAAGGAAGATTTTCCCACATTCGGTCTGCCAATAACTGCGATTTTCGGAACATCAAGATCATCCTGTTGTGCCACTGCAGGAGCTTCCGGAAGAAAACGGACCAATTCATCCATGAGATCCGAAAAACCCGCTCCATGTTTTGCGGAGAGCGAATATACTGTTTCAATCCCAAGTCGATAAAAATCCGGGACAAGAGCCTCTTGTTGATTGCCATCCACCTTATTCACCGCATACATGACGGGTTTTCCTGATGCGCGCAGCCGCTGCGATACTTCCATATCAGTCGGGAGGAGTCCCTGCTTTCCGTCCATGAGAAACAGAATAACATCCGCTTCTTCGATTGCCAGCGTTGTCTGTTCGCGCATTTTTGAATACATGAGGTCTTCGATTTCAGGCTCGAACCCGCCGGTATCAATAAGCAAAAACCGTTTATTGTTCCATTCGGCTTCCGCATAATTACGGTCGCGAGTAACGCCCGGAACATCCTCGGTAATGGCGAAATTCCTGCCAAGAATACGATTAAACAGGGTTGATTTGCCGACGTTTGGCCTGCCAACTATGGCTATAACGGGAAGTGACATACTCGTAAAGGCAATCTCAAAAAGAAATGGAAAAACTCTCAATACGTCTAAGCCAGACATCAGCTTGCATGTTTGCTAGTCTGAATTTACGAGGATTTAGATTTTGAATTCAAGATTTGCCGTAAGGCACTATAGCATGCAGTACAAGGGAAGTTCAAGAAAAAACCTTGCGGTGCTCTCATAATTGTGATATTTTTTTACTCGCAGAAGCGAGGTCAATGCATATGAAAATTGTGTTTTCGATTCTCAGTATATGCGGTGTCGTCTTTTTTTCGTTTTTTGCGGAGGCTAATTTTTACCGCTACCAGGACAGGGATGGCAGGGAATTTTTCACGAACGACATAAAACAAATCCCGCCCGAATATCAGAAGACTGCAAGTGTTGTGCAGCCGGATGAAAACCGGGTCACTACCGGTGAACACCCTTCACGAAAAAAAAGCACGACAATGGTCAAGGAACATAAAGACCGGCAGGGAAAAGGCGAGGAATACTGGAGAAAAAAAGCATCGAAACTTCGTCAAAAACTGCGTGATCAGCAGGATGAATATCACCTGGTCTTGAAACAACTTGAAAATCAAGACCAGTCGGGATCAAACTACGTTAAAAAGAAATCACGAACAAGCCTTGAAAAAAAGAAACTGAAACTTGAAAAGGACATAGCACAAACCCGGCGAAAACTGGACGTTGACCTTGTTGAAGAAGCTCGCAGGGCAGATGCCTATCCCGGATGGATTCGAGAATAATGCAGACAACAATTTCCACAATCACATGCGATTCCGATCATCATGAAAAAAATTATTATTGAGAAGAGCATTCTTGATGCCACTGACAGTCATAGCGCCTTTTTTAGCCGGGGCAATATCCAGGTTTATCCGGCATACAGCGCAGAAGAAGCTCTGCACATCTATGAAGTTACCGGCTCAGATATGATTATCGTTGACGCGGGGTTGCCTGTTATGGGTGGTATAAAGCTTTGCTTGCGCATCAGACAGACGGCAAATCTTAAAAATGTATCTCTTATCCTTGTTTGTGCCGAAGCTGAGATGTTTTCCGCCAGAAAAGCCGGAGCGAATGCGGTAGTACCCAAGCCAATTGATTCTCCCCGGCTTTTTTCCGTGATTGCGGAATTGCTCATGGTTTCCCGGCGAAAAGATTTGAGAGTTCCCCTGTCTGTCTCGGTACGGAGTCTTGGAGAGAGTGCTGTTTTCTCAGCAGAATCCCGTAATATAAGCATATCCGGCATGTTGTTGGAAACTGATCTGACGCTTGCCCTCAACGATCGCCTGGCTTGTACGTTCAACGTTGCTCATAATAAGATTACAGCCGAATGTATGGTTGTGCGGATACAGGAAAGTACGGCAAATAAACAGCAGTACGGTGTGCAGTTTTTAAATCCTGATATAAAATCGATGATTATCATCGAGCAGTTTGTGAAAGCACAGTCACGGAAGTAACTGTTTGCTTTGTCCGGAGGTATCCTTGGAAGAACGGTATGATTTTAAAAATATTGAGGAACGCCGCCAACGGAACTGGCAGGATCAGAAAACCTTTCAGGTAACTGAAGATTCCTCAAAGAAAAAGTATTATTGCCTTGAGATGTTTCCCTATCCTTCTGGGAAAATCCATATGGGACACGTTCGCAATTATGCCATCGGCGATGTGATATCTCGCTATAAGCGCATGCGTGGTTTTAACGTGCTTCATCCCATGGGCTGGGATTCATTCGGGCTGCCTGCTGAAAATGCAGCAATCCAGCATGGTATTCATCCCTCAACATGGACACTTGAAAATATCAGCTTTATGCGGGACAAGCAACTGAAGAGGCTTGGTCTGTCCTATGATTGGAGTCGGGAAGTAGCTACCTGCAATGAAGATTATTATCGGTGGAATCAATGGCTTTTCTTAAAAATGTATGAGCGCGGGCTTGCCTATAAAAAACGCTCGTATGTCAATTGGTGCCCCTCCTGTAATACCGTTCTTGCAAATGAACAAGTCGAAGATGGTCAATGCTGGCGTTGCAGCTCTCAGGTAACGCACAAAGAACTTGATCAGTGGTTTTTCAAAATTACTGCTTATGCTGACGAACTCCTTGCCTGGTGCGACCGGCTGCCGGGTTGGCCGGAGCGTGTTCTTACTATGCAACGAAACTGGATCGGGAAATCCATGGGTGTTGAAGTGGACTTTCCCGTTCAGGGAAGCGTACAGAAACTTACGATTTTTACCACACGACCTGACACACTGTTCGGTGTCACCTTTATGTGTATTGCCCCCGAGCACCCGCTTCTCGAAACACTTATTCAAGGGAAACCGCAAGCACCCGCAGTTCGCGATTTTGTTCAGCGGGTCATGCGTGAAGATAAGGCAACACGTACAGATGAGAAAAGAGAAAAAGAAGGCATTTTTACCGGTGCCTATGCAATTAATCCCTTGAACAATCGGCAGGTACCCATTTGGGTTGGAAATTTTGTACTTCTTGAATACGGCACCGGCGCAATCATGTCCGTTCCGGCTCACGACCAGCGAGATTTCGAATTTTCGAAAAAATTCGGACTTGAAATAATTATTGTAATTCAAAATGCAGAAAAAAATATACATCCAAAAAGCATGACTCAGGCATACGAAGATGACGGAATCATGGCAAACTCCGGACCCTATGATGGACTTGCAAACACTTCGGCAAAAGAAAAAATTGTCGACGACATCGCACATGCTGGTCTGGGAAAACGCACGGTGAATTGGCGGCTTCGGGATTGGGGGATTTCCCGGCAGCGTTATTGGGGGACCCCGATTCCCATCATTTATTGCGAACAATGCGGCACTGTTCCAGTACCGGAACAGGATCTCCCCGTGCGATTACCGATGGATGTGGAATTAACAGGAAGAGGGCAATCGCCGCTTGGAGAATCAACCTCTTTTTGCTCGGTGCGCTGTCCGAAATGTGGAGGACAGGCGAGACGAGAAACGGACACGATGGATACGTTTGTGGATTCTTCCTGGTATTTCCTTCGCTACTGCTCACCCCGGGAACATCACGCGCCATTTGACAAAAAAGCTGCGATGTACTGGATGAATGTGGATCAGTATATTGGGGGTATTGAACATGCGGTGCTGCATCTGCTCTATGCCCGTTTTTTTACGAAGGTTGTTCGGGATCTCGGTCTGTACGACGGTGATGAGCCGTTTCAAAATCTGCTTACCCAGGGCATGGTGATCAAAGATGGGGCAAAGATGAGCAAATCAAAAGGCAACGTGGTCGATCCCGATTTTATTCTTACAAAATATGGCGCTGATACGGCACGTTTGTTTTCTCTTTTTGCCGCTCCGCCGGAACGGGATCTCGACTGGAATGATCAAGGCGTGGAAGGAGCGTTTCGGTTTTTGCATCGTATCTGGGCGATTATCTATCGATATAGCGCCGATATTGCGACGGTACAGCCGGCGGGAATAGAAGCGCGAGGCGACCGATTGTATCGAAAAACCCATACGACGATCAAAAAGGTAACCGAAGATATCGAACGAGATTTTCATTTCAATACAGCCATTGCAGCGCTTATGGAACTGGTGAATGAACTATACGATTACACATCAGCCGGCACCAAAAAGGATGTCCAGCTGCCTGTTCTACGTACAGCATTTGACGCACTGATGCTTCTGATCGCTCCTTTTGCACCTCACATTGCTGAGGAACTCTGGGAATCCACGGGAAAGAGGGGAAGCATTGTGAACGCTCCCTGGCCTTCGTATGATCCGGAAGCGATTGTTTCTTCTGAAATAACCATGGTTGTTCAGGTTAATGGAAAGGTAAGGAGCAAACTGATTTTTCCGACAGATGCGTCGAAACAGGATATGGAAGCAGCAGCTCTTGCCGATGCCCGGGTCAAGGAATTTACCGGCGGGAAACCGCCTAAGAAAGTGATTATAGTTCCAGGAAAGCTGGTAAATGTGGTATGCTGAGCATGCGCACGCTAAAGGAGGTTCTGTGAAAAAGACCGTTTCCCTCTTCTCTATGATTCCAATGTTCATTGCTCTTGTTGCCATGCTTTCGTCATGCGGCTATCGATTTACACCAATGAGCAGCATTATTCCGGAAGGGGCCAAAACAATTGCGATACCGGTTTTTTTGAATGGAACCAATGAACCATATCTCGATACTGAGCTGACTCGGGCAGTTGTTGAAGAATTTTTTACGGACGGCAGACTCACGGTTGTCAGCCTGGAACGGGCCGATCTTATCCTGCGTGGTACCGTAACAAAATTCGATGCTGCGCCTGTTGCATATACGGCTGATTCGCGTGTCCAGACGTATAATATCAGCATCGGCGTGAGTCTTAGTCTTGAGGATGTTAAAACCCAGAAAATACTCTTACAGGAAAAAGGGCTGGGATCTATTTTTGTGCAGTCCTATGCAGTTACGCTTGAGACTATCTCCGCCACAAAAACTGCAAAAGAAGCCGCAATGAGAAATGCAAGCAAAGATATTGCTTCTTCAATCCGGAGCAAGGTACTGGAAGGATTTTGATTTCCCGACTCAAAGTTTTATAAAAATACCGGCAGTGATACATACGGTTTCATCCGCACGATATGTTCGATATTTTACCCATGATTTTCCATGACCAAATATTCTGATTTAATACGAGCACTCATACAAGGACCGTTTTCCCCACTGTATTTTTTCTACGGGGAAGAGGAATTTTTGATACAGGAAGCCGTTGACCTTATCATGCAACGTGCCGTTGATCCCGGCATGCGTGATTTCAATCTCAACACAGTGTATTGTCGCGATACCTCCATTTCGCAGCTTCTTAATCTTGCCCAAACGCTACCGTTTATGTCCGAAAAGCGGCTGCTCATCGTAAAAGAAATCGATTTACTCAAAGCGGACGATATCGAGGAGCTGCTGCCGTATCTTCATGATCCTTCTCCCTCCACCTGCCTTGTGATGATTTCGCATCAGGCGCGATATGACAACAAAAAAGTAATTAGCGCAGTCGAGACACAGGGCATGGTGACGCGATTTTTTCCGCTTCTGGACCGGGAGATTCTAACCTGGATGGAAGAGTGGGCGAGGACTCGGAACCTGACCTTACAGCGTGATGCGGCTCTGTATCTCTGGCAGGCTGTAGGAAACGATCTTCAGAAGATTAAGAACGAGCTCGACAAAGTTGGAATTTTCATTCACGATAAAAAAGCCATAACACTTGGTGATGTCAAGGCGGTGGTGGGGGATTTCCGGGAATATACCTCATTTGCATTTGCCGAGGCTCTCGGAAAGAAAGATCAGGAACGGGCCTTTCTTATTCTTTCGCGGCTTATGCAGGAAGGTGAACATCCGGTAGGATTGCTGGGACTGGTTGCCTGGAATTTTCGGAGACTTATGCAGGCAAAGGAACTAGAGCGATCAGGCAGCACCTTTGAGGAAATCAAGCGAAAGCTGAATGTGATTTTTCACCAAGCGTTCTCATTTCAAGAGCAGATAAAACGGTATAGTATGGATGAACTTCAGAATGTATTTGAAATTTTATTGAAAACTGATGAAGAATTGAAATCAAGCGGATTAAACAACAAGCTGATTATGGAACGAATGATTTTGAAGATATGCAGAACCTAACACAGATAAAAAAAAGGTTAGAAGCTGAAAAACCTCTAACCTCACTCAATCAATTCTTCTCTTATTTTGTGGCGCCGGCGTTTATCTTGCTGACTTTCGAAGAAAGCCGGGAAATTTTCCGTGAAGCATTGCTCTTATGCACAATCCCCTGCGAAGCTGCTTTCTGGTAGGCCTTCATGGCCGAGACCATGGCCTGTTTTGCCGCATCGGTATTTTTTGCCTCAACAGCCTGCTCCACTTTTTTTGCCATAGTTTTCAAGGCTGATTTTACTGATTTATTGATGAGATGCTTCTTTTCTGCCTGGGTTTGTCTTTTGATTGCTGATTTATGTGTTGCCACGTTTGAAGCCTCCTTGATAAAAAAACAGATACACTTTTTAACACAATAACCTTGCCCCTGTCAAGAAAAAAAACCTTTTTTTATTGCATGGTTTCTGGTATGGTACGCCTTATTCTTCATAATCAAACGGATACGAGGTCAGCATGTCCGAACAAGTAAGAATAGCAAAGGCCGCCGGGATAGTTGGCGGAGCTACGCTTGCTTCCCGGATCATGGGGTACCTGCGCGATATGGCAATGTCCTGGGCATTTGGAACAACCATGGCTGCCGATGCGTTTTACGTGGCATACCGTATTCCAAATCTCCTTCGCGAGCTGCTCGCTGAAGGTTCCATGTCTGCTGCCTTTATCCCGGTTTTTACTGAAACGCTTGCCAGGGAATCAAAGGAAAACGCCAAACGACTGGCCAATGCAGTATTTGCCCGACTTCTTGTAATTCTTACCGTCCTGACCATCCTTGGAGTGATGCTTGCGCCCTTTTTGGTCCAGCTCATAGCCTTTGGATGGGCATTTAAGGCTGAATATTACGATAAATACCTTCTCGGGGTCACGTTGACAAGAATCATGCTTCCCTATCTGTTGTTCATAGGGCTTGCAGCGCTTGCCATGGGGATGCTCAATTCACTTCGTTCGTTCCTTACCCCGGCGCTTTCTCCGGTGATGCTGAATGTCATGACGATTATTTCAATCGTCATTAGTTCCCAGGTACTTTCCGAGCCGATACTCGGTGTAGCCGTTGGCGTGGTTTTAGGCGGGCTCTGCCAGTTTCTTATTCAGATCCCGGCACTCAAAAAACAGGACATGATGATCCGTCCGCACGTTCAGCCGAGCCATCCCGGGGTGAAAAAAATCGGAAGGCTTGCTCTGCCTATTCTTGTAAGTTCATCAGTAAATCAGATAAACATTGTGATCAGTACAATTTTTGCGTCGTTTCTTGTGACGGGAAGCATCACGTATTTGTTTTACGGTATGCGATTTATTCATTTTCCCCTTGGAATATTCGGGATTGCGATTGCAACAGCGGTGCTTCCTTCTCTCTCTGCCCAGGCAGTACGGAACGAAACCCGAGATTTTCGAGAGACCCTCTCGCTCGGACTGCGGCTTGTATTTTTTATCATGTTTCCCGCCATGGTGGGTCTTATTACCCTGCGAATACCGATTATAAATCTTCTGCTTGAACATGGCCAGTTTGACCGGCTTTCAACGAACGGAACTGCAATCGCACTTCTCTATTATGCCGTGGGACTCTGGGCATTTGCCGGGGTGAGGATTGTTGCACAGGCTTTTTATGCGCTTCAGGACACCCGAACGCCGGTAAAGATTGCGTTTCTGGCGCTTATTACAAACATTTTGCTGAGCACCGTGTTTATTCTCTGGACCGACCTCGCTCATGGAGGGCTTGCGCTTGCAAATTCTCTATCGGCAATGCTGAATATCGGTTTTCTTTCCATCCAGCTCCGAAAGAAAATCGGCCGGATGGATGGAAAAAAAATTTTAATCTCGCTTTTCAAAATTATTCCGGCATCCTGTGTTATGGGAATCCTTGGATGGTGGATCAGCACACAACCGTTATGGGAATCCAGCGATCAGATTTTGTTGAAAATTGGATTGCTTGTCGGCGGCATGATCGCGTGCGTTCTTTTTTATGGAGGCGTTATGTGGATATTGAAAAGTGAGGAGCTTGCATTTATCAGAAATCTCATTATCAAGAAAACACAGAAGAAGGAAATATCAAAATGAAGCTTCATCAAAATAAATCGAAAACTGTTTTCAAAACATCTTTCTGCTGGGCAGGAGTTTCAGTATCAAAAAAAGGGATATGCAGAATCGTATTGCCACAAAAGAACAGGGAAGCAGTTGAAAATAAAATCGCGGTTAGCTCAGGGACCGGAATTATTGATCCTGTTGTACAGAGGAAGGCTCTTAAACTTCTTCAGAATTACTTTTCCGGAAAACGAATTTCATGTGATCTTCCTCTCGATATCGGTACGTATACTCCTTTTCAAAAGGCGGTCTGGAAAGCCACGTTAAGTATTCCTTCCGGGGAAACCCGGTCGTATGCATGGATCGCGGCAAAAATCGGGAAACCGAATTCCTACCGGGCAGTGGGCCAGGCGCTTGGCGCCAATCCGATTCCCATTTTTATTCCGTGTCATCGTGTGGTCTGCTCGTCCGGTTCTCTTGGCGGCTTTGCTGGAGGATTGGATATGAAAAAAAAGCTTTTGCATTTAGAACAAAATTATACGAGTAGGAAACGCACTAAGAAAGGGTGAATAGTACGTGATTGTGAATCAACTAAGCGTTGGCCCCCTGGGAGTGAATTGTTATATCATTTCAGATGAAAAAACCAGGGATGCCGTGGTTATTGATCCGGGTGGTGATCCGGATGATATTTTGAAGATTGTTCGGAATAAGAAACTTACGGTATTGTTTGTTGTCATTACGCATGCGCATTTCGATCATGTGGGAGCTAATAAAGCGGTTCAAGATGCTACAGGAGCGAAGATCCTTATGCATAAAGAAGATGAGAAACTGCTTGCTTCTGCTGCAAATCAAGGCGCTTTTTTCGGGATACAATCCGTTCCTTCTCCTCCTGCCGACCGATATATCGAACACGGTGATTTCATTACCGTGGGAGAGATATCTCTCAGGGTTCTGCATACTCCCGGGCATTCGCAAGGCGGAGTTTGCCTTTTGGGAGAAGGCGTGGTTTTCACGGGGGACACCCTTTTTGCCGGATCGATCGGGAGGTCTGATTTTCCTGGCGGTAATCCAGCAACATTATTGCATTCCATAAAAACGCATCTTATGACACTTCCTGACACTACAAAGGTTTTTCCCGGACATGGTCCGGCTTCGACTATTGGCCAGGAGCGGCTGCACAACCCTTTTTTGAACGATTTCAGTGATGTATAACTGGTTTTTCTTGAGGTTTAATGGTTGCTGTGGTAAAGTAAAAAAAATCGGATAGAAGCAGGGAAATACGTATTCAGTTAATTGAGAGGAGAGTTCCATGGTTGTTGGCCCAATTCGTGAAGGTCTTACATTTGATGATGTTTTGCTTGTGCCTGCAAAATCGGAAATATTGCCGAAAGATGTCGATGTCAGTACATTCCTGACCAAGAAAATCCGGCTGAATATCCCGCTTGTGAGCGCTGCCATGGATACAGTCACGGAAGCTAAACTTGCGATTGCATTGGCTCAGGAAGGCGGGCTTGGTTTTATTCACAAGGCATTGCCTATCGAGATCCAAGCCGATGAAGTGGATAAAGTCAAGAAATCCGAAAGCGGAATGATCATCGATCCTATAACCATATCTCCGGACGCTAAAATATCCGATGCCTTGGATCTGATGAAAAAATACCGGATATCAGGTGTGCCCGTGACCAAGGGTTACAAGCTCGTTGGCATTCTGACTAACCGAGACCTTCGTTTTGAGACCCGCCTTAATCTCAAGGTATCGGAAGTTATGACCAAGGACAATCTGGTCACTGCGCCGATCGGGACTACGCTCGAAAAGGCTATGAAGATTCTGCAGAAGCATAAAATCGAAAAGCTTTTGATTGTAGACAAGGATAGTCTGCGAGGACTCATTACCATCAAGGATATTGAGAAAAAAATTAAATATCCGAATGCCTGCAAGGATAATCTCGGCAGGTTGCGCGTGGGTGCGGCAGTAGGTGTCGGCGACTATTCCGAGCGCGTGCCCGAGCTTTTGAAATCAGGTGTGGATATTATCGTTGTCGACACGGCGCACGGTCATTCCCAGGGCGTGCTTGATGCGGTAAAGGCGATTAAGAAAAAATATCCTGATCTTGACCTTGTTGCCGGAAACATAGCAACAGCGGATGCTACCCGAGACCTCATCAAGGCAGGTGCTGATTGTGTAAAGGTAGGAATCGGTCCGGGTTCCATCTGTACGACACGGATTGTATCAGGAGCCGGCGTTCCTCAGATTACTGCGGTTATGGATTGTTCAAAAGAAGCCGACAAGGCAGGCATTCCCATTATTGCGGATGGCGGGATTAAATTTTCAGGTGACATTACCAAGGCGCTCGCAGCAGGAGCCTCATGCGTCATGGTGGGTGGCATTTTCGCCGGCACAGAAGAAAGCCCCGGTGAGAGCGTGCTGTTTCAGGGGCGGAGCTACAAGGTTTACCGTGGCATGGGTTCGATCGGCGCCATGGAACGGGGGAGCAAAGATCGCTACTTCCAGTCCCATGAAGAGGAAAAGGCAAAGCTGGTGCCCGAAGGCGTTGAAGGACGTGTCCCATATAAAGGCACCCTTGCCGCAAGTGTGCATCAACTGATTGGCGGTTTGAAAGCCGGAATGGGATATTGCGGATCAGAGAATTTAAAGGCTCTTAGATCAAAGGCACAATTCATCAAGATCACGAGCGCAGGCGCACGCGAATCCCATGTGCATGATGTGGTCATTACCAAGGAAGCACCGAATTATCGCATGGATTAAGAGAAGCATGCATGCAATAAAAAAGCGCGGAGATGCAGGCAGCACTTGCCTTATGTTTTCGCGCTTTCTCTTTTCCGTATATGCAAAAGAAAATTAAAATCGGGATCAGTTCCTGCCTTCTGGGACGCAACGTGCGTTATGATGGTGGTCATAAGTTTGATGCTTTCCTGATAGAGGCGCTCAGTCCGTTGGTTGAGTGGGTGCCTGTGTGTCCGGAGGTCGAATGCGGTCTGCCCGTACCCAGAGAAGCCATGCGACTGACTGGAGATGGAAAATCTCTTCAGCTTGTTACGATCGAAACAAAAGTTGATCATACGGAAAGCATTATGCTCTGGACAAACGAAAAACTGAAAGTTCTTGAGCAAGAACAGGTCTGTGGCTTTATTTTTAAGGCGCGGTCTCCGAGCTGTGGGATAGATGATACGGAACTTTTTTCAGAGTCAGGAAGGAAAATTGGAACATGTCCCGGCATCTTTTCCCGTGCTGTTAGAGACTGTTTTCCTTCTCTTCCAGTTGAAGATGAAGAAGCATTGCAAGAGCCAAATATTCGAGAGAGTTTTTTGAAATGCGCTTTATTATGCCAAAGCAAATTTGGCAACTAATCAGGTCTTATTTCCCAAGCCTCGATAGCACCTTTGATGACCGCAAATAAGGGATGGGCTTCCGGTTTCTTAATACAACGTAAGGTTTGATATCGGGCATAATCACGTATTTTGAGTTTCTTTTTCAGATGGTTCCACTCGTACAAAAGCTGTTCATTCGTTACCGTAATTGCACGACCTTGCTTTTTTGAGATAATTTTTTCATTGTCAAAGCGATACCCCCGGCGGACTGATTCTTCATAAACAGCTCTCAGATAATCTGCGATTGCTGCCAAAGGTTCCGATTGCTGTCTGAAGCGAATGAGTTGCGGGTGATTTCGGTATCCTTGACAACCGCCTGCAAGCACTTTTTGCGCAAGCAAGGCCTCTCGCCAAAGCGCTGTCAATCCTTTGGGATCAAGATATTTCGGATGCAGTGTCCAGAGTCGCATTTTTTATAGTTATTCCGGTTCTCTGACGATGATTATAATAGATACTACACGGATAAGGGAAAAATTTTATGACAACGATGCCATGTTGTTTTTGCTACGAATAGCAGGTATAATGGTTACACAAATAACGGTTAAGGAATTTTTATGCAAGAACGTCTTCAAAAAATAATATCTGCTGCCGGTATAACATCACGCCGGGCTGCCGAGGAACTCATCACCGAAGGCAGAGTTCGGGTAAACGGGAAGGTCGTAACTGAACTGGGAACTAAAGCGGATGCTGCTCACGATCATATTAAGGTGGACGGCAAGCTCATCAACCCCAGGCAGCCTCTTACCTACCTTATGCTGAATAAACCTGCCGGTTTTGTCACAACAATGTCCGATCCTGAAGGACGGCCTACCGTGCAGGACCTTCTCAAAGGCGTCAAAGTTCGAGTGTATCCTGTCGGACGGCTTGATTATAATACCGAAGGTCTTCTGCTCTTGACGAATGACGGCGATTTCGCTCATCTGATCACTCATCCAAAACATGAGTTTCCCAAGACATATCTGGCGAAGGTGAAGGGAGTGGTTCCTGATGAGTCCCTGCATGAGCTTGAAAAGGGTGTCTACCTTACTGATGGAAAAACTGCGCCTGCAAAAATAAAAAAAGTCCGAAAAGAAGAATCAAATTCATGGCTTGAAATCACGATCCACGAAGGCAGAAAACGACAAGTGAGGAGAATGTTTGACCGGATCGGACACTCGGTTATCAAGCTGAAACGGATAAAAACCGGTAGTCTTTCACTTGGTGATCTTCCGGAAGGATACTACCGACATTTGACCGCAGATGAAGTGAGATCGCTCCGAGAGAATTCGCTCACCTCAGAGAATAAACAAACATTCTCTGCTCCACGAGCCCCTGTTCGTTCGTCGACTCGTCCCGGTACCGCTACGAAGCCTCATCGCAAGGGCAAAACACCGGATCAAAGGCCGGGCCGTGCGCCAATACAGGAAAAGCGTTTACAAAAAGGTTCAGGTCCTCGTCCTCACTCTAAAAAAAATAAACCGTATTCCAAGGATACGAAAAGCAGAACTACGAATAGTCGAAAGTCGGGACCTGCTGGAAGTCGTACCGCAAACAAATCGAGAATCAAAAAATCCCTATTCTAACATCGGGTTTCTTTTTACGTATGAATTATATTCGTGTATCTGTCATCATTCATGGATATGTTCAGGGAGTGGCCTTTCGAGCAAACACCCAAAGCATGGCAAATCGGTTGCAGGTGAAGGGCTGGGTCAAAAACAATGCGGATGGTACCGTGCATGCTGTATTTGAAGGTGAGAAGCAGGCTGTCGACAACATGCTTGCCTGGTGTCGTCGTGGTCCGATCGGCGCCCAGGTTCATAATGTTGAAATTGTTCCGCAATCTTACACAGGCGAATTTAAAGATTTTGAGATCAGTTATGACTGGTAAATTCATCTGCTCTTCACTGGCAGGTTTGCTGCTTGTTTCCTGTACCCCGGAAAAACAATCGGAACAAAAAACACCGTCGCCTCTGGTAATCGTGAAATCAAAAAATCCCATTCTAAGTCCTGAACAGAAAAAAGAACTTCGGTTTTCTTCGGATATTATCGAACTCGTGGAGCGTGACGCAGATGCAAAAGCAGAACCGTTTTTTGCAACAGTGGTCATGAAGACCGAAAATCTAAAGGGAGAGAAGGGTTTTGAGAGTAGAAAACTGGCTGGCTTCAGTGTCCGAACAACGAAGACTGAAGAACTGGTAAAATCCTTACGCAGTACCTTGAGATCACGAGGGTACCTCATTTTCAAAAGTCACCGGGGATACGGAACAGTACCGGATACCGTAACCGTTATCCAAGGAAGAACTTCTTATGATATTGTCAAAATGCAGGGAACAGAAGCGATTGGTTTTGATTTGAGTACCCAGACAATCATTGCATGGCTCAAGGAAAGGCAGAAAGAAAGCTCATTTGTTATAACCGGAGCAGGACCAGACTGGATTGAAGCACAATTCATCAAGTTACCTCATGATCTGACTATTTTTGCAAAGAAAATTATTGAATTTTCTCCGGATGTTCTTACGCGAGATATAAAAACACTTGATAATCTTATTGAGCATATTGAAAAGAAAAAAGGATTTTTTTTGTCCTGGGATTAAATTAGAGCAATGCTCTTCATGTGATTCGGCTGTTGTTCACTAAAGGATATTAATGATCATTCTTGGAATCGAAACTTCTACAAAAACAGGCAGCGTTGCTCTTGTTTCTGAAAAAGGCGCCATCGCTCACTATAGCCTGAATATCGAAATTACTCATTCTGAACGTTTGATGTCGACAGTTGATCGGGTGCTTCATGATACCGGTGTCAACCTATCGGGAGTGGATGGTTTTGCAGTTGCTGTCGGACCTGGATCCTTTACCGGACTTCGGATTGGGGTATCAACAATTAAGGGACTTGCATTTGCAACAGGCAAGCCTGTTGCGGGTGTATCTACCCTGAAGGCACTTGCATACAGCCTTCCTTTTGCAGAATTTCCTGTCTGTTCTCTGCTTGATGCCCGAAAAAATCAGGTGTATGCCGCTCTGTACCAATTCGATGGACAGGAACCAAAACCGCTCATGCAGGAAACAGTAATCACCTTGTCGGAATTGGAGAAAAAAATATCCGGTAAAACGATCTTCCTGGGAGAAGCAGTAGACGTCTATCGATCTGATATCACTGATCTATGGGGTGAAAAGGCTTTATTTGCACCGGCGTTTTGTAATCTGCCCTCAGCAGCCATAGTAGCCGAGATTGGCCTTGCTCTGATTAAAAAAGGGACAACAGCCGATCCGGATAGTCTTGTTCCCGTTTATATACGAAGAGCCGAAGCGGAAGTTGCATGGGAAAAAAGACAGCATTCAAAATAGAATATATGAAAAAAGAGGATGTTGATCAGGTCCTCGCAATTGAGCAAGCATCATTCAGCATGCCCTGGTCAAAAAATCTTTTTCTTTCAGAATTCCGTAGTCCGGCCATATCCACGCTTATGGTATCCTTGGATGACAAACCAACTAGAACGATACTAGGCTACATTGTTTTCTGGACGGCTGCCAGAGAAATGCATATTCTGAACCTAGCAGTCTCACCGGAATTTAGAAAACAGGGAATTTCCCGGACACTTGTTCATTCAGCACTACAAGAAGCCTATAGAAAAGGAGCGCAAAGAGCTTTTCTCGAGGTTCGGGCGTCTAATATAGCTGCACAGAGACTGTATTCAGGCATGGGATTTACCGGCATATCCATGCGAAAGGATTATTATGATTCGCCTGTTGAAGATGCGATCATTATGAGCCTTGAGCCTCAAGCATTTTTACGCATTGTCCAGCATCATTAAATAGCCCTTTTATTGGTCTTTTTCGGTTTTTTTTCAAACTTGCCTTTTTCTGCGAAGTGTGATACTGTACCTTTAAAAGAACTATTCAGCTCTTTCCAACGCCTCTTATAAATATTACTCTTTTTTAAAGGAGGACCGTGTTATGAATGTGGAGGTAACTGAAGAAGCGCTTGTTGCTCGACTCAGGAGTGAGGATCAGGAGTTTCAACGATGGGAACAGGAGCATAGGAGTCTTGAAAACTCGCTTATGACATTCGAAATACATCGGTATCTCACCCCCGAGGAAGAAATCGAGCGCAAAAGAATCCAGAAACTCAAATTAGCTGCAAAAGACAAAATGATGGAAATAATCAGGCGGTCAAAAGTAGGCCAAGCCTGAAAAAAGCAGGCAAGGAAATTACCTTGCCTTTTGTGTTTCGGAGATCGATGAGTGTAAAAATCCCCCGACCGGTGTGAGGAAGGGGGTTTTTTTTATTGACTCTATTTGCGTATGTATGTTAAAAATAAGAATTATTGGTAAAATCCCATGATTTGCAGCACGATCATGCGTCATCAACAGCAATGAAAATATGCATAGATGTCTGAGGGAGGACGTTTGAAAAGCGATCGGATAAAAAAAGGTCTTGAACGGGCGCCTCATCGCTCGTTGTTATTCGCCACGGGAATTACCCGAAATGAGCTTGACAAACCCATGATCGGGGTAGCCACCAGTTTTACTGATCTTATTCCCGGGCATACCACCATGCGTGATCTCGAGCGGTTTATCGAAAAAGGCGTGCATGCGGGAGGCGGTTGGCCGCTTTTTTTCGGCCTTCCAGGTGTTTGTGACGGGATTGCCATGGGACACCTTGGCATGCATTATTCACTACCCTCACGGGAATTGATCGCGGATATGGTGGAGTCTATTGCATGTGCGCACGCATTCGACGGGCTTGTCCTGCTTACGAACTGCGATAAAATTACGCCGGGAATGCTGATGGCTGCAGCACGCCTTGACATACCGAGCCTGGTGGTTACGGCAGGTCCTATGCATTCTGGTATCTACAAAGGTGAACGGGTAAATCTTATCAGCGCGTTCGAGGCTGTTGGAAAAGTAAGACAAGGCAAAATGTCAGAGCAGGACCTTGCTGAACTTGAGATTTGTGCATGTCCGGGGCCGGGTTCCTGCCAGGGAATGTATACGGCGAATACCATGGCGTGTGTTACCGAATCGCTTGGCATGAGCCTTCCAGGTACCGCAACCGCACTGGCTATTTCAGCAGAAAAACGGAGAATAGCCTTTGAGAGCGGTAAACAGATCGTTTCCCTGGTGAAGGAAGGACTTACCCCGCGGAAAATCATGACTCGTAACGCATTTGAAAATGCAATCCGTATTGATATGGCGCTTGGAGGATCCACAAATACGACTCTCCATATTCCTGCCATTGCACATGAGGCTAGCATTGAACTTCCTCTCGAAATTTTCGACACTATCAGTAAGGACACGCCTCATGTGTGCAATATGCTGCCTGGAGGACACCACTATCTCGAAGATCTCGATGCTGCAGGTGGAATTCCCGGAGTTCTTTCGCGTTTTTCCGGAAAGCTCAAGGATTCTCCAACGGTAAGCGGGAAATCCATTCTGGAAATTGCTCGAAACAGCAAGGTCCGGAATGATGATGTAATCCGGACGTCCGATAAGGCATACCATCAGGAAGGTGGTATTGCGGTCATGAAGGGGAATCTTGCTCCCCGGGGAGCGGTCGTAAAACAGACAGCGGTGAGCTCTGCTATGATGCGTTTTGAAGGCACTGCGGTTGTATTCGATTCAGAAGATGAAGCAATGAACGCCATTCTTGGCGGGAAGATCAAAGGCGGCCAGATTATTGTTATCCGGTACGAAGGTCCCAAAGGCGGGCCGGGAATGCGCGAGATGCTTTCCCCAACGTCTACCATATCGGGAATGGGGCTTGGTGATTCCGTAGCATTGCTTACGGATGGAAGATTTTCCGGTGGTACACGCGGACCCTGCATTGGACATATTTCTCCAGAAGCTGCAGAAGGCGGGCCAATTGCGATCGTACAGAATGGCGATACCATTCTTCTTGATATTCAAAACCGAAAACTGGAATTGAAGGTATCTGACCAGGAGATCAAACGGCGGCTTTCAGAATGGAAGCCTCGGCAGCCGAACATCACAACCGGATGGCTTGCCCGATATGCACGAATGGTGACTTCGGCAGATACGGGAGCTGTATTGAGATAAGGGTCAAATAACAAGTATGAAATATCAAATACTATGCAAAAGTAAAAACTGCAATAATCAAACTGTACGCATGTGATTATTGCAGTTTGGTCTTTTATTTGAGATTTGCAATTTGTAATTTGAAATTTCTTATTGATAGGATCCTATGCCAAACAAACAATTAAACGGTGCTGAAATTTTTCTTGAATGTCTGAAGAAGGAAAAGGTCGATACCCTTTTCTGCTATCCGGGAGGTGTCGTTCTTCCGGTGTTTGATGTATTGTATGAACAAAAAGACATTCGGCTGATTCTTCCTCGGCATGAGCAGGGTGGTGTTCATATGGCCGACGGCTATGCACGCTCAACAGGCAAGGTGGGCGTTGCCCTGGTGACCTCTGGTCCTGGTGCCACGAACGTCGTCACGGGGCTTGCAACGGCATACATGGACTCCATCCCGATCGTGGTTTTCACGGGACAGGTTCCGACGGCACTCATCGGAAATGATGCATTTCAAGAAGCGGATATTGTGGGCATTACCCGTCCGTGTACAAAATATAATTATCTGGTTAAGGACGTAAACGACCTTGCCCGGATTATCAAAGAGGCTTTTTATCTTGCTGCTGCAGGACGGCCAGGGCCGATCCTTATCGATCTTCCCCGGGATGTGGTAACCGGTAAGACTGATTTTCATTATCCGACCAGTGTGAAAATCAGAAGTTACAATCCCACGGTCTCAGGAAACAAGTGGCAGATCAAGCAGGCCGCCGAGGCGATCATTGCGGCAAAAAAACCGGTGATCTATATGGGCGGAGGTGTGATCAGCTCGAATGCCGCTGATCAGATTAAGGAACTTGCAGAACTTACTCGAATTCCAGTCACTACAACCCTTATGGGCATGGGTGGATTTTCAGGAACGCATCAGCTTTGTCTTGGCATGCTTGGGATGCATGGCACATACTGCGCAAATATGTCCATCCATCATTCGGACTTGGTGATTGCGATCGGAGCACGATTTGACGACCGGGTAACCGGCAAGGTCGAGGGTTTTGCGCCGGATGCAAAAATTATTCATATCGATATCGATCCCACTTCAATCAGGAAAAACGTCAGCGTGGACATTCCGATTGTGGGGGATGTCAAGCATGTGGTGTCCGCCCTTAATAAGGAGCTTCAAAATCTTGAAGAACCCTGGGACGCGGTCAGAAAAAGCTGGCTCAAGCAGATCGAAGCATGGCGACAGGAACGGCCGTTGTCATATCACTACGCTGATGACGTTATTAAACCCCAGTTTGTGATTGAAAAAATTTATGAACTCACCAGGGGAGATGCCATTATTGCGACCGATGTCGGTCAGCATCAGATGTGGACTTCCCAGTTTTACAAATTTGACAGACCGCGCACCCTTATTACTTCCGGCGGTCTGGGAACCATGGGATATGGTTTCCCTGCAGCAATCGGTGCCAAGATTGCGCATCCGGAAAAAACCGTGATCAGTATTTCCGGAGAC
>Ga0265297_10005237_pt1 | contig 20088 bp, 21 predicted proteins | sample Munlanlwell13791_FD_192502 | JGI IMG/M metagenome (GOLD analysis project Ga0265297, IMG submission 192502) | Leachate microbial communities from a municipal landfill in Southern Ontario, Canada - Leachate well 137-91 | ecosystem: Engineered > Solid waste > Landfill > Unclassified | place...
GCCGCCATGAAGGCGATCCAGGCGATGGAAAACGCCGGCCTCGGCAAGGCCGCCCACCCGCGTTCGGGCGACCTGTCGTTCCCGTCCGTGCGCCTGGAAGGCTGCACCCAGTGCAAGCGCTGCACGGTGGAATGCCCGTTCGGTGCCATCGACGAGGACGAGAAACGCTTCCCGCTGTTCAACGAGTCGCGCTGCCGCCGTTGCGGCACCTGCATGGGCGCCTGCCCGGTGCGGGTGATCTCGTTCGAGAACTACTCGGTCAACACCGTCGGCGCCCAGATCAAGGCGGTCGACATCCCCGACGAGTTCTCCGAGAAGCCGCGTGTCCTGATCCTGGCCTGCGAGAACGACGCCTACCCGGCGCTCGACATGGCCGGCATGAACCGCAACACCTACGATCCGTTCGTGCGCATCATCCCGGTGCGCTGCCTGGGTTCGGTCAACACCATCTGGATCACCGACGCGCTCAACTCCGGCTACGACGGTGTCATGCTGATGGGCTGCAAGCACGGCGAGCAGTACCAGTGCCACTTCGTCAAGGGTTCCGAACTCGGCCGCTACCGCATGTCCAAGGTGTATGACACCCTGAAGGGCATGAACATGGAAGAGGCCCGCCTGATGGACTTGGAAGTCGCCATCACCGACGTCGATACCCTGCCGCAGAAGATCAACGACTATGCGGCCAAGATCGTCGAAATGGGCATGTCGCCGTTCAAGGGCCTGTGAGGAGATAGCGATGAGCGATTTGAACCAGCAAATGACGGCCAAGTACAAGAACAACTTCCTCAAGGAGATCGAGGAACAGGCCGAGACCGGCGAATGGGTGAAGATGTGCATGCAATGCGGCGTCTGCTCCGGTTCCTGCCCGACCAACTTCCACCCCGGCTGGGAGCACCCGCCCCAGGAGCTGTTCATGATGATCCGGGCCGGCAAGCGGGACGAGGTCTTGAACTCGCAGTCGATGTGGATGTGCGTGTCCTGCTACAACTGCTACGTCCGTTGCCCGCGCAAGATCCCGATCACCCACATCATGCACGGCATCGCCGAGTACGCCTACCGCATCGGCCGGGCGCCCAAGAACCAGCCCACCCTGCACCTGTCGCAGACCTTCTGGAACAACGCCACCAAGACCGGCCGCGTCAACGAGGTCCAGCTGACCCAGACCCTGTACTTCAAGGACGGCATCGCCTCCGGCATCAAGAAGGCCATGGCCATGCAGGACGTCGCCCTGGGCCTGGTCAAGGCAGGCCGCCTGAACCCGATGGAAGCCCTCGGCGGCGGTCACAAGTGCAAGGACATCAAGGGCATCCATGCCATGCTGGCCAAGGCGAAGGAACTGGAAGCCAAGCGCAAGGGCCGTACGGCCTAAGGAGTGATTGAATATGGCTAAGAAAGAATACGCGTTCTACCCCGGCTGCTCGTCGCAGAAGGGCGCCTCCGCTTCCAACTACCTGGTTTCGGTCGAGTCCATGTGCCAGACCCTGGACATCAAGATGACCCAGATCCCGGACTGGAACTGCTGCGGCGCTTCCGTCAGCTACGCCGAGGCCGGCGAGTTGCCGCGCCACGTGATGAATGCCCGCAACTTCGCCCTGTCCGAGCAGAACCTGCCCGAGCGGGACATCGTCGCCACCTGCGCCGCCTGCTGGCTGGGCGCGCGCGAGTCCAAGGAGCGGCTGGAGCACAGTTCGGTGCTGCTGGCGGACACCAACACCGCGCTCAAGGAAGCCGGCCTGAACCTCAAGGTGATCCCCGAGGTGCGCCACATGGTCGAGGTCCTGATCGAGGACCTGGGCTACGCAGAGCTGGCCAGCCACGTCAAGAAACCGCTCGAAGGCATGAAGATCGCCGGCTACGTCGGCTGCCAGACCAACCGGCCGTTCGGCATTGCCGGCGAGTCGTTCGAGAACCCCATGTACCTCGACAAGCTGATCGAGACCGTGGGTGCCGAGGCGACCAAGTACGACCAGAAGGTGACCTGCTGCGGCGGTGCCCTGGCCTTCTCCGAGCCGGACAAGGCGCAGGCCCAGATCAAGGACATCATCGAGTCCGCCTACGACTCCGGCGCCGAGATGCTGGTCACGCCCTGCCCGCTGTGCCAGGCCAACACCGAGGTCTACCAGGGCCAGATCAACAAGAAGTACGGCACCAAGTTCCAGATGCCGGTGCTCTACTACTCGCAGTTGATGGTGCTGGCCTACGGCGGCTCCGCCAAGGACGCCGGTCTCAACGGCCAGGTGATCCGGGCCCGCACGCTGGAAGAATTCGCGGCCAAATAAGGCCGGGTTATGTCACACTGACAGGGGCTGCGGCCCCTGTTTCCATTTGGACTGAATGCTATGAAACGCCCCAAGACAATCGACGAATATGTGGACCTGATGCACCAGGCCGTCTACGAGATCGATGAATTCCGCACCAGCCTCGATTACGAGCCCGAGAACGCCGAGATGTACGGCCCCTTCATCGACCATCTCGACGGCCTGGTGCGCAAGGTCTACTCCGACATGGTCGACGGCAAGTACGAATGGGGCTTCGGAGAGGATCTTCCATTCATGCCGCTGGTGGTGAAATACGGCCGCTTCATCCCGTTCCAGCGCCTGCTGATGACCATCAACGAGACTCACAAGAACGGACTCGACGTTGACTAAGCTACTGTTCATCATCGCCGTCACCATCGCACTGGTGCTCTGGTTCAAGCACATGGGCCGGCCCAAGCGTGACCTCGACGCCAAGAAGCAGCACGATGTCGAGGATATGGTCCGCTGCAAGGTATGCGGCGTGAACATGCCGCGTTCGGAGGCACTCCTGGCCCAGGGCAGCTTCTACTGCTGCGAGGAACACCGGCGCCGGGACCTCGGCTGAGCGCCGCCCCAGGCACTTACATGCCCAGCGCCGACTTCTATCCCGACAGTTTCTGGCGCTCGCTCAAGCAACTCAACGCCTTCCGGCTGTTCATGGCGGTGTTTCTCACCGCCTCGGCCGTCTTCTCGACCCAGCTGCACATCATCGAACCGGGGCCGGTCGGCCTGCTGGCCATGCTGGGCGTCACCTATTTCGCGGTGGCCATGCTGTTCAGTCTGCTGCTGCGCATGCAACAGCCCAATTTCGATCGCCAACTGCAGCTCCAACTGGTCACCGATACCGTTGTCATCTCGGTCTTCATGCATTTCGGCGGTGGCAACGAAACCGGCCTCGGCCTGATCCTGACGGTGCCCATGGCCGCCGCCGGCCTGCATCCGCAAACCCGGACCATGCTGTCCCTGCCGGCCCTGGCCAGCCTGGCCATGCTGGTCGAGCAGGGCCTGACGGCATTCGGCCAGGGTGACGCGACCGGTGGCTATCTGCGTGCGGCGATGCTGTCGGTCGGCTTTTTCGCCGTGTCCGGCATTTCCCATGTCCTGGCCAAGGGGGCCCTCGGTGCGGCCCGGGTCGCCCAGGAGAAATCACGCGAGGCCTACGATCTGGCGCGCATCAATGCCAAGGTGATCCAGGACCTGCCCAACGGGATCCTGGTCCTGTCCGGCGACGGTCGGGTGGTGCAACACAACCAGCAGGCCGAGCGTCTGCTCGGCTGCCCGATGGCCGGGCGCGCCGAGTTGGCATCCTGCCATGCCGGCATGGCCAGGGTGTGGCAGGCCTGGCTGACCGGCGAGGGCGCCGACACGGCGGTGCAGCCGGCGAACGATGTCGGCCGCCGGTTGCGCTACCGCCTGCTCGAACTCGGCCCGAACCGGCAGGAGGGCGCCGTGGTGATCATCGAGGACATGAGCGAACTGGAACACGAGGCCATCCAGATGAAACTGGCCGCGCTCGGTCGCCTGACCGCCAACCTGGCGCACGAGATACGCAACCCCCTGTCGGCCATCAACCATGCCGCACAACTGCTCGGCGAGGATGCCGGAAACGATGCCGCCACCACCCGGCTGACCCGGATCATCGAAGACAACGTCAGCCGCCTGAACTGCCTGGTCGAGGACGTGCTCTCGCTCAGCCGGCGCGATCGGCAGAACCGTGAGGCGATCCGTTTGGCCGACTTTCTGCCCGATTTCATCAGCCAGTTCCAGCACTCCGAGGCAATCGCGCCGGGACTCATCCACCTGGATGGGGTCAGCGATGCCACGGTCTGGTTCGACCGGCTGCATCTGCACCAGATACTCTGGAACCTGTGCCGGAATGCCTGTCGGCATTGTTCGGGCCGCCCCGGCAGTGTCGGCCTGGCCGTCGAGCAGGCGGGCGACACGGTCCACATCGAGATATACAATGACGGTCCAAGCATCCCGGAGGTGATGCGGCAGCGCCTGTTCGAGCCGTTCTTCTCTACCGACAAGGCCGGCACCGGATTGGGCCTGTACATAGCATTGGAACTGGCCGAGGCCAACGAGAGCCAACTCCGTTGCCTGGAACAGGCCCAGGGGGCGCGCTTTCGCCTGACCGTCAAGATAACGAAATGAACATACCGACCGTACTGATCATCGACGACGAACCCGACCTGCTCGACCTGGCCGACCTGACCCTGGCCAGGATGGGCCTGAATGTCGATCGTGCCGCCACGGTCGGCGTCGCACTCGACCGGCTGGCGGCGAAGCAGTACGACCTGTGCCTGACCGACATGAGGCTGCCGGACGGCGACGGCCTGGAGATCGTCCGTCACATCAGCATCAATGCCCCGCTCACCCCGGTGGCCGTGATCACCGCCTACGGTTCCGCCGACAATGCCGTCGCGGCGCTCAAGGCGGGCGCCTTCGATTACCTGTCGAAGCCGGTGTCCCTGGAACAATTGCGCACCCTGGTGCGGACTGCGCTCAAGGTGCCGCACCAGGAGGTGCACGGCCCGCGCAAGACCCGTCTGATTGGCGATTCGCCGCCCATGCTGCAGATCCGCGCCAAGGTGGAGAAGCTGGCACGCAGCCAGGCGCCGGTATTCGTCACCGGCGAATCGGGTACCGGCAAGGAAGTCGCCGCCCGCCTGATCCATGAGCTGGGACCGCGCTCGGCCAGGCCCTTCCTGGCGGTCAACTGCGGCGCGATCCCGGAAAATCTGATGGAAAGCGAGTTCTTCGGCTACCGCAAGGGCGCCTTCACCGGCGCCGAGGCCGATCGGGACGGCTTTTTCCAGGCCGCCAACGGCGGCACCCTGTTCCTGGACGAGGTGCTCGATCTGCCCATGAGCATGCAGGTCAAGCTGTTGCGGGCGATCCAGGAGCGCAGCGTGCGCCGGGTTGGCGGCACCGCGGAGGAACCGGTCGACGTGCGCATCATCAGCGCCTCGCATCAGGATATGTCCAATGCCGTCGAGGCGGGCCGGTTCCGGCACGACCTCTATTACCGTCTCAACGTCATCGACCTGCGCATGCCGGCCCTGCGCGAACGGCGGGAAGACGTCGGGCCGATGGTCGACTTCATCATCGAACGGCTTGGCGGCTACGCGGGCGGCCGCCATCCGAGCTTGTCGCCGGCTGCCCTGGAGGCACTCAGGCAGTACAGCTTCCCGGGCAATGTACGGGAACTGGAAAATATCCTGGAACGCGCGCTGGCGCTCAGCGACGCCGATCTCATCGAGGCGGGGGAACTGAACCTGAATCCGGAGCGCCAGGCCATGGAGTCGGGCACCTCGGCGGGGGAGGATATGCCCCTGCAGGATTACCTCGACCAGATGGAACGGGAAAAGATCCAACTGGCACTCGATCAGACCCGGGGCAACAAGACCGCCGCGGCCCGTCTGCTCGGGGTCACCTTCCGCAGCCTGCGCTACCGGGTCGAACGCCTGGGCATCGAGTAATCAGGCGGCTGCAAGCGCCGCGCCCTTGAGTCCGATATCCGGGTCGGTGACGACCGCCACCGGCACCGAGTCCATCCAGTCCGAAAACCGGCCCTTGTTGCGGAATCCGGCCATGAATTCGCCGCCTTCCAGCAGGGGCAGGATGCGCGGCGGAATGCCGCCGGCGAGGTAGACGCCGCCCCGTGCGCCGGCCACCAGGGCGAGGTCGCCGGCGGTCTGGCCAAGGATGCGGCAGAACAGCCGCATGGCCCAGGCGGCGATCGGCTCGCTGCCGTCCAGGGCGCCCTGGGTGACCTCGGCCGGGCTGCGCTCGCGCTTGACCGGCCGGCCCGAGGCAGTACGACAGAAGGCGAACAGATCGGCGATGCCGGGCCCGGACAGGATGCGCTCGACCGAGACGCGGCCGTGGCGGGCCTGCAGAAAACGCAGCAGCGAGGCCTGCTCCTCGTCGGTGGCGGCGAAACCGATATGGCCGCCTTCGCCCGGTAGCGGGCGGTGACCCGGCCCGGACGGGACGCTCAGGGCGACCCCCAGGCCGGTTCCCGGCCCCAGGGCGAGGCGGGCGGCGCCGGGCTTCGTCACACCAGGCTGGAGGGTGACCCGGTCGGCCGCCGTGATGGCGTCCAGGCCCCAGGCGACCGATTCGAAGTCGTTGATCAGGCGGACCGGAAGCCCGAATTCGCGTTCCAGATCCTCGGTGGCGATGCGCCAGTCCAGATTGGTCAGGCTGACCGACTTGCCGTCGGTGGGACCGGCCACGGCCAGACAGGCGCGGCCGGGGGCAGGGATGTCGGCGCGATAGCGGTGGATCAGTTCTGCCAGCGAGCCGGCGTCCGCATTGGCATATTGTTGCCGATGGCTGAGCACGACCGTGTCGCCGCGTTTCTCCGCCAGGGCCAGGCGGGTATTGCTGCCGCCGATGTCGCCGACCAGGATCATGAGGCAACGGTTGCCGGCCTGGCCGCGGCCAGCAGTTCGTCCAGGCTGCCGTCGAAGGGCGGGATGTCGACTTTTCCGAGCCTGCCCTGGACCTTGTGGTCAAGGTTGTCCCACTCGAAGCCGAAACCGTCCAGGGCGGTCTGGATTTCCCCGGCGATGCGCTGGCTGATCTCGGCGGGGCAGGCGGTCAGCAACACGGCGAAGGTCTCGTCGTCCATGCGTGCGACCAGATCGGTGTCGCGGACATGGGCGCGCAGCAGGGCGGCCAGGTGGCGGATCAGGGTGTTGCCGGCCTGGCTGCCGATCTCGTCATATACGGCCCGGATACCGGTGAACGAAATGTCCAGGTAGGTCATCGGCCGGTCGGCCGCGCGCCGCTTCTGCAAGGCACGGTTCAGGCGGTCTGCCATGAAACTGCAGCCCGGCAGAGAAGAAACCGGGTCACGGTCCCAGAGATCGGGCTGTTGCCGTCGCCATTCATTTTCCTCGGAGACGTCGCGCAGTTGCAGCAGGTAGTTGTTGATGCGGCCATGCTGGTCGCGCAGGGGTTGGCAGATGCCCTCCACCTCCAGTTCGAGACCATGCCGGTTGATCAGACGGGCGCCGGCGGGAATCCTGACCAGGCCTTCCTTGTTGGCCTGCGTCAGCAGGACGTCCAGCAGGGGCGAGCGGGTTTCGTGGTCGATGAAATGCCATGGCGCCGCGATGCCTGTACCCAACATGGCCTCGCCGGCCGGATTGAGATAGTTCAGCTCGCCCGTTGCATCAACTTGAATGATCGCGTCCGGGAGGGCGTTAAGGGTCGTCTCCACCCGTTTTTTTCGCGTCTGCAGACGGATCAGCAGCAGGGCGGCCAGGCTGGCCAGCAGGGCAAGGCCGATCAGTATCTGGGGCAGGCCGACGCCGCCAGCAAGGGGGCTGGAAACGCGTTCGATCGGCGCGGCCAAGGCATCCAGGCCGACTGCGGATAGTGGCAGCAGGCAGAAATGGCGGATAGCGAGTAGTGGATGTCCCGAATTGCCGTGCATGTCCCTGAGGTTCCTTGTTGCGCCTTTGCGGCCAGCGTCCGGCCGAAGGCTATTTTAGTATGAACTGATGCCCTCCCGGCTCGAATTCAGGCGCTGCCGCCCTGACGCGGCAGACTCAGGCGGCCAGCCCGGCTGCCCAGTGTCCGTACAGTCGATCGGCGACGGCAGCCATGGCGGGCAGATTGTGCTCGACGCCGGCGATGATGGCTTCCAGGGTCTGCACGGCGGGGCTGTTGGCCGCCGCGATCTCGTCGGCACCGGCCTGGCACCATTCCGCGATCATCCCGGCGGTCATCTCGACATGACATTGCAGGGCCAGGTGCTTGCCGAGGGCGAAGCCCTGCTGGGCGCACCATTCCGTTTCCAGGATGCGCACCGCGCCATCGGGAATGGCGAAAGTCTCGCCGTGCCAGTGGAAGGCCGGGAAGGCGCGGATATCGCCGAACCAGGCGGCCGCCACCGGTGCCTCGGTGACGCGGGCCTCGCCCCAGCCGATCTCCTTGACCGGATTGCGGCTGATGGTGCTGCCCAGCGCCTTGGCGATCAACTGCCCGCCCAGGCAATGGCCGAGCACCGGGATGTCGGCGGCGACCGCCTTGCGGATCAACTCCAGGCTACGGGGAATCCAGGGCAGGTCGTCGTTGACGCTCATCGGTCCGCCCATGAACACCAGGCCGGAAAAGGCATCGGGCGAGACGGGAATGGCCTCGTTGCGATCGACTGCGATCACTTGCATGGGGATGCCATGGTTGTCGAGAAACTCACCCAGTCGGCCGGGGCCTTCATGGCCGACGTGACGGAAGATGGCGACTGGACGCATCAGGCGGCTTTTTTATCGCGCCCGATCAGGGCGTAGGCGCTGTGGATGGACGAGTAACTTCGAGGTCACGACGCTGTCTTTTTGTCGCGCTCGATGAGGGCGTAGGCCGAATGATTGTGGATGGACTCGAAGTTCTCCGCCTCGACGGTGTAGGCGTCGATACGGTCGTCGCTGTTCAGGGTGGCCGCGACGTCGCGCACCAGATCCTCGACGAACTTGGGGTTGTCGTAGGCACGCTCGGTGACGTATTTCTCGTCTGGACGCTTTAGCAGGCCGTACAACTCGCAGGAGGCATTGTCCTCGGCGAAGCGGACCAGGTCTTCGATCCAGACGAAGCTGTTGGTGCGCACCGCCAGGGTGACATGGGAGCGCTGGTTGTGGGCGCCGTACTCGGAAATCTTCTTGGAGCAGGGACACAGGCTGGTCACCGGCACCACGATGCGGATGGTCTGGATGTATTCGCCATCCTTGATCTCGCCGATGAAGGTGACGTCGTAGTCGATCAGGCTTTCCACCCCGGACACCGGCGCGGTTTTGTTGATGAAGTAGGGGAAACTCATCTCGACATGGCCGGATTCCGCCTCCAGACGCTCGACGATCTGGCGCAGCATGTGCTCGAAGCTCTCCACCGAGATCTCGCGCTCGTAGCTGTTCAGGATCTCGACGAAGCGCGACATGTGGGTGCCCTTGAAGTGATGGGGCAGGTAGACGTACATGTTGAAGGTCGCGATGGTGTGCTGGACGCCGCCGTTCTTGTCGGCCACGCGGATCGGGTGGCGGATGGCCTTGATGCCGACCTTGTCGATGGCGATATGGCGGGCGTCGTGGTAGTTCTGGACATCCGGTATCGCATCCGGGGGACAGGGCTTGGTGGTTTCGCAGACGCTGTCGCAGTTGCCGTTGCTCATTAGCTGTACTTCCTGTTCGTTGGATGGCCGAAGTATAAGCCACCGCCAATAGTCGAGTAAACTAGTCGGATATAAATTCTTCGATAGACTTTTCGATTCCGGCCGTGTCGAGGCCGCAGCGGGCCAGCAGGACGGCATGGTCGCCGTGCTCGACGAAGCGGTCGGGCAGGCCAAGGTGCAGAACCGGTTTGACGATGGCCATTTCAGCCAAAGCCTCGGCTACTGCCGAACCGGCGCCTCCCATGACAGTGTTTTCTTCCACGGTGACCAGCCAGTCGTGCATCTCGGCCAGTTGCCGCACCAGGGCGCGGTCGAGCGGCTTGATGAAGCGCATGTCGGCCACTGTGGCGTCGAGCTTTTCGGCTGCGGCCAGGGCGGGCGCGACGCGACTGCCGAAGGCCAGAATGGCGATACGGCTGCCCTGCCGGCGCACGATACCTTGGCCGACCGGCAGGCCGTCCAGATCCTCGGCGATGGCGGCGCCCGGCCCGACCCCGCGCGGGTAACGCACTGCGCTCGGGCCGTCATGGCGGTAGGCGGTGGACAGCAGGCGGCGGCACTCGGACTCGTCCGAGGGCGCCGCGATCAGCATGTTGGGGATGCAGCGCAGGAAGCTGAGGTCGTAGGCGCCGGCATGGGTGGGGCCGTCGGCGCCGACCAGGCCGCCGCGGTCGATCGCCAGCATCACCGGCAGGTCCTGCAGGGCGATGTCGTGGATCAGCTGGTCGTAGGCGCGCTGCAGGAAGGTGGAGTAGATCGCCACCACCGGCTTGAGATTCTCGCAGGCGAGGCCGGCGGCGAAGGTGAGGGCATGCTGCTCGGCGATGCCGACGTCGAAGTAGCGCTCGGGATAGGCGGCGGCGAATTCGGTCAGGCCGGAGCCCTCGCCCATGGCCGGGGTGACGGCGACCAGCCGCTCGTCGGCCGCCGCCATGTCGCACAGCCACTGTCCGAACACCTCGGTGTAGGTCGGCTTGCCGCCGGCCTTGGCGGACAGGCCGGCCTCGGGGTCGAACTTGCCGACGCCGTGGTAGCCGCAGGGGTTCTCCTCGGCAGGGGCGTAGCCCTTGCCCTTCCGGGTGACGATGTGCAGGAATTGCGGCCCGGACAGCTTCTTGATGTTGGACAGGGTGTCGAATAGGGCATCGACGTCGTGGCCGTCGATGGGGCCGAGGTAGTTGAAGCCGAACTCCTCGAACAGGGTGCCCGGCGTCATCATGCCCTTCATGTGTTCCTCGGCCCGCTTGGCCAGTTCCAGGATGGGCGGGAAGGGCGCCAGTACCTTCTCGCTGCCGCGCCGCATGGCGTTGTAGAAGCGGCCCGAGAGGAGCTTGGTCAAATAGGTGTTGAGGGCGCCGACGTTGGCCGAGATCGACATCTCGTTGTCGTTCAGGATCACCAGCAGGTTGGCATCCATGGCGCCGGCATTGTTGAGCGCCTCGAAGGCCATGCCGGCGGTCATGGCGCCGTCGCCGATCACCGCCACGGTACGGGTGTCCTCGCCCTTCAGCTTGGCTGCCGTGGCCATGCCCAGGGCGGCCGAGATCGAGGTGCTGGAATGGCCGGCGACAAAGGCATCGTATTCGCTCTCCTCGCGCTTGGGAAAGCCGGACAGGCCGTCGGTCTGGCGCAGGCTGGCCATGCGCTCGCGCCGGCCGGTGAGGATCTTGTGGGCGTAGGTCTGGTGGCCGACGTCCCAGACCAACTTGTCGCGTGGCGTGTCAAACACGGCATGCAGGGCGACGGTCAGCTCTACCACGCCGAGGTTGGAGGCCAGATGGCCGCCGGTCTTCGAGACCGTTTCGATGATGTAGGCGCGCAGTTCCACCGCGAGCTGTTTCAACTCGGTGCGGCTGAGGGATTTCAGGTCGCGTGGGTCGCTGACGCGGTCAAGGACGGGGATGATCAATACTGTCTCTCGATGATGAAGCGGGCGATCTCGGCCAGGCGCCGGCCCAGGTCGCCGAACGGTGCAATGGCGGCGAGGGCGTCGTCGACCAGTTCGCGGGCGTACTCGCGCGCCTCCCTGACGCTCATCAGGGTCAGGTAGGTGGCCTTGCCCTGGGCGGCATCCTTGCCAGCGGTCTTGCCCAGTGTGGCGGTGTCGGCCTCGCTGTCGAGGACGTCGTCCATGACCTGGAAGGCCAGGCCGACGCACTTGGCGTAGTGTTCCAGAGCGGCCCGCTGCTCGTCGGCCAGGGCGTGGCCGGACAGGGCGCCGAGCAGCACGGCGGCGCGGATCAGGGCGCCGGTCTTGTGGATGTGCATGAATTCCAGTTCGGCCAGGTCGAGCGGTTTGCCGGTGCTGGCGATGTCCACCGCCTGGCCGCCGCACATGCCGCGCGAACCGGCAGCCCGGGCCAGCATGGCGAGCATCTCGGCGCTGGCGCCGGCCTCGGCCAGGACCTCGAAGGCGGCGCTCTGCAGGGCATCGCCAACCAGTAGGGCGGTCGCCTCGTCGTACTGGACGTGGCAGGTCGGCTTGCCCCGGCGCAGGTCGTCGTCGTCCATGCAGGGCAGGTCGTCGTGGCTCAGGGAGTAGACGTGGATCAGCTCGACCGCGCAGGCGGCCGCCTCGGTCAGCTGGTTGTCGGCGCCGACCGCCTCGGCGGCGGCGAAGGCCAGCATCGGCCGCACCCGCTTGCCGCCGCCCAGGGCGACATAGCGCATGGCCTCGTGCAGGCGCTTCGGTTCCAGATCGGCGGCGGGCAAGGTACGGGCCAGGGCGGCCTCGATGCGGGTCTGGACGGCGCGCGTCCAGGAGGCGAAATCGGTCATGGCTATTCTTCCGGACCGGCCGCCAGGCCTGGCTCGAATTCCTTGAGCAGCCCATTCTCCAGTATCTTCACCTGCTGCTCGGCGTCGGCCAGGGTCTTCTGGCAATAGCCGGACAGTTCCACGCCGCGCTTGTAAGCCGCCAGGGAGTCTTCCAGGGTCAGGTTGCCCGCCTCCATGGCCGCGACCAGCCCTTCCAGTTCGGCGATGGCGGCTTCGAAATTCTTCGGCGGGGCGGTCTTGCTGGTTTTGCTCATGGTGGCTACACGATTCCAGGGCCGGAATGATAGCCCAGGCCAGGCCGCTTGTCCCTATGGGGCGGCCTCGGTATAGTGACGTTCGCCAACGTTTCCGTGGGAGAGAGGACCGCAAGGTCCCGCCGAAGGCGCAACCCACCCAACAATCGCTCAGGCAAAAGGGCCACGGTAAACAGGCAACTCTGGAGAGCGCCGCCGATATCAGGCGGCCACCGATGGGGCAAAACTCTCAGGTAACCGGACAGAGGGGTGGAGATGTCGAATGCGTCTTCCATCTTTGATATTGGAGCCCTGCTTGCAGTCGCAATCCCCCGCCAATCTGACCCGCATGCCGGCCTGGATCCGCCAGCACCTCGGTCGCGGCGGCCAATTCCCGACCACCGCGCGCGCCGTCGACGGGCTCAACACCGTCTGCGACGAGGCGCGCTGCCCGAACAAGGGCGAATGCTGGAGCCGCGGCACCGCCACCTTCATGCTCCTGGGCGACGTCTGCACGCGCGCCTGCGGCTTCTGCGCCGTGAAGACCGGCCGGCCGATCTGGGCCGACCGCGACGAGCCGCGCCGGGTCGCCGCGGCGGCGGTGAAAATGGGCCTGGCCTTCGTGGTGCTCACCTCGGTCAACCGGGACGACCTGCCGGACGGCGGCGCCGGTTGCTTCGCCGAGGCCCTGGAACAGCTGCGCCGGGCCCGGCCGGACATGGGCGTCGAGTTCCTCACCCCGGATTTCCGCAACTGCCAGCGCCAGGCCGCCGATCGGTTCGCCGCCAGCCTGGCGGGCCTGCCGGAGGCCGCTAGGCGCGACCTGGTCTGGGGCCACAACGTCGAGACTGTGCCGCGCCTGTACCGCGAGGCGCGCAAGGGGGCGCAGTACCAGCGTTCGCTCGATCTGCTCAAGCTGGCCGCCGGCCAGACCGGTGTCGAGGCCAAGTCCTCGCTGATGCTCGGCCTCGGCGAGACCCGGGATGAAGTCCTCGCCGTCCTGGCCGACCTGCGCCGTGCCGGGGTGGCCCGGCTGTCCCTGGGCCAGTACCTGCGGCCTTCACTGGACAACTTGCCGGTGACCCGTTACGTTCACCCGGACGAATTCGCCGACTACGAGACCGAGGCACGGAGGATGGGTTTTACCTGGGTCAAGGCCGGTCCGCTGGTGCGCAGTTCCTATTATGCCGAAGAGATCCAACATGCTCAGACAAACCCCGCTTAACGCCAAGCACCGCGAGGCCAACGCCAAGCTGGTCGACTTCTCCGGCTGGGAGATGCCGATCCACTACGGTTCCCAGATCGAGGAGCACCATGTGGTGCGCAGCGACGCCGGCATGTTCGACGTCTCCCACATGCTTCCGGTCGACATCAAGGGCGAGGGTGCGAGGGCTTTCCTGCGCAAGCTTCTGGCCAACAACGTCGACAAGCTACAGACCACCGGCAAGGCCCTGTATTCCTGCATGCTGCACGAGGGCGGCGGCGTGGTCGACGACCTCATCGTCTACTTCATGACCGAGACCTGGTTCCGCATGGTGGTCAACGCCGGCTGCGCCGAGAAGGACATCGCCTGGATGGAGACCCAGCGCAACCAGCTTGCCCCGGACCTGCAGATCATCCCCTGTCGCGACCTGGCCATGATCGCCATCCAGGGCCCGAAGGCGGCCGAGAAGTTCTGGCAAGCCCTGCCCGGCAGCGAAGGGCCGACCCACCTCATGAAGCCGTTCACCGCGATAGTCATCGGCACCATGTTCGTCGCCCGCACCGGCTACACCGGCGAGGACGGCTTCGAGATCATGCTGCCGGCCCGGGCCGCGCCCTACATGTGGCAGGCCATGCTGGAGGCCGGCGTCAAGCCGATCGGCCTGGGCGCCCGCGACACCCTGCGCCTGGAGGCCGGCATGAACCTGTTCGGCCAGGACATGGACGAGACCAAGACCCCGCTGGAATCCGGCCTGGCCTGGACCGTCGACCTCAAGTCCGAGCGCGACTTCATCGGCAAGGACGCTTTGCTGCGCCTGCCGCGCGACAAGCAGCTGGTCGGCCTGGTCCTGGTGGATCGCGGCGTCCTGCGCGGCCACCAGAAGGTGTTTACCGCGCTGGGTGAAGGCGAGGTCACCAGCGGCTCCTTCTCGCCGACCTTGAATGTCGGCATCGCCCTGGCCCGCGTGCCCGTGGGCGTCAATGTCGGCGACACGGTCGAGGTGGCGATCCGCGACAAGAAATTGAAGGCACGGGTGGTGAAATATCCGTTCGTGCGTAATGGAAAAGCACTGGTTTAAGGAGAATACGATGAGCATCCCCGCCGAACTGAAGTACACCAAGTCCCACGAGTGGGCGCGCCTGGAAGCCGACGGCAGCGTTTCCATCGGCATCACCGACCACGCCCAGGAATTGCTGGGCGACATGGTCTTCGTCGAGAACCCGGTCCTAGGCCGCCAGTTGACCGCGGGCGAGGAGTGCGCCGTGGTCGAGTCGGTCAAGGCCGCCTCCGACGTCTACGCCCCGATCGCCGGCGAGGTGGTCGCCACCAACGAGGAACTGGAAGCCAGCCCCGACCTGCTCAACAAGGACCCCTACGGCGCCTGGATGTTCAAGGTCGAGCCGGCCGATGCCGGCGACCTCGATGGCTTGATGGACGCCGCCGCCTACCAGGCCCACGTGGATTCGGAAGCACATTAATGGAGAGACAAGAGATTGAGATGCAAGATGCTAGAGACAAGATTCAAGAACAGGTGGGCGCTCTGCCCTCCCTTGAATCTTTCATCTTGAACCTTGAATCTTGAACCTTGCATCTGAAAAAACATGCCCTTCATTCCACACACCGAACAGGATGTCACTGAGATGCTGGCCAGCATCGGCGCAGCCGATATCGAGGCCCTGTTCGACGAGATCCCGGCCGGCCTGCGTTGCGAGGGCCTGCCGGGCATCCCGGCGGGCGAGTCCGAGATGGCGGTCACCCGGCGCGCCCACGCACTGGCGGCCCAGGACGGCTTCTACCTGAACTTCATCGGCGCCGGCGCCTACGAGCACCACATCCCCTCGGCGGTCTGGCAGCTTGTCGGCCGGGGCGAGTACTACACCGCCTACACGCCCTACCAGGCCGAGGCCAGCCAGGGCACCCTGCAGTTGATCTACGAATACCAGACCATGATCACCCGGCTGACCGGCCTGGATGTCTCCAACGCCTCGCTCTACGACGGCGCTACCGCCCTCGGCGAAGCGGTGCTGATGGCGGTGCGGGCAAGCAAGGCCGATGTCCGCCGTGTGCTGGTGCCGGCCACCGTGCATCCGCGCTACCGGGCGGTCGCTCAGGCCATGGTAAAAAATCAGGGCATTGAACTGATGTCGCTGCCGTACTGCACCGAGTGCGGCCACACCCTGGTCGACGGCCTCAAGGCCTACGAGGATCAGCCGGCAGCTGCGCTGGTGATCCCGCAGCCCAACTTCTTCGGCGGCCTGGAGCCGGTCGATGCCCTGACCGACTGGGCGCACGAGCACAATATGCTGGCCATCGCCCTGGCCAACCCGATGTCCCTGGCCCTGCTGAAGGCGCCGGGCAGTTGGGGCGAAAAGGGCGTCGACATCTGCGTCGGCGACGGCCAGCCGCTCGGTATTCCGCTCTCTTCCGGTGGGCCGTATTTCGGCTTCATGACCTGCAGGCAGGCCCTGGTGCGCCAGATGCCCGGTCGCATCGTTGGCGCTACGGTCGACAAGGACGGTCAGCGCGGCTACGTGCTTACCTTGCAGGCGCGCGAGCAGCATATTCGGCGCGCCAAGGCGACCTCCAACATCTGTTCCAACCAGGGCCTGATGGTGGCCGCCGCGACCATGCACATGGCCCTGCTCGGCCCGCAAGGGCTGAAGGACGTGGCCTTGGCCAGCCATGGCCAGACCCGTGCCCTGCTCGACCGTCTGGAGGCGATCACCAACGTGAAGCGCGCCTTCACCGGGCCGTACTTCCACGAGGCGGCAATCCGCATCGACGGCGACGTCGATGCGGTGCTGCGGGCGTTGCGGGCGCAGGGCATCCTGGGCGGCTATGCGCTCGGTCGCGACTACCCCGAACTGGCCGACACGATCCTGTTCTGCGCCACCGAGACCAAGACGGATGCTGACCTGGATCACTATGCGCAACAATTGGAACGCATCCTGAGCAAGCGGCGCGAGGCTCCACCCTGCGCCTACAAGTCCTGAAACTGATCAGAGGAGAAGCGAATGTCCACCACCGTAACCCTGTCCGGCGAACCCGTTAACGTAGGCGGCGACTTCCCCCGCGCCGGCGACAAGGCGCCCAGTTTCATGCTGGTCGACAAGGACCTGAATGACGTTGCCCTGTCGAACTATTTTGGCAAGCGCAAGATACTCAACATCGTGCCCAGCCTGGACACCGCGGTCTGCCAGGCCTCCGCCCGACGCTTCAATGCCGAGGCCGCCACCCTGCCCAACACCGTGGTGCTGGTGATCTCCGCCGACCTGCCGTTCGCCCAGGCCCGCTATTGCGGCGCCGAGGGCCTGAACAACGTGGTCACCCTGTCGACCATGCGCGGGCGCGACTTCCACAAGCAGTACGGCGTCATGATCATGGACCCGCCGCTGTCCGGCCTGCTCGCGCGTGCGGTGATCGTGCTGGACGAGAACGACCGCGTGGTCTATTCGCAGATGGTCCCCGAGATCACCCACGAGCCCAACTACGAGTCCGCCCTGGCGGCCGCACGTGGTGAGCCGCTGAAATAACCGTTTCCATGCTGATATTCGAACATTCCCGCACCGGCCGTCAGGCCAGGGCGCAAGCCCCTGCGATGCCGGCCTCGGCCGACGACCTGCCCGCCGAACTGCTGCGCGCCGAGCCGTGCGGCCTGCCGGAGGTCTCCGAACTGGATGTGGTGCGCCACTACACCCGGCTGAGCCAGAAGAACTTCGCCATCGACACCCAGTTCTACCCGCTCGGCTCCTGCACCATGAAGTACAACCCGCGCGCCTGCAACAGCCTGGCCATACTGCCGCAGTTCCTGGCCCGGCATCCGCTCGCCGATGCCGACACCGGCCAGGGCTTCCTGGCCGCCATGTACGACCTGCAGGGGATGCTGAAGGAGGTCACCGGCATGGCGGCGGTGTCCATGGCGCCGATGGCTGGGGCGCACGGCGAGTTCGCCGGCGTGGCCATGATCCGCGCCTACCACGACGCTCGCGGCGACACGGCGCGTACCGAGATCATCGTCCCGGATGCCGCCCACGGCACCAACCCGGCCACCGCCACCATGTGCGGCTACACGGTGCGCGAGATACCCACCGACCGCGATGGCAACGTCGACCTCGATGCACTCAGGGCCGCGGTGGGACCGAAGACGGCCGGTCTGATGCTGACCAACCCGTCCACCTTGGGCGTGTTCGAGAAGACTATCGTCGAGATACAGAAGATCGTCCACCAGTCCGGCGGCCTGACCTACTATGACGGCGCCAACCTGAACGCCATCCTGGGCCGGGTGCGGCCGGGCGACATGGGCTTCGACGTCATCCACATGAACCTGCACAAGACCTTCTCCACGCCGCACGGCGGCGGCGGTCCCGGTGCCGGCCCGGTCGGGGTATCGGAACGCTTGGTGCCCTATCTGCCCATCCCCTACGTGGTCGATGAACGCGGTTTCTACCGCTGGGCCGAGGAGGCCGACTGCCCGGCCAGCATCGGCCGCATGAGTGCCTTCGGCGGCAACATGGGCGTGCTCCTGCGCGCCTGGGTCTACGCCCGCATGCTCGGCCGCGACGGCATGCGCCGGGTGGCCGACTACGCCGCCCTGAACGCCAACTACCTGGCGGCCGAACTGAAGAAGGCCGGCTTCGACCTCGCCTTCCCCGAGCGCCGCGCCAGCCACGAGTTCATCGTCACGCTCAAAAAACTCAAGGACAGCACCGGCGTGTCGGCGATGGACTTCGCCAAGCGGCTGCTGGATTACGGCTTCCATGCCCCGACCACCTACTTCCCGATGTTGGTGCCCGAGTGCCTGCTGATCGAGCCGACCGAGACCGAGAGCAAGGAGACCCTGGATGCCTTCGTCGCCGCCATGGCCAAGGTCAGGGCCGAGGCCGAGGCCGATCCGGAGTGGCTCAAGGGCGCCCCGCACAGCCTGCCGGCGAAACGCCTGGACGACGTCAAGGCGGCCAGGGAACTGGACCTGGCATGGAAATGACGCCGCCCGAGCCAGCCAACGAGTATAAGGGCAAGACCGGCCTGAAACGGGTCTGGAATGCGTTGTTCTATTCCATGGCCGGCTTCCGCGCCGCCTTCCGACACGAGGACGCCTTTCGCCAGGAGGTGATCCTGGCCTGCATCCTGATCCCGGCGGCCTTCTTCCTCAGCGGTGAGGCCATCGCCCGCGCCCTGATGATCGGCAGTGTGCTGCTGGTCCTGCTGGTCGAACTGATCAACTCGGCCATCGAGGCCACGGTCGACCGCATCTCCCTGGAAAACCACCAGCTGGCCAAGCGGGCCAAGGATATCGGCAGTGCTGCCGTGTTCTTGTCCCTGGTCAACGTGGCGGTAATCTGGGGGCTGATCCTGGTCGGTTGATAACCTGCGGGACGCCACCGCGCGCCCCGCGCATAGGCTACGCTGACCCATCCCGGACGTGCCCTGGCCGCCTCAGCGTGAATTTGACCAGACGCCGACCTCAGACAGGCCGTTATTAACCATCGATCCAATTCACGCCTTGCGCTGCTTGCGCTCAGACTCGATTTCCACTGCCTTCGCGAGCATGGCATGGATGCCTTTGATGTCCTTGCACTTGTGGCCCGAGCCGACGGCTTCGAGCGGGTTCATCCGCTTGGCCTTCATCAAGCCCATGCCGACCGATTGCATTTCGACCAGCTTCTTCAGGCCCGATACGATGCCATCCTTGAAATATAGCGTCTGCGTTAGTTGGAGTTCGTTCACCCGTCCGGTCTTGGTGCAGTTGTTCCAGAAGGTCTTGGACAGATGCAGGGTCGGCTGGAACTTGGGCGCCATGCCAATCCGGTAAGCGTACTCGGCAATGCCGTGCATGATGTGGGTGACGGGCAACTTGCGCGGGCAGGCCACATAGCAGCTATAGCACGATGTGCACATCCACATTGACTCGGATTGCAACACCTCATCCCGTTTGCCAGCCCGGATCATCATGAAGATTTCCTGGGGCGGATGCGCCCATCCGGCGTGGAAGTGTTTCGGGCAGGAGCCAGAACAAAGACCGCATTGCATGCACATCTTCACCCAGTCACCCATCTCGGCCTGTTCCTCGATCTCCTTGAGGAAGTTGTTCTTGTACTTGGCAGTCATTTCCTGGTTCAGGTCGTTCATATGTCCCTCCTATGGAAAACACTTGAACGGAAGGAAAGCCGGCTGAAGGGCCGGTGAACTCAAGCACCCCTTTGGTGTGGGAATCTCCTTCTGTAAAACTCATCCTAGGAAATAGTTAACAAAAATACTAGGGTATTGAATTATTCGGAGCTGTCCTGATGGATTGCTCAAGGGTGATGGTGTTCTGCCATGGCCTGCCTGAGCCCCGACTCACCTTGCAGAGCCAGCTTCGGACTCACCACCTGCGTTTCCGATCAATCGCTGGCACCG
>Ga0265297_10005238_pt1 | contig 20082 bp, 11 predicted proteins | sample Munlanlwell13791_FD_192502 | JGI IMG/M metagenome (GOLD analysis project Ga0265297, IMG submission 192502) | Leachate microbial communities from a municipal landfill in Southern Ontario, Canada - Leachate well 137-91 | ecosystem: Engineered > Solid waste > Landfill > Unclassified | place...
CCTTGGACGTATAAGAACTTATGGGAATTGGATAACTGCCTATATTGACCAGATTAAATTTTATAATACAAGTAGTTATTATCCAAATTTAAATTATTATGGAGATGGAGAGTGGAGTTTGTTTGTGAATGTTACAAATGTTAGTGAGGGAACACACAATTATTCTGTTGAAGTTAGCGATGGATTAAATCTTGCAACAACAGAGACTCGAACAATAAATGTTGATTATCCTAATTTGTTGTTTGATTTAATCTATCCTTCTACAAATAACTATACTGCTTGGCAAGATGAGGTTTTTAATTTTACAACTCAGGTTTGTTGCGTGGATAAGGCTTGTGGAGATGTGAATGTGTCGCTTGACCCAATAATTTCTGGTTGTAATCCTGATGCTGCAAGTTGTTCAAGTGCTTGTAATAATGTTTTTTCTCAAGGTTATCCTGCAACTTGGTCTTATTATTCTAATCCTACTTATGGCTATTATTATTGTTCTGGGTCTTATTCTGATTATGGAGAGGATTATTGGATTGAGTTTTATGGTCAGGTTTATTCTGATTCAAATTGTGATGATTATGGAATTCCTGGGGAGTACGAGGGTGATTGTGTTAGCGGAGGAGATATGGGAATGAGTGAATTTTATTGTCCTAGTTTTGAAAGACTTGGAAGAACAGTTTATCCCAGTGATTGTGGTTGCATAAATTATGAATATGGAGGTTTAACTGATTGCTCGCAATATTATTATGCTCCAGATTATTTTAATTTCTCAAGTGCTTTTTTCACAAATGGAGTTGATTCTAAAGGAGGATTAGTTTCTACTGTTGTTGGAACAAAACCCTTTTACACTACAACAACTAATCCGTCAATAATTAATTTAGATAAAGATGAATGTGAAAATGTAACTTTTTATGTTAACACTACTGGAAGAGAAGACCCTATTTATGATTTTTATTTGTATGCTTCTCCAAATAACAATTCTTTGGGATACAATGAGAGCGAACATTTGAATGTTACAATTAAAAGCCAATATTATTTTGTGACTCCTCAAATAGGATTTACTGAAATTACTCCTGAAAATGGTTTTACAAGTTTACTAAATAATGTTACAATTGGGGTTTCAATTAATGATACAGATATCGAGAACTTGAATTATGAGTTTAACTCTGTAAATTATAGTTTATACGACGATAATTTAGTTGCTTATTATTCTTTTGATGATTACACAAGAGCAAATGATTTAACTAGATTTAGAAATCATGGAACAGTGAACAACGCAACTTATAATTCTACTGGAGGAGTTGGTGGAAGTGGAGCATATCATTTTGATGGAGATTATAGTTCAATTGTTATTTCAAATAGAAGCGCGGTTGATGTAAGAGATCAAGCAACAATTAGTGCTTGGATTAAATTTGATACTCTTGGAGATGGAAGCACTACTGGAATTTTTGGAGGAAATTCTTTTGAGTTTCAGTTAAAGGGAGGAAATCCAAATGGATTTCGAATTATTACTTCTGGGCTTGGAACTAATTGGATAAAGACTACTGTTTCACCAAGCATAAATCAATGGCATAATGTTGTTTTTACCTATAACGGAACTAGAAAGAATTTGTATGTTGATGGAGTTTTAAATTCTAGTCAAGATACTTCTGGAAATCTTGCTTTTAATGGTAATAGCCCTCTTTATTTGGGTAATTATAGTTATTATCAGTTTTGGGGTTCTTTAGACGATATTAGAATTTACAATCGTGCTTTAAGTTCTAATGAAGTTGGAATGTTATATAACTCTCATCTAGAGAAGACCGGATTTAGTAATTGGAATTTAGAGATTAATCATACAAATATGAGTGAAGGAGAATATTCGTCGATAGTTTATGTTGAGGATCATTATTCGCATTCAAATTCAACTGAACTTCGAACATTTACTATTGATAGACCAAGATTAAATTTGAATTTAATTGAGCCAAATAATAATTTAGTTGTTGTTCAGAATGATTGGTTTAATGTTACAACACAGGTTTGTTGCTTAGATCAGAATTGCGGAGATGTAAATGTTTCACTTGACCCAATTAGTGGTTGTAATCCTGAGGCTGGAAGTTGCAGTGCTGTTTGTTCTGGAATTTATAATATAAGTTATTCTCCAACTTGGAGTTATGGAGCTTGGTCTTCTAGCAAATATTGTTCTGGTTCTTATGAGCAATACGAAGAGCCTTATGAATATTTTTATGGAACCATCTATAATGATTATCAGTGTGACACATACAATGTAACTGGAGAAAATTTTGGAGATTGTGCTACTTATTCTAGTATGGGTGGAGGAGAAGCGCAGATTTATTGTCCAAGTTTTGATAGAAAGGGAGGAAATGTTTATTCTAGTGATTGTGTTTGTTCTGGTTATAATTATGAAACAGGCGAGCAAGGAATTTTAGCTATGAGTGTTTGTGAAAGTTATGGATTTTATTTAAGTAAATTTAATCTTTCAAATTCTTATTTTAATCAAGGGCTTGACTTAAAGAGTGGACTTGTTTCTACAACACTGGACGCTACTCCATTCTATACAACAAAAGCAACAAACCCTTTTACAATTAATTTAGCTAAAGACGAATGTCAAAATGTAACTTTTGAGGTTAAGACAACAACTAATTCTGGAAATTATCCTTTCTTTGTTTATGTAAATAGAACTGCTGATATGGAGATTTCAAATATGACTGCTAAATGGAATGTTAGTATCGATACATTTGGTCCACAAATAGATGTTAATGTTCCAGAGGATAATTCTTTTATTAAAGAAGGAGATGTTAATTTTAGTGCAAATATTAGTGATGTTTCTGGAATAAAGAATGTTACACTTTACATCTTTAATCAAACAGGATTATTTTTTAGCTATACTTGGAATTTTACTTCTGATATTACTCAGACAACTGTTGGAATTGTTGTAACCTTGACAGAAGAAATTTACAACTGGTTTTTTACAGCAGTTGATTGGTTAGATAATATTAGTTCAACTCAAGGAGAAAATAGAACAATTACTTCAGATATAACTCCTTCTACAATTCAATTTGTTTCCCCAACTCCTAGTGATGGTGCAACAATTGCAAGCACGTCGACAATAATTAATTTTAGTATTAATGAACCAAATTTAGCGAATGTAACTTTTAATTGGAATGGAACAAATAGCAGTTTGTCTTCTTATTTATTAATGCAAAACGGTTTGATTTTATGGGTTAAGGCAGATTCTGGTGTGACAAAAGATGGTTCTAATAGAGTTAGTGTATGGCAAGATTTAAGTGGAAGAGGAAATAATTTTACTCAGACAACACAGTCTCAACAACCAATTTATACAGAAAATGTTTTGAATGGTTATCCTGTTCTTAGAATGACTGCGTCAAGTTCTCAAACAATGTTCACTAATACTAATTTCCCTGCTCCTACAACAGTTATTTATGTTGGTAAATTAGATGGAGGGGCTAATTATAGGCTTCTTTCAGGTAAAAATAATAATTGGTTGCTTGGATTCCATGGAGGGACAATTAATGATGCTTATTTTGAAGGTTGGGTTTATGATTCTTCTACAACTGCAGATACAAATCCTTATATTTATTCTACAACAATTGGAGGAAGTGGAGTTGATAGTGTAATTTATCAGAATGGAGTTCAAATAGCTTCAAGTCAAGGAGGAATTACTGGACCAAATGGGTTGAGTTTAAATGGGTATCAAGGTAGTTCTGAACTTTCTAATGGAGATATTGCAGAGATTCTTGTGTATAACAGAACGTTATCTAGTGAAGAAAGAGAGAGTGTTGAGGGATATTTATCTTCTAAGTATAATATTAGTAATTTGTCTTCTGAATATTCTAAATTTGATTATTACTCTATTGTTAAAGAAGGATTGTCAACAGGAAGTTATACTTATCAAGCATTTGCAACTGATAAATCTGGAAATGTTAATTCAAGTGAACTTCGAACTTTAAATGTTGGAATGCCTACTTTATCTGTTACAAATATTTATCCAACAGCGTCTATAAATGTTACAAAAAATAATTTCTTTAATGTAACAAATCAAGTTTGTTGTTTAGATTCTGATTGTGGTTCTGTGAATGTTTCACTTGACCCTCAACCAGTTGATAGTTTAACAGCAGGATTAACTCCAAGTGAATTTGGAACAAATGTTGTTGATGGTTCTGGTCATGTTTATGATTGTCAAGCTTTCACTGCAGGTTCTATTTATGCAACAGATGGAGATTCAACAACTGGTTATTCTTGGTGGGATGGAATGAATGGAGGAGATACTGGAGTTCAATTTAGTTTAGATTCTAACTATACAATTGAAGACATAAGAACAATATATCGAACAGCAGATAGTAATTGTAATTGCTGGTGTTCTTCTATGCCAAGTAAGATTAGATTAGATTTGTATAATTATGCAACTTCCTCTTGGATTAATTTTAATAATATAAGTTCTTCGTCAGAAAGCACTTGGTATAATTTGACTTCAACAAATTCTATAACAACAGATAAGGTTCGAGTTATTGCAGAAGACAATGGATTAAGTTTAATGGAAATTGAAGTTTATGGAGGAAGTTCTGGAGTTTTATCAAAAGGTTTGGTTAATACAACAATTGGTGCTTTACCTTTTTACACAAACTCGAGTAATCCAAGAACAATAAGTCTTGATGAAGATGAATGTGAAAATGTAACTTTCTTTGTTAATGCTACTGGAGAACTTAATTCAACTTATAATTTCTTTAGCTTTGCAAATATTACCAGTAATCTTGCAATTGGAGACATTTCAGATAATTATAATGTTACAATTGTTGAGCAAACTTGTGTTAATGATTCAGATTGTTCTAATGGTTTAATTTGTTCAAATGGTTTTTGTGTTTCTGCTCCAGAAACAATTGGTCCAATAATAAATGTTTTGTCTCCAACAAATGGAACAACATATTCTACAAATACAATCTGGTTTAATGCAACTGCAAATGAAAATGTTTCGACTTGGATTGTAAATTATAATGGAACAAATATAACTTTAGGTTCAATTAATTCTTCACTGAATGTTGCAAATGGAAATTATAATTTGAAGGTTTACGCAAATGATACTTCAGGAAACTTTGGAGTTAATAGTTCAATTAATTTTAGTGTTAGTGTTTTAGTTCCAACTTCAGAAGTTTCAATTACAAATATTTTCCTAACAGAGAATTCAAATGTAACTAAAAATGATTGGTTTAATGTAACTAGTGAGGTTTGTTGTTCTGGGTCAAATTGTGGAGATGTTGAGGTAAGTTTGGATCCAATTAGTGGATGTGATCCTGCAAATGGAATTTGTGGTAATTCTTGTAATCAAATTGGAGTTTATCCAAGCGAGCTTCCGGGTCTTTGGTGGAATCAGAGTGGTAGTTGTGTTGGGGTCAATAATATTGAAGATTATGATGTTCCGGTATATAATGATTGGTTTATTCCTGTTAGTATCTCTGCAACAAATGCAAGTTACAAGATAAAAGTTGGTGATTGGGAATATAATGACTATTTTTATTGTAACTCAGAAACTTATGTTACCCCTTACATTAATGAAAGTAATTGGTATGAGGTTAAAAGAAGTATGTCCGCGGGGTTAGGCGATAGTGTTTATGAGGCATGTGCTGATGCTGCAACCATCGCAAATGCTGCTAACCTAGAGTGCTTTAGTGGATTATCAATTCCTGGGTGGGGTTGTTGTGAATCTTGGTGGAGCGAGTATTATGGGCAATATGGGGCTCATTTTTATATATATAAGTCTGGCCCATATGTTTCTGCATCTGCTGTCAATGAGCATATAAATTGTATTAATTCTGGGGCATGCGTTTCTAATTTTGCTAGTTGTGTCTCTGCTTGGGCAGGAGCTTATGAAGAAGAATTAATTTTAACTTGTCCTTCGGCAGAATCAAAGGGAAGCAATGTTACAATTAATGATTGTTCTTGTTATTATGGAGATAATTTGGTTAGTACAAATCTTTGTCTTGGAAACCAAAGTGGATTTAACCAAGGATTTAATTTTTCAAGTGAGTTTTTTACAACAACTTCTGGAGGAAGTGAACCTGAAGAACCAATAGGAACTGCTAAAGGATTAATTCCAAGTGGAAGCGGAACTCCGTTTTATACAACTGAGTCAAATCCTCAAACAATAAATTTAGATAAAGATGAATGTGAAAATGTAACTTTCAATGTTCGTGCAACTGGAGATGCTGGAGATAGTTATGAGTTCTTTAGTTTTGCAAATATTTCTGATAATAAGTCAATTAGTGATGAGACTGAACACTTTGGAATTACAATTTTGGAGAGTGATTCTGAAGCTCCAACAATTAGTTCAACTAGTCCGTCAAGTGGTGCTTCAAGTAGAAATGAAAGTTTCAATTTCAGTGGAATCTTTGGAGATAATCAAGGAATTAAAAATATAACTTTATACATTTACAATCAAACAGGAATATTTTTTAGTTATACTTGGAATTTTACACAAGATGTGACAGAAACTACTGTTGGAATTGTTGTAACACTTACACAAGGAGTTTACAACTGGTTCTTTACAGCAATTGACTGGGCAGGAAATATTGCGACAGGAGAAAACCAGACTTTAACAAAATTAGATTATGTTTATCAAAATGTAACTGATTGTATGAATATAACTAGACCAGGAGAATATACCCTTATAGAAGATGTTAATTATGATGGGCCTCATCTAGATAGTTGTATACTCATAAATGCGAGTAATGTTACTCTTGATGGAAATGGTTATAGCATTGTTTCTACAAATCTTTCTGCCTTTATTTCTGTGTTTTATTCGCAAAATGTTCTTATTAAAAATATTCGTGTGAAAGATGGATTTGTAGGATTAACTATAACTCATTCTTATAATATTTCTGTTAGTGATTTTAGTATTCTTTCTATGAATAGAATACAAGGTTCAAGAGGGCTTTTAGGAATATATATTTCGAATAGCAGCATTATTTCTTTGGATAAAATATTTATCTCTGCAAATTTTTTGGCAGGAGGAATTTTGATTTCTAATGATTCTTCTTTAAACTTTACAAATTCAGCATTAAGTCCAGGAGCAAAGAATGGGGTTTCTTTTGATACTATTAATAATTTTGTTTTAAGAAATGTTTCTATTGTTGGGTCAAATATTTACTCTTTTCATAGTTGTAATAATGGCTTAATTGAAGATTGTTTTTGTAATTATTCTTCTATATCTTCTAGTAGTTCACTTGGATCTTTGATGTTTGATACTTATGGGACAGGAAATTATGGGAACCCTACTCCTTCAAATGTAATTGTTTCTAATTTTACTTCAATTAATCCTAATCAAGGTATTGTAATATTGGGTTCAACATCGGACTATAAAATAATAAATCACACAATTAAGAATTCTTATTTTGGAGGAGGAATTTCTTCTTCGGGAATGATTTATTTAGCTAATGCAGAGAATATTAGTTTTTATAATAATATATTCAATGGAACTATGCAAGGAGAAAATCTTGGGACAAATGGTTCTGTTTTGAATGAATCGTTTAATACAACTTTAACTTCTGGAACAAATATAATTTCTGGAAATTATATTGGAGGAAATTATTGGGTTAATCCGCAAGGGACAGGTTATTCGCAGACTTGTATTGATTCTGACCAGAATGGAATTTGTGATTCTGCTTATACAGCATATTCTTATGGAACTTATCGAGGAATTGATTACTTGGCTTTGACAACTATTGATTCAGTTAATCCTACTGTTGAGTTTAGTTCTCCTTCGACAAATTCTTTCTTGAATGGAATGGTTCCACTTCGGGCTGTTGCAAGTGATAATCGAGGAGTAAAGAATGTTAGTTTCTACTATACTAATGCAAGTTTAGATGGAGTTTATTATGAAATTTGTAATGATTTAACTTCTCCATTTGAATGTAATTGGAATACAACTGCATTTTCCGACGATGTTTCTGGTTATTCTGTTAAAGCAATAAGTTATGACTATTCGGGAAACTCTGCAACATCTAGCGTTAATAATTTTATAATTGATAGAACTAAACCAATTGTTCAGAATGTTGAAGTAATTTATCCTGAGTATCAATCAAGTGTTAAATCTGGTCAGAGTGTTATTTTGAAATTTGAAGCAACTGATTCGCCTTATGTTTCTGCTGGACTTAATGAAAGCTTTGTTGATTTAAGTAATGTTAATGGAACAGGAAATATTTCTATGGAGATTGAGTCTGGAAGTATTGTGGATGATGCTTGGAGTGTTTGGAATGCAAGTGTAATTGTCGACGGTGTTACTGGTGCAATTAATGCTCCGTTCTTTATTTATGATAATGCAACTCCAGAGAGAAATGTTCGAAGTGGTGATTCTTTTGTTGTTAATGTTGATAATGAGCCTCCTAAATATTATTCAATTGAGGATTCTAGTGATTATGGAACTGTTTACAATGGGCAATCTGCAACATTTAGAGTTTATGCCTATGATAATTATAGAGTTGAGAGAATTATTTTATCTACAAATGTAACTGGTGCTTGGGTTAATACAACTGTTCAGTCAGATATTATGGATATTTCAAGTCAGGACTTTAATGTGAATAGTTTGAGTGGTGTTAGTTCATCTGGAAGTTTATCTAGTGGTTCTTATGGTTACAAGTTTTACATAATTGACGACGCTGGAAATATGAATGTGACTGAAATTGGGGTTGTTAATGTTGAAGGAAATGCTCCTGAGTTTGGTTTAAGTGCATTAAACTATGAAGAAGGTTATTTGACTAATTCAAATAATTTAAATTTAGGATTTAGTTATAGTGCTGGAGCTTTAAGTGATACTATTGCTAAGAATTGTAGTTTGTATGTTGACGGGGTTTTAGCAGAAGATTGGCAATATCCTGCGAATGGAACTTTATTATCTAAGAATGTTGAGTTTAGTTCTAGTGGTTCAATTATTCATTCTGTTGAAACTAAGTGTATTGGTAATGATACAGATACAGAATATTCTTCAACTAGAAATATTATTGTTGATACTACTGGGCCTAGTGCTTTACCAAGATACAGCGACGGTGAAAAGGTTTCTAGTTTGCACGCAATTAATTTGAGTTCTACTTTAGCAGATAATTATAAATTGAAGAATGCAACACTTTATGTTTATAATTTGAGTGGGGCTTTGTACAAGACTTATAATTATAGTTTAGATAGTGAGCCGCAGAGTAGTGGTGTTAGTTCGAGTGTTGATTTAAGTGACGGAAATTATACTTATAGATATTCTATGACTGATAAAGCTGGAAATGTTGAGTTATCCCCTTCTTATAGTTTAGTTGTTGACACTTACTTCAAGAATATTAGTTTGAATACTGGTTGGAATATGATTTCATTTGTTATGGGAGTGAACGAGACTGGAACTGATAAGGTTATTCCAATTAAGTCTGGTTGGAATTTGATTGGTTATTCGTCGGATTCTCCTGTAAGTTTAGGAAATGTTAGAGTTAGTACGAGTACAACTAATTATACTTGGAGAACTGCTGTGTCAAATAATAAAGTAAGTGCTTATGTTGGTCACTTGGATTCAAGTCCGGCTTTAGCTAAATATAGAAAGTTTGTATATATTGGTGCAGCTGATTCAGGATTCTTATTTACTCAGTTAAATGGGGGAAGCGGATACTGGGTTTATTCAAACACAGAGGGAAATATAACAATTCCAGGAGTTGGAGGAGTTGGAGTAAATGAAACTTATGACTGGGACAAACTTCGTTTGACAAATGGAACAACTACGCTGGGAATTTATGACGCAATGAGTCAAGGATGGATTGCGGACATGTATGATACTGCCCACAATATGAAATATTACAATCCTATAACTGAAACAACTGAAACAATCTATAAATCAAATAATCCAAGAAAGAAAGATGGAACAAAGAATGTTATTTCTTCTTGGGAAGGGTTGTTTATTTATTCAGAGAAGGAAAATATTACTATAATTAGATAATGTGAATATATTGTTTTCAAGACATAAATATTTATAAACTTAAAAATTATTTAACTACTATGACAGGACAAAAATTTAATAAAGGGTTAATGAAAAGATTAGCTTTACCTTTAGCATTTGCTGGAGCTGTTGCTGGATTTGGAGCACAAGAAGCAAGAGCAGATTGTATAGGAAATGTTGAAGTAACTCCTGTTTATGGAGAATCAAAAACTCCTTCAGTAGGAATTAATTTATTATTAAGTAAATATCAAGATGATTCTGACAATTTTGATGAAGGTTGGGATGCTGAATTTTCTCCATTAAATGTAGAGATTGAATCTAGTTATATTTTTTCCACAATTAATGATGGAACAAAACTTTGGGAGAATTATTTAGATAGTTCAGATACAGAATTTATCCCGATTACTACTTATTTCTCTGGAAGTAATGGTTTAGGAGATTATACTGGAGAAAATGTTGGTTTAACTTTTGGTAATTGGGATGGACTTGAGTGTAAATATAATAGTAATTTTGGTTCTTCACCAGTTTATTATGTTAATTTAGATAATCATTCAATCAATGAAATTTCTAAAACAGGTTCGCAATATTATGAATTATCAAATTCTTTAAGTGGAGCAACAACTTATGAAGGACTTTTAGCTATCGGCTATGAAGATGTTAATGGTGTTGCAACTTATCTTAATAATAATGGTTATTCTGGATTTGGAGATGGTGGACAATCTGGCGACGCTGTTCCTGAACCTTGCACTGCTTTACTTTTGGGTGCAAGTCTTTTAGGTGCTGCAGGTTATAAGGCTGGGGGAAGAGCAATTCACAAAGGAATTGATAAGGCAAAGAGTTTGGCTGGAAAGGTTCTTGGAAGAAAGTAAAAGTTTAGAATAAAATTTTTCTATTTAGATATTTTTGAAGATAAAGTTATTAAATATTAATTAATTTTAAACAGAATGAAATTTGAGATTGATGTTAGTGGTTATGATCTTTTTAATGATACTTATGTGATATGCATTGCTCGAGATGATGGAGAGATTATTCGAGGATTTAAATTTAATAAAAATTTAATAAATTCTCTTGTTTCTAATTGGAAATTAAATAAATACAAATATGAATATAATCAGTTTGAGAATAAAAGAGGAATATTTAAGGTTAGAATTTATTCAATTATTTTATATTATTTGTTTAAATCCCTTGAAAAACCTGATTTTCTGTCTTTAACAATATGCAGAGATTTTACAGGAAGAAATAATGAAATAATTCAGAATCTTAATTATTTTCTTGGAGTTTGTCTTGGGATAAAATTAGGAAAACCTTTATTTCAAAAATTATCAAATACTTCAAATGCACATATTTATTCTAATATGATGAGAAGAGATACTAAAAATCTTTTAAGAACATATGTAGATATAAGTTTAGAAGATATTGAAAAATTTTTAAAAAAAGTTACACCAAGGGGTCATTAGACCGTGCCCCATTCAACCCCCCCAATAAGCATTGGACGAATTTCCTGGCGATTGGCGTATTTACAAAAGTAATACCAACTATTTAACTATTTCGGTAGATAGGTTTGTTCCTGAACCTTGCACTGCTTTACTTTTGGGTGCTGGTCTTTTAGGTATGGCTGCTTACAAGGGTTTAGCTGGAAAAGTTCTTGGAAGAAAGTAAATTTAGTTTTTTTCTTAATAGAAAAATTGGTCTAAAATTTCTTTTGTTAATTCAATAGATTTGTTGCAGTTAATTTTTAGATTTCTGGACGAAGTTCCTTTGAAATAAATATTTTCTACTCTCTTGTTTTTTCTTTTTACACATAAAACTGCTGGGACAAAATCTCCGTCGCCAGATACAATTATTGCTGTATCAAATTTATTTTCCATTGCTCCTTCAACCATATCAACGGCCATATGAATGTCGTCTTCTTTTATAATATAGTAATATTTATTTGTTCCAGTAATATTTCTTTTTAGTAGTTTGCAGAGAACTAAGTTAAATTTTGGTATTTTCTTTAATTTGTAGAAAAATTCTTTTTGGCTTTCAAATTTATTTGAGTTAAGTTCTCTATCTAGTTGTGCATTATAATAATTTATAGAGATAATTTCTTCTTTGTTTGCTAAAAAATTTGCAAAAGACTCGAAATTAAAATTTTTTAGACTTTTTTCTTTTCCATAAATTTTTCTTAAGCTAAGATAGAAATTATTTCCGTCAATAAAAATAGCAAATTTTCTTCATTTGAAAAAGAGCTCATCCCCTGCCCGAAAGCAAGGATGAGCGTATATAATTGTATTAACTTTTTTTTACTTTTATACTTTTTGGTTAACCAAGAATAAATTTGTTCCTGAACCTACAACTTTGGCTTTGGCTGGTGCTTATGGTGCTGCTTTGAAGAGAAGAAGTCAAGGTAAGTTAGAAAAGAAAGTTGATTCTGAAAATTAAAAAATTAAAAAATAAAGAAATAAATTTTTTTCATAAAAGGTTTTTTATCTTCTATGATGATTGTGATATGGTCCTAAAGGTAAAGGTATAAACCTTATTGCCGGTGCAGGTCCTGGTGCAGGTCCAAAAAGCTCGTCGCATCCACTCATTGCAACTGCAGAAGCAATAAGAGTTCCTATTGCAACTAATTTCCCCAATCCTTTTAATTTCCCAACCCCTTTTGTTGTCTCGTATGCAGAGTTGGTTTGTCCATACACATTTTCTGTGTTATAGTTTTCCATAAATCTATTTTTCATCTAGAACTATAAATTTTATTTTAAAGAACTACTAATTTTTATTCACAAAATTTATTAATGGTTTTTACTTTGTTTGTTTTTCTTAGGTAACCTTTATATTTAGTCTCTACTTAATGGTAACAATAACACAAGGTTTAAATAATTCTTTTTTGGTTAACGAATATGGTAAAGAGATTAAATGTTTTAACAAGAATGGGAACTGTTGGAGTAATTACTCTTTTGTCCTCGTTAAATTATTTTTCTTCAGATTCTACAAGTTTTACTCTAAAAAGCGATTTAGAGGCAACTTGTGAAACTTCTGTTCAAGATATTTTTCGTTCAGATATAGATTATACTGGTTCTAATTCAAGTCAGAACCTTTTTTCTTCTGGAACTAATTATTATGCAGATTTTCCTGCAAATTATTCAGGAGAAATTTCTTCGGGGAATGGAGAAGCTGTTCCTGAACCCACAACTTGGGCTTTGTTTGCATTAGCTACTGCTGGAAGTTTGTTTGCAAGAAGAAAGTATGTAAGGAATTAATTTAGAATTTCTTTGGAAAAATTTATAAGTAAGAAAATTCTTACTCTTCTATGGAAGATGATTTTAGTAAGATACTAAAGGTTTCAGACAAAGGACAGATTTCAATTCCTAACTCAATTCGGCAAAGATTGGGAATCAAGCAAGGAGATAGTTTAGTTTTGTTTGAAATTAATGGAAAGATTCTTTTAGAAAAATCGCAAAATATTTTAGAGAGAGTAAAAGATGAATTTAGCGATATTTTGAAATTATCTGAACAATCTTTGAGAGAGGTTTGGGATAATAAAGAGGACGAAATCTGGAGCAAATATTTAGAAGATGAAAATTAATCAAAGAGAAATTGTTTTACTTCCTTATCCTTTTTCGAATTTAGAAGGAACTAAAGTGAGGCCTGCTTTGATTGTTTCAAATAATTATTTTAATTCTAAGTCAAATGATTGTTTGGCTGTTCCTTTAACTACGATAATTAAAGATGAACCTTATTCTGTAAAGATTCAACAAGAGAATTTATCTTCTGGAAAATTATTAAAGCCGAGCAGAATTAGAGTAGATAAAATTTTTTGCTTTGAGAAGAGTTTGATTATTATGAAGATTGGTGTTTTAAACGACGAGGTTTTTGAGAAAGTAAAAGAAGAGATAATCAAAATCTTTGATTAATTAATGAAATTTTTTATTCTCTTGGTGTTTTCTTCTTTGATGTTCGTCTTTTCTTAAATCATAATTATTTTTTGGAAGAGGAAAACTTGGTGAGTCGTATCTTGGTCTATCTCTTGGAGGATTTTCATATCTAGGAGGATTTATCCAAACACGATGAGGAATAATTGGAGGAGCAGGATTTGTTCTATATCTTGGAGTGTTGTTTGGTCGAACTGGATTTGGTTCCCAATCTTCTTTGTAATGTTTGTGCATTGGTCGAGGTGAAATATAACCTTCTCCACATCCAGAAATAATTGGAGATATTGCTAAAACAGAAATTGCTAAGATTTCTCTTAATTTCATAATTTATCTAGGATATTTTTGTTTATATGTTTTATTGAGGTAGAATGAATGTATCGGGAATGTTTATAAAATAATTTCTCCTTGTTTTTCTATGAAAAAGAGCGTGTTAGCGAAGAGCTTGTTATTTATTTTTGTGTCTGTTTTTCTGTTAAATAATCTTTTTGCATCAGATTTAAACTTGGGAATTAATGGAGAGCTTGGAAGTTATAGTGCAGATTTTTATTTGAAAACAAACGACGAGGCTACAAATGGTGTTGATTCTTATGATTTACGAAAACCTCCTTTACCTACAGATGTTGCTTATTTTTATTCTGTTGTTTCTGGGGCAAATTTAATTGTAGATTCATTTAATTCTCTTCCAAGAACAGCGAATGCAGTTTTTTCTTTACCGGTATCAAGTTCTGGAACTCTTGGTTTTAGTTGGAGCAGTTTAGCTGGATCAGGTTATAATTCTAATTTGTTATATTATCGAGGAGATTCTGGTTATTCAACATTAGTTGATACAATTAATATGAGAAATCAAACAAGTTTTTCTGATACAATTTCTTCTTTGTCAAGTGTTTATTTGAAATTTGAAATCGATGATTACTCTTATTGTGGTGACGGATATATTGAGGGAGATGAAGTTTGTGATTCAAGTGATTTTTTGGGAAAGACTTGTGTTACCGAGGGATTTACTGCAGGAAGTTTAGCTTGTTCTGCTGACTGTTTAAGTATTTCAACTGCTGGGTGTACAACCGGTGGAGGAAGTACTCCGCCTCCTACTTGTACAAATGATTGTTCTGCTGGAAGTGAAGAGCGAACTTGTTCAAATAATTATGTTGTTAGCGTAAAAAATTGTGGGGATTATGACGACGATGTTTGTTTAGAGTTTGGTGGAGAGGTTTTAGTTAAGTGTAAATCAACTGAGATTTGTAGTGCTGGAAAATGTGTTGCGGGAAATTGCGATTCTTTTTGGAATTGTAGTACTTGGAGTTTGTGTTTACTTGGAACTCAATCTCGAACTTGCAAAAATACTCTTTGTGCTATTTCAGACAAAACAGAAACTCAATCTTGTACTATTTGCACTGAGAATTGGAAATGCAAATACACTGAGTGTTCTGAGGGAGACTCAGCAAGTTATCCTTATGATTGTGTTGACCTAAATAGTTGTGGAACAACAAAAGATAAACCAACAGCTTCGGTTAAATGTGAAGAAAGACCAGCAGAAACAGAAGAAGAGGAAGAGTTAGTAAAACGAGATGATGCATCTCCTTCTTGTATCTCTTCTTGGGTTTGTAGTTCTTTTGGAGAGTGTAGTGCGGATTATGGTATGGACGAAGTTCTAAACGGGAATGTTGCAGCGTCGGGAAAAAAGGAAAGAACTTGTGTTGACTTAAACGGATGTTATTTAGATAAAACTGAAGCTATTTCTTGTAGTTTATCTATTCCAATTTATGCTAAGAGAAATTATTGGTGCGGAGAATATTATTTGGATTTATTTGATTCTAATACAAATGTTCTTGTTAGTCGTATTAAAGAATCTCAAGCAAAAGGAATAGAAAATTTTAATAGCATTGGTTTATTCAGCGAGAATGAGAACAGGCTTGAAAGTACTGTTAGTGAAAATCCTGTAAGTGATATTTCTCAGTTAGATATTTTATTTGTAACCGGGGAGCAAAGCAATTATTGTGATTATTGTTATGATGGAGAGCAAAACTACGACGAGGAAGGTCTTGATTGTGGAGGTCCAAGTTGTGCTGCTTGTGAAAAAGTTCTTTCTTTACTTGACTGGGCAAAGTATGTTGTTTTTGGTTCTTGGATTTTTTCTTTGGTATTTTTTACTATGCTTTTATTCAGCAAGAATGATAGAAATCAATTTTTTATTGTAGAGAAAAGTAGAGATTTGAAATTTTTTATAGTTAGTTTAGAGAAAACTCCAAAAAATATTGAATCTAATTTTGATAATTGGTTTAAGAAAGAAAGCGATGTTCCTTTTGATTTGTCTAAGGTTAAACTTGAGAAAAGAAAAAAAGAAGGAAAAACGCGTGGTGGAAGATTGATTAATTTACAGTACGATGAACTAAGAAAAAATTTGATGAAAAAGGTTGGTTCTGCTGTTAATCTTGCAAAAGGAAAAAGAATTTTTAATGAAGAAGTTAAGCAAGAAAATAAAATTAGTAATTCACAAATTAGAGAACTTGTTTTAGATAAAAAGAATTTAGATAAGAATCTTTCTCCAAGAGAAAATCTCTTTAGAGGAGGAAATTTATCTGTAATAAAGAAGTTTAAAGAAAATTTTGATGTTAATCTTGCAAAAGGAAAGGAAATTAAAAGAGAATTAGAGAAAATTCCCGACGAAAAACAGGAAAATAAAATTAGTAATTCGCAGGTTAAGGAACTTGTTAATTTTAAGAACAGATTAGAGAAAAATATTTCTTCAAAGGAAAAGGTAATTAGGGGAGGAAAATTGTCTGAGATAAAAGAGTTTAAAGAAAATTTTGATGTTAATCTTGCAAAAGGAAAAGAAGTTAAAAATACTTTAGAAAAAATTTCTAATAAAAATGAGCAAGATAAAAAGCAATTAGAAGAAATTGAAGAAGTTCTAAAAGAGAGAAAAAATATTCCTCAACAAAAGAGACTCTCTGGAGGAAAACTTTCAACTACAGATAGAGAAAGATTAAGAAGAGATTTGTTTAAGAGAATTGGAAAACTTTAGAAATATTTTGGAGTAATTATTTTTCTTATAATAAATTTTGAGCCAACTTCTTGGGAAATTATCGCCGATAAAATTAAATTTCCTGCTGCAACTTTGTAAATTCCTTCTTCTGTGGGTATTTTTGTTTCGCTTGCAAATGTGTTAATTGTTTGATCTATTTCTTCTTTTGTTAAAACAATTGGGGTGAGTTGTAATCCTGGGCTTCTTACACTTATTTTTTCTCCAGGGCCATTACATTCAATTGCTTTTACGGTCATATCTTTAATTAAACCGTTTAATTTTCCTAGGTTTAGTTGTCTTTGAGTTGGAACTGGTTGAATATATTGTAATCTTTGAGGAAGTGTTGACTCAGGAATATTAAGCATTCTTCTTCTTGGAACCATTAATGGGGGTCTTGGAAGAGGTTTGAACTCAATTGGTTTATTTATTTCTTGTTTTTTTATTTCTGGATTTAATTTTTCTTGAACTAATTCTTTTATTGTTTCTTGTTGCTGTCTTTGGATTTGTTCTTCTTCTTGTTGTTTTGATTCAACAATTTCTTGTAGTTTTAGTGTTGGTTCGTCACTTGAAGCTTTTATTAATTCTTTTGTAAATTCTAGAATAAAAAATTCTTTAAATTCAGAGGATGCTTCTTTTAGCATTTTATCCTCTTGGCAACTGATTAAATTTTTGTTGAGAAATTGATTCTTGATAACCTTGTGGAGCTTCGTTAAATGGTGTTGGTGCTTGTTCTTGATATTCTTGTTTTTCTATTCTTTCTGTTGGAGCAATTTCTCTTTGAACTGGAGCATATTCTCTTTGCATTTGTTGAGCGGGTTCTCTTTGTGAGGAATGAATAAGAGTTAAACCTTTTGCGATTATTTTATTTTGGTCTGAGAGTTCAGAGAGTTTTTTTAAAACTTCTTCGTCGTCTTTTTTTGATTTTTCAACGGAATAATCTTTTTTTGCAAGTGCTTTTGCAGCATTTTCAAATATTTCTAAAATTTCTGAAAATTGAGTTGTTAATTTGTCAAATTTTTCAGACATATTTGTCATAACTTTTTGCAGTGCAACAAAATTTTCTGTTAAGGATTTTTCTAATTTTATTACTTGAGCTTTTGAGTGTTCTGTTTTCTTTTTAGAACTTTTTCTTTTCACCATCTTCTTTTTCATGTTTTTATTAAGGGATTTCGTTTTATAATCTTTACTAATTTAGTCAAAAATATTTAATTCAGATTCTGTGTCAGTTGGTTCTTCATAACATTCTTCACTGTTAAGATATTCTTGTTTTTCTTCTTCAATTGCTTTTATGTCCTCTTCAATTTTAATTGGTTCTTCTACAAATGGGTTTTTTTCTTCATAATCTTCTTTTGGATTAGCTTCTAAATATTCCTGTTTTTCTTCTTCAATTGCTTGCATCTCTTCTTGTATTTCTTCTGGTTCCTTTGTTGCTTCTTCTTTTTCTGGTTGATATTGACGAGGTTCTTTGTCTGTTCCAATAATTTTTTCTTGTTCTAGCCCATAAATGTAATTCGATATTTCTTTTGTTAATTCTTGAGGTAGAACAATTGAATCAATTCCTCTTTCTATTGTATATTTGATTAATTCGTGGGAGTTTTTTGCGGTAATGCACATACTTGTTTCAATGTTGTTTCGTTTGCAGACTCTAATTACATAATCTAGTTGATACAAAACTGCTGGATGTGTTAAGTTGAATAATTCTTTTACTTGAGGATTTTTCTTGTCTATTGCAAGCAAATATTCTGTTAGGTTTTCTATTTCAATACAAATGCATTTAATTCCTGTTTGAGTTAGTTCTTTGATTATTTGGACTGATGCAGGAGTTTCAATTATTGCTCCCAATTCAATTTCATTTGCATTTATCTCGTTTAATATTTTTTTTACTTGAGTTATTTCTTCTGCAGAAATTATTTTTGGAAGAAGTATTCCTATTTTTTTACCTTGTTTTTGTATTCTATTTATTGCATTTAGTTCTGCTTTTAGAATTGGTTTATTTTTCAATCCATATCTTATTCCACTTAAACCTAGCAAGGGATTTTCTTCTGTTTCATTCTTTGAGCCTTCTAAATTTTTATATTCATTACTTGGCAAATCTGAGGTTCTAATCCATAATTTGGTAAAAGAATTTGATATTTCGTTAAGTCCAGAATAGATTATCTCTTCGTATTCAGAAATTTTATTTTGATGTAAAAAATACTCTGGATGTTTTTTTGAGTTTGCAATTATTCCTTCTATTTTTACTAATCCTGCTTCTTTAATTTCAGAATTATTTGAATAATTTTTTGTATTAACTAGAAGTTTAATTTTTGTGTTTGAGTTTATTTTTGTGGTTGAATTTATTGTCGGTTGAGAAATTTCTTTAGGTTGCGCTTTTGTTGTTTCTCCTGTGTAAATATTTCCAGAATATCCATTTAGGGTTATTTCTTGACCTTCTTTTAATTTTTCTGTGGCATTTGTTGCTTCTACAATGCAAGGAATTCCTTTTTCTCTTGAAAGTAAAGCAACATGCGAGGTTGTTCCTCCTTCGTCGCAAACTATTCCTGAGGAATTTTCCATTGTTAAAATTATTTGAGGGTTTGCTCTGTTAATTACTAGGATGTCTCCTTTTTTTACTTCAGATAAATCTTCTTGCTTTTCTATAATTCTTACTTTTCCTTTTGCGATTCCGTTTGAAGCAGGAATTCCGCTAATAAAAGGCGTTTCTATTATTTGAGAATTATTCTTGTTTAGTTTTTCTAAGTTCATTGGTCTTGTTTGTATAATATAGATGTCTTCACCTTCGATTGCAAATTCTATTATTTGAGGTGCTTTGTAATATTCTTCGAGTTTTAGTGTAATTTGTGCTAATTTTTTTATTTCATAATCTTTTAACACTTGGTGTTTTGATTTTTCTTCTCTTAATCTTACAACAGTTTCTATTCCTGAAGAATCTCTTGTGAGTGCTATTTTCTTGTCCGCAATTTTTCTTTCTTTAATTTCTAAATCTTCTGAAATAATGTATTTATCTGGAGTAATTTTTCCTGAAACAATTCCTTCTCCAAGTCCCCAAACAGCTTCGAGAGTTATGTCTTTATTTTCAGAATAATTTTTTGAGAGAATTACTCCTGATTTTGTTGAGTCGATCATTTTTTGAATAATTACTGCAATTGAAACTTGGTTTGATATACCTTTTTTAT
>Ga0265297_10005239_pt1 | contig 20075 bp, 20 predicted proteins | sample Munlanlwell13791_FD_192502 | JGI IMG/M metagenome (GOLD analysis project Ga0265297, IMG submission 192502) | Leachate microbial communities from a municipal landfill in Southern Ontario, Canada - Leachate well 137-91 | ecosystem: Engineered > Solid waste > Landfill > Unclassified | place...
CAGGCCGTCATCTTCTTCCGTGGTAAAAAATCGGCCCTCGGCGACTTTGGTTTTATCAATCTCAACGGCCGAAGGCGAGGTACCAAACAACAGAATCTGTTTATTTTCGCCACCGTATGAAACCAGCTGCTGACCCATCACGCCGGCATAAGAATTTTTGACATTAGACAACTTATTAATCGCTTCCTGATCCGACAATTTTAAAGTGGTAATTTCAATTCCGGTAGCCATGCCCGCCGCATTCTCAGTAGAGGTCTGGCTGGTGGAAGGAACTTTTACTTCCACTTCAATCGTATCGGTACCGAAAGTTTCAATATAACTGACCACATAACTTTTAAGCCCCTGGCCAGCTGACATCACCGTAATAACGGCGGAAATACCGATAACAATACCCAAAACCGTCAAGGCCGTTCGGACCCGATTTTTCTTTAACGCCATTAAAGCAATTTTAAGTTGTTCTGAGTTAAACATAAGTCTTGTAGTTTGTAGCTTGGGGTATAAAACTTAAAATTTCGAGTTTTGAGATTTGATTCTTGGATTTTTATTATTCATATCTTAAGGCCGTCATCGGATCAAGCTTAGCGGCTTTCCAAGCCGGGTAGACACCAAAGGTTAGGCCAACCAATCCGGAAAAAGTAACGGCCAGCACGATTGATTCCAAAGAAACAACCAAATCCCAGCTATAGCCCAAATAATTGGCGACAATCGAAATCAGGACCGCCACGATTGCGCCGATGGTAATACCAATAATGCCCCCCAACAAAGAGACCACTATAGTTTCCACTAAAAATTGGCTAAGAATCTGGCTATTTTTAGCTCCTACCGACTTACGCAATCCTATTTCCCGAATTCGTTCATTAACTGCCACCAGCATGATATTCATAATACCGATGCCGCCGACCAATAAAGCGATAGCGGCGATAGCAACCAAAAAGAATTTCAAGGCGTCGGTTACCTGAGTTAAAACATCCATCGCCTGTTGAGTATTACGGACGGTAAAATCATCCTGGGCGGGATCGGTAATGTCATGACGTTCCCGCAGAGTAGCCCGAACATCAGCCATTGACTCCTCCAGGTTGGCCACGTCGTCAATCTTAAGTCTGGCCATGCTGATATAGTCAATGCCTAAAAGAATTTTTTGGGCTGCCTTGATTGGAATATAAACCTTATCATCCTGATTGACAAAGAATACCGTGCCTCGTTCTTTCATTACTCCAATGACTTTAAAAATTTCCCGCCGGATTTTTATTTCTTGACCCAGGGGATTCTCGTTACCGAACAAATCGGTTGCCACGGTGCTGCCCAAAACCGCCACCCGGCTTATCCCCGCTTCTTCGGTCTTATCAAAAAATCGACCTTGGGCGACTTGGGCATCTTCCACGTCAATATAGCTGGCAGTCGTGCCATAAAAACTGGTATTAATATCCTGATTACGCCATTTAATCGTCGCTGAACCCTGGACATATGCCGTGGTGGCCTGAGCGTGGGGCACATTTTTAGTTTCACCTAAAGCCAAGGCGTCCTCATATTTTAAGGTGGTTACCACAATCCCCATAGCGGAAGCCGGCGGACCGTCCTCTTCGGCGGCACCAGGCAAAACGCCGATAAGGTTAGACCCGGCACTGCTGATCTGGTTGATAATCAAACTTTGAGCACCAGCCCCAACCGCCATGATTATAATCACAGCGGAGATACCGATAATCATTCCCAACATCGTCAAAAAAGAACGCAATTTGTGCGTCCGGATAACGTTAAAACTATTTTTAAAATTTTCCGTCAGATTCATAAACTACTTCCTTAATTCACCGTCACGAGCCAGCCGTTGATTAATGACCCTTTCGTCCGCCACGATCTGACCATCGCGAATCCGGATCACCCGTTTGGCATGATCGGCCGTATCCCGTTCATGAGTTACTAAAATCACGGTTCGGCCTTGATTATTAAGATCTTGGATAATTTCCATGATTTGCTGGCCGGACCTGGAATCAAGATTACCGGTTGGTTCATCGGCGAAAATCACCGAGGGATTATTAACCAAAGCCCGGGCGATAGCCACTCGCTGCTGCTCACCGCCGGACAGTTGATTGGACAAATGATTAATCCGGTGAGACAGACCAACCGCTTCAATCGCCGCCAAAGTCATCTTAGTCCTTTCTTTGGGTTTTAACCGAGTATAAATCAAAGGTAACTTAACATTCTCTAAAACCGAAGTCCGAGCCAAGAGATTATAAGTTTGAAAAACAAAACCAATTTCCTCATTTCGAAGTTCGGCTAATTTGTTATCGTCAAAGTTGGTTACATCCTGGCCTTTGAAAAGATAACGGCCGCCGGTCGCCCGATCCAAAAAACCCAAAACATGCATCAGTGTTGATTTACCGGAGCCGGATGGTCCCATGATCGCCACAAACTCGCCGGCCTTAATTTCAAAATTTATCCCCTTCAAAACGTTGGTAACCACGTCTTCGGTGATATAATCTTTCTTTAAGTCCTCTAGTTTTATTAATATTTCTTCGGGCATAGATATAAAGTAAGCCAACAGATTAACCGGCGCTGGCCCAAAAAATCAACCGGACCAGAATAACACCGGTTTATTGCTTAGTAAAAGTGATGACTAATTGACCCTGGTTTAGACCGGAAATAATCTCAATTAATCCCCCATCGCCGCGCAGACCGGTAGTAACGGTAACTTCGACCGCCTGACCGTTTTCCAGAACCTCCACTACTTTATGGCTGTTCTTTTCTTTAACAGCGCGCGACGGAATAATCAAGACGTTCTGAATTTTAGCCGTTTCGATATCAATATTAGCCGTCATTCCGGGTTTAACTTTGTCTTTAAGGGTGGCAACATTTTCGGGCTGTTCCGCCGCCAAACTGACGGTTACTTTGTAATAAATCACGTCCTGAATTTCCGTCTGCGCCGGATCAATTTTAGTCACTACTCCCCGGAGGATATCGTCGTCAGTAAAAGCATCAAGGGTAATCTGGGCCGCATCACCTAATTCAACTTTACTAATATCAGATTCGGGAATATCCACTTCAATTTCCTGATCCTGAATGGCTAACATCTTTATGGCTGTCTTGGTTAAAGCGGTCTGTTCCCCGACATTATAATTAACTTCCGTAATAATGCCATCAATTGGCGCCCGTAAAATAGTATCACTGTAGCGATCCTGAGCTAAAGCTAAATCCGCCTGGGCGCGTTGCACCCGAGCCCGATAGACAGCAACGTCTTCCGGCCGGCTGGCAGCCTTCTTGAATGACAAATCGGCCTGGGATTTAGTTAAATTATTTTCCGCCGTGGAAACCGCATTATGAGCAGCGTCAACCTTGGTTTGGTAAGTAATCCGAGCGTCCGCCAGACTTTGTCGTTCAGTCTTAACGGTATTAATACTGGTGTCGGTAATAGTCCGTTCCGCATTTATATCCGTCTTCAAAGTGCCCAAAACGGTTTGAGTCAAGGTTGCATTAGTCACCACGTAATCAAGCAGAGAACCCATGTCATCAATCGCTTTTTTAGTTGTCGCTAAGGCAATCAAAGTGGAGTTAACGGCAGCATCAACTTTATTATCCGTTATTTCCAAACTGGCTTGACGGCTATCCGCTTCCGCCTGGCTGATCTGGTTTAAGCCTAAATCATAATTATCCAAGACCTGGGTTTCCAATTGGTTATTATAACTCACAAAATTATCGTCATTGCCTTGATAATTCATGGCATCATAGATGGCCTGCAACGAAATCCGGGCTTTGTTCAAAGCGGAATTCACCGCTACCACCGTATTCGAGCGTTGGTTTTCCAACGCCTGAAGATAGGTTTTTTCGGCATTAACCGAATCGGTTTTCGCGTTAGCCAAATCCGTCTGGTACGTTTGAACCAATGCTTCATAGACCGCGATGTCTTCGGGCGTAGCTCCGGCGACAACTTTATCTAATGACGCTTGGGCTTCCGCTAAATCCGCCTGAGCCTTACTGACATTGATGCCTAAATCGGTTGCCTTGAGCTGCATTAATACGTCACCGGTTTTGACCTTATCGCCAGTATTAACTTTGCGTACCGCTATTTGACCGGAATTCTGAAAATTCAATTCAATGTCCGAGGCGGACTTAATTTGGCCGGTGGCCGAAACAGTTTGAATAATTTCCCCCATCTTGGCCTCTTCGGTTGCATACTCTACTTTCTTACTGTTTTGCGCCGACCGGACAATTAAAGCAATGATCACAACCAAAATGATTATAATTACCCAAAAAATTTTTGACTTAAGGAGTTTTTTTATTCTCATATCAACTTGGGTTATTTACAATTTTTAATCAATTAATTAAGTTTATCAATTGGCAAATTTTTTGTATAAATCAACAATCCGCCGACAGCCCAAGTCAATTGAACCTCTCTTAACATCCAAAATACGATTGATCATTTCTTCAACGAAAGCGATCTTTTTCTTGATGGCTGTAAAATTTTGCGATTGCCGCTTTGAATCCTGCGCCAACATATCAATATCATCATGCATGTGACTGATAGTGCGGATGATTAATTCTACAATTTCTTCCGGGTATTGCGTGTTAAAAACCTTTTCCGCGACACCCTGTTTAATAATTTTGACGAAAGGCTTGCCCGCTATCACCAAACCCTTTTCAATCAGCTTATTTTCAAATATTTGATCCCGATTTTGTTTAATAATACAGTGAATCTGCAAAAGCTGGCCCAAATTAATAAATTTATATTGCTGGTCTTTTGAAAGCGCCAGGTTCAACTTGGCGACAGCACCCAAGTTTTTTTGTTCCGCTACTGCCTGAGCCGCTTGCGCCATATTTTTGGCATATTGCTCGGCCAGACTTTCCAAGATTTCATCTTTAGATTTAAAATGATGATAGAATGCTCCCTTGGAAACACCTGACTTTTTAACAATCAACTCGACTGAAGTTTTTTCGTAACCTTTCTGGTGAAATAATTGCAAAGCAATCTCTTGAAGTTTTTGTTTAGTGACAATTGAGTGGTTGGTCTTAGTCATACTTAAGTTGTAATGTTAACATACCGACGGTCGGTATGTCAAATGGCCCCCTGGGGAAAACTCCATTAATTACCTAAAATGAGGTAATTAAAGACGATCCGGATAGTCCGAAGTAACGCCATCAACGCCTAAAGATTTAAAACGTTTAATTTCTTTCAGCTCATTTACCGTCCAAACAACCACTTGGAAACCTCGACGGTGAGCATCCTGGATAAAATTCTGGTCGACATAGGCATAAGCTAAATGGATGGAATAAGCCGGTAATTTGACGGCAAATTCGGCATAACCGATAGGTTTAGCTTCGATAATCGGTCCCAGCCGGATGAGCCGGTTTAACTGGCTTAATTTCAACAGCCGGTAATGATCAAAAGAAATAACAATAAAATCCTGATACGCCCAGCCTTTTTGGCTGACGTAACCTTGAATGATTTCATTAGCCGGCTGGACGGTGCCATTCGCCTTAAGCTCAATTATTACTCCTACCCGACGGTTAACCAAATCCAAAACCTCCGTCAAGGTAGGGATTTTTTGACCCAAACCGGCATCTAATTTCTTCAATTGGGCTAAAGTCATCGAAGCCACTTCCCCTTTACCGTTGGTAGTCCGGTCGACTTTATCATCATGAATCACCACCAACTCCCCGCTGGAACAGAGATGAACATCCAGTTCAACCATATCGACTCCCAGATCAATGGCTTTTTGGAAAGACGCTAAAGTATTTTCCGGTACCAGACCCGCGGCACCGCGATGACCAATTTTTAACATATTCATTTTCTAATTCTAAAAATAACCTGGCTAATAATTTGTAAAACAAGCTGGATCAAATCGTTAATAATGTTGACCCGGTCAAAGGTAAAAAATAAAATGGGAAAAATAGTTGAATTTATTTAATGAACCCGCCGGCCTGCAACCGCCATAATTTTTGATACAGCCCGCCTTTTTTCTTGCTCAATTCATCGTGACTACCCGCCTCCACGATTCCTTTGGCGTCCATTACGACAATCCGATCCATCTTTTTTATAGTGGAAAGCCGATGAGCGACAACAATCACGGTTTTATCAACCATCAATTTATTCAAAGCGTCCTGGATTAAACTTTCCGATTCCGAATCCAAACTGGAAGTGGCTTCGTCCAGTACCAAGATCGGCGCGTTGCGCAAAATCGCCCGGGCAATCGCCACCCGCTGACGCTCGCCGCCGGATAATTTGATGCCCCGCTCACCGACATAAGTGTTATAACCATCGCTTAACCCTTTGATGAATTCGTGACAATGGGCGGCTTGAGCCGCGGCTAAAATTTCAGCATCGGTGGCCTCAGGCCGGCCGTAGCGAATGTTCTCCCACAGTGTCCGGTGAAATAGAATCGGGTCTTGCGGCACCAAACTGACATTTTGCCACAAACTCTCTTGAGTTACCTGCGAAATGTCCTGGCCGTCAATTAAAATCTTACCAGACGTAATGTCATGCATCCGTAAAAGCAGTTTTACCACCGTGGTTTTGCCCGCGCCCGAAGGGCCGATCAAAGCCAGACGTTCTCCCGGCTTAACGGTTAGATTGAATTGATCAAGAATAGTGCGAGTTTGATGATAATTAAAAACTACATCTTTAAACTCAATCTGGCCGTTGTTAATTTTTAGTTTTTTAGCGCCAGGAATGTCCTGAATATCGTGAGGCGTGCTTAAAATTACCGTCATTTCTTCCGCATCAGCCAAGTGTTCATAAATTTCCCGAATTACCCGGCCAAAATCCCAAATCCGCATGAAAAGATTAACCAAATAAGTCTGAATCAAAACAAAATCACCGACCGTCAGAAATCCCTTAACCCAAAGTTTAACCGCCAGATAGAAAACACCGATCTCCAGACCAATCATCAAAAACCCCTGAATCCCTTCTATTAAGTTACCCAGGTTCCAGGTGAACAACTGTAGCCGGCGCAATTTTTCGGTAACAAGAGCAAAACTTTTTAATTCCCGAGCATAGCCATTGAATAGCCGGACGTTGGTATGATTGGTGACGGTATCGGCTAAAACTCCTGTGGTCTCGGTTTCCGCTTCGCTGCGTTTGATATCATACTGGAGTTTATACTTGGTAAAAATCCAATTGATGATCATAAATAATGCCGTCCAAATAATAACGGCGACGCCCAAGACCACATTGGTTTTGAACAAAACAATTGAAATCACTAAAACTTTAATCGCCAGCGGCAACAAATTCCAAATAATCTTGTCATCAATAACCCGAAAGGCATTAACAAACCATTTAACCTTTTTGACCAATGAACCGACAAAATTATTACTAAAATAGGTAAAAGAATGCTGGTGGAGATAAGAGAAACAATAGTTGGATAAATCCGCCATTACTTTGGGTACAAAATAACTGTCGGCAAAAGTAGAAATTCGCCAAAAAACCCACTCCAATAAATCCAGAGCGGCGATGATGATTAAAATGGAAATTAATTTGGAAGCGACTGCACCGGAAGGTTGGTTGCTGGCTAAAACGTCAAAAAAATCTTTGAAAAACAAAGGGATGACTACGCCCAAAACCGCCGCGGCCGAAACCGGAATCACCATCAAAAGACCGACCAGCTTATAATGACAAGCCTGCCGCCAATAAATCTTAAAAGTTTTTTTGGTGTTATCTTTCATGTTAGTTAGCATACCGCACCTAAAGCGAACGGGCAAAAAATTGCCATTAAGGCGACTCATTAAATGTTATAGACAAACTATGAAACAGTTCGCCCCATTGACTCTAGATAATCCTCAGCCATCCTCCTCATTTTCCTAATAAAGCTAGACGACTTGAAAGAATTTGTTTTACCGCGATGCAATTCTCTAGTTAAACGTTCAACTGTGCTATGAGATGAAGCTGCTTTTAAATCTTCTAAAAAATTTTCAGGTAAAACTTCCTTGGCAAATTTACAAATTTCTTGATCATCAAATTGGGTACCGGTCAAGAAACTATCAACTAACGAGTTCCATATTGTTTCTGGATCTAAACTAGTTTCTTCAGCAATACGACCAATAAACGCATCCACTAATTTTACTTCACTACTGTAACAATCTCGTTTTTGACCTGTATGTTTTTTTATGGTTGTAAAATAATCATCTATTTCCTTTTGTTTTGCCATACCAGTTTTGACGGCGTAACTAGCAAATACTTCACGTGAAAGTTTTTCTGTTATGCCCTCATCCCAAAGCCGGCATAATCCCGATATAGTTAATCCTATTCCTTTGATTTGTGTTGTTTTAGCAGAGCCAACTTGAAAACTTCTAGTCAATAGGGTTTCATCCGAACATCCCGTATCAGAAGCTGCGTGTATTTGCTCATGAATAAGATAATGTGTTTTTAAAAATTTTTCATCCACACCAAGACGTTCAGCTAACCTTAGCGCGTCTTCTAAGCTAAAATCGATTTCTCTTGGTCTTAGAATATATCTGCCCACTCTTCCTGATACATATTTAGAGAAAATTCTTTCTGGCGGTACCAAATCAATTTCAGCGTTTTTCTCTGTACTTATGCGAGATTGTAATAAAGATGCTACTTCCCCCAGATCGACAGTTCTTACAAACTCCAAGAGCTCCCTTTGTTTAGGGTCATTGATCTCCAAATATTCTGGAGGTTGGAAAGATCTTTCAGGATTCATATTTTAAATTATCAGCAGGGTTTAATTATTTAAACTTTCTTTGATTTTTTCGGGGACAGCCAAACATCGACGTCATTGATCCAATACCAATCCGGCCAAAACGTCAAATGAATCTTTAAAGAAGGATGGTGATGGAGGTGTTTCAATCCCCGGCTTCTGGCTAAGAATGCTTCAACGAATATAAACCGGCCGCCGGAGAATTTGCTCCAATTCAGGATTTTCACTTTGGACATTTTCAATAATCTTTTTAGCCACCTCGTTCGGATCCATATAATTATCATAATCAGCTGGCCGAAGCTGATCAAATAAATTTGTCCTCATTCCCCCGGGATAAACCGATATGACTTTGATGCCGTCGCCTTCAACTTCCAGTCTAAGCGATTTAGAAAAACCGTCCACGGCGTATTTACTGGCGCAGTAACCGGACGAACCAGCCCGGCCGGCCAAAGCGCTGGTGGACAAAATATTAACGATTATTCCCCCGCCGCCCTGCCGCCGCATTTGTTCTAAAGCGAATTTAGAACCATAAATCGTCCCAAAAAGATTGATTTCCATCATATCGTGGAGCTTGGCCATATCCATCTTTTCAATCGGCGTATGAGGCAGCCAGACACCGGCATTATTAATCCAAATATCAAGTCGGCCAAAACGTTTAACTACCGCCTGACCTAACCGGCGCACCTGTTTTTCTTCCCTAACGTCAAGCGCTATCGGTGTGGCGCTAATTTCTTTTGCCGTTTGTTGCAACAATTTATTTCTTCTGGCGGTAATGATAACTCTAGCACCAGCCTTAACCAAAACCTCAGCCAAGGCCTTACCTAGACCCTGACTGCCACCAGTAATGACGATAATCGCATTTTGTAGTTTCATATACAAATATTATACCTCACTTGAAGGTGAGCAAGCAAAAAACCGCCGACTTAGCGATTTTACCTAGTTGGATTAGATTTAGGATGTCACAACTCAAATTGGCACCCATCTAAACGCCACCCACGACAACAACCATAAAATCGCAAAATGGATAAACAAAAATAAAACAACAAAATCCAAAGGATAACCTTCGAAAAAGTACCGGATTTGCAAAAGCCCGGCAATAACCGCGGAAAAAATCAACGATTTGAGCCAAAAACGTTTTACGTTTAACAACAGCCAAAACAGGCCAAAGCCGATGATAGTGCCATAAATTATTTTGTTGGGAAAGTAGCGGGCTGGCACAGAGTAATCAACACTAAGATGGTGAAATAGAAAATCAATCGCCGCAAAAATCAAGATGATCAATAGCGTCAAAACAAAACTTAAAGTTATCCTTCTGCCAGAAATATTTTTCATTACTATTGAACAATTATCTGACCCTTCATTGACGGATGAATTCCGCAGCTATAGTCGTAAGTGCCGACCTGGTCGAAAGTGTATTGAAAAGTCTGTCCCTGGCTTAACCGTGGTGACAAAAATAATGTTGATTTAATGTCATGCGGCGCGGTATCATTATTAGTCCAAGTCACAGTAGTGCCGGTTTTAATCTTTAGGGTTTGAGGCATAAAGGCAAAACCTTGGATTGTCACCTTCTCATTACTTACCATTGGAAGAGGCGGCGGCGGAGTTACCATGCCTGTGGTTGGCATTGAATTTACTGACCCTTGATTTGGCGGCGGAGTTACCTGCCCTTGTTCCGGTAATACCGGACTTGGTGTCGGTGTCACTGGCTGATTGGTGCAACTAGCGCCAATAAGTAAAAAAGATGATGCAACAATTAGTAAAAATGATTTTTTGGTCATAGTTTTTTCTATTACTATAAAGATAATTTTATTATACCTCGCCAAAGGCAATTAAGCAAAAAGTGGTTTATGCCACTCCTGATAAAAACCAGCTGTTTTTTAATCATAAGCTAAGGATAATAAAAAACACTCCCGTTAAAAAGAGTGATTTTATGAAACATACTATTCACCAATGGCGTGGCAGGAGCGCCCTGACTCAAACCCGGACCAAGGCTTTATGAAGAAAAAACCAAATTACATTAACTGCGGGATTATTTAATTATTAACAATGAATAGCTGCTAGTTTGTGGGCTAAATTGTTTTTTAAAAATTCTATCAAGACTACGGCCGATGATTTTAAAAATTTTTTTCCGGCCAATGGGCAGCAAATGAAACCAACTCTCTATCGCCCCTCGACTTTGCTGATAGTAAACAGTAGAGAAACCCTTAAATAAAAGCTGCAACGTATCAAGGGTAAAACGCCAATAATCACCATAATAGCCTTTCTCGGCATGATAATAAAAAAGAAACGGTACATGAACGTAGCAACGTCCACCGGGTTGTAGCACCCGATAGATTTCGGCTGCGGCCTTGATTGGATTTTCGACATGTTCAAGAATCGAAAGACAAATAATAGCATCAACCGAGTTATCCGCTAAGGGCAAATCCTGAATGTCACCAAGTATATCAGGCTTATAAGTTGATACATAATCCAAAACTAGATAGTCAACATTTTTTAAATATGGTTTGAGCCAAGCATTTTTATCCGAAGCCCGATTGCCTCGATTACAATCAAGCTTTAAACCACTGCCAATATCAATTACTTGGCAACGTCGTGAATGTTCTTGAGGCATATCGCGGAATATCTGAGTTAAAGCCATTTCGCCTACATCAGCTACTCGATGCCAAGAAGAATCTATTTTCACCATAAAATTTCTAGATACTATTTTATTTTTGACAGATTATGTCGTTGGTAAGTGATTGGCAGGGGCGCCAGGATTTGAACCCGGACCAACGGTTTTGGAGACCGTCATGCTACCATTGACACCACGCCCCCATATAAGTCATCCCGAACCATGTTCGGGATCTCGTAAAAAGATAAGAGATTCTGGAATCTGCCTGCCGGCAGGCAGATTCAGAATGACAAAAGAAAATTACTTTGTTTCTTTATGTAAAGTATGCTTCTTACAGTGCTTGCAGAACTTATTCATCTCTAAACGAGTCTTGAGAGTTTTTTTATTTTTGCGAGAAAAATAATTTACTCGCTTGCACTCCTTGCATTCCATCTTAATCATGTTATCTTGAGACATAAGTTTAGTTTATAGCTTTTAGTAAATATCTTATGATTAATTGTTGACTGGCTGCCCTGTCTGCCCTTGCCTTAGCCGACGGGGTGATTTGAACACCCGACCAATGGTTTACAAAACCACTGCTCTACCACTGAGCTACGTCGGCTCGGGCCAAGGCGGACGGGTTGTTCTGCCAATAGACTAGGTAATAAAAATCTCAAAATTACATCTTAAAATTTAAAGCTTTTCTGCCTTTAGCCGCAGTTTTGAGATTTTAGATTTAAACTTTGATATTTTATGGTGGTGGGCCGGGACGGATTCCTCGCCGGAGGCGAGTGCGCCTTTGGCGCAGAACCGCCAATTCCTATTTCAGGATGCTATCCAAATATTTTCTTCCTTGTCCAGATTTCAAAAACTTCTATCTTCTCATCGCTACGATAATTTTGGTGGGCCGGGACGGATTCGAACCGCCGAAGGCATAAGCCAGCTGATTTACAGTCAGCCCCGTTTGACCGCTTCGGTACCGACCCATGGAGCCCACTCGCGGACTTGAACCGCGGACCTACTCCTTACCATGGAGTTGCTCTACCAACTGAGCTAAGTGGGCGTGTTTTCTGGTTCAGACGATACTGGTTCCGGTGCTTCTACGGCCGGCAAAGCCGCTATCTCAGCCTCAAGCTCGGACAATTTCTGGTTATCGGGGTCGGCCTCCTTTAAGGCCTGGAAAGTTTTCTCCGATAAATCTTTACGCTTTAACATTATACTGACTTTCAACAATAAGTCAAGGAAGCGGGGGTTATTGGGCTCAATTATCACCGCTTTTTCGAAGCTTTTAAGGGCCTGGACCGGCTTATTCTCTAACTGATAAATTGATCCTAAATCGGCATGGCTACAGGCCAATTGATGCTTAAGGCTGCTATTGTCCCCCTTGGCCAGCTTACTCAGTAATTTTAGACTGAAGCGACAAGTTTCTCGGGCCTTCCGATAATCACGATCTTCCAAATAAACTTTCACCAAACCGACGTAAGCCTCCCAATTACCCTGGTCAAGCTCAATCGCTTTGATATAAGCGGACTCCGCTTCATCGGTTTTTTCCTCGTCCAGAAATCCTTCCGCTTTTACTAAAACATCTTTGGCCTCCTGCTGGGCGTCAATTTCTTTCAAAGGATTGGCCGAACGCATTTTTAATTTCTCCAGCCTCATAATCTGCTGATAAAATATCGCCACCGCTTCACTGGCGGTCTTTAATATCGGCTTAAAAATTTTCACTGCCAATTTTTGAACCGCTACCGTTTTGCGCGATAAACGCTCAAGAATAATTCGATTTTTAGCCGCCGAATTTTTTTCTGCCGGAATTGAATCAACATTGATTGTCGCTAAATGAGAAAATTTTTTAATTACCAAAAAAACAATAGCGAATAGACTGGCGATTATTATAATTATGGGAATTAAGTAATAAAACATAATGGCCTAAAACTAATGCCCTCCTGAATCAGGGGGAGGGAGATTAACAATTTAATTTAACTAAAAATTTTTGATTAGATCGGTAAATTCATCAGCCTGCAGACTGGCCCCGCCGACCAAGACCCCATCGGTATTCTCCAATTGGGAGAAAGCCGAAACGTTGCTACTGTCCACACTGCCACCATAAACAATTCGAGTATTGTCGTTCACTAATTCCAGAGGAAATAAATCGATCAGGGTCTGACGAATTACCCGATGAGCATTCTGGGCTTCCGGCGGTTCAATCGCCTGACCGGTACCGATCACCCAAACCGGCTCATAAGCGACAATCAATTGCTGGTCTGACCGGAACTCAATTCCTTCCAGCGCTGCTGTAACCTGCTTAATCAAGATATAATCAGTCGCACCCTGCTGACGCTGTTCAAAAGTTTCTCCCACGCAGACAATCGGCGTTAATCCTTCCGCCAAACTGGCCTTAATTTTTTGATGAACGTTATCGTCGGTCTCTTGAAAATATTTGCGCCGCTCGGAATGACCAACAATAACGAATTCACAGCCAATCTCCCGAAGTTGGGGCGCGGAAATTTCTCCGGTATAAGCGCCAGCGGTTTCCCAAAAAACATCCTGGGCACCAAGTTTCAATTTGCTGCCACGTAAAATCTCGCCTACCGACTGCAGACTGACAAAAGACGGGCACAAAACCAGCTCCACCCCAGGCAGACTGACGCCCCTTAGCTCTTTGGCTAGGCCCCCGGCTTCGTTCAGTCCCAATTTCATTTTCCAGTTGGCGATAATAATTGGTTTTTTCGGTTCCATAATCAATCGCTATTGATTAAAATGATGGCAAAAATGAGGATAAACTTGATAAAAATGGCGAAAAATCAACAAAAAAATGACTACCTCATTATATAATAAACTGATGCCCAAGGCAAGTAACTAACCCTCCAAAATAGGGTAAAAAAACCAAGCCCCTATTGAGAATTGGGCCAGTCATAATTAGCAAAAACCCAGTCAACCAGACCCTTGGCCTCTTGCCAACGGCTGGTTTGATCAGACGCGCCCAGCAGGGCTAGAATTAGAGTTTGACCCTCCGCTCTTTTAACCTCAATAAGCAAACAATAGCCCGCTTCGTCCAGATAACCGGTTTTGGCTCCGACAATTTGATAGGGTTCGGAATCGAGAAAGCTGCCAAGCAACCGGTCGGTGCTTTCAGCTTTAACCGGTCTTTGATTGTTTAAAACCTTAAAATTATATTCTTTAGTTTTGACCGCTTCAGCAATCTCCGGCCGGGCAAAAGCCGCCTGAGCCAGCTTGACCAAATCTGCCGGCGTCGAAACATTGGCCGGGGCTAAACCGGTCGGGTCAGCGAAATAAGTATTTGTCATCCCCAGCTCAAATGCCTTTTGATTCATTAAAGCGATAAAATTATCCTGGCCCGTTGAACGGGCTAAAGCCGAAAGTGCTTCATTGGATGAAGCGATTAAAGCCAATTGGAATAAATCTTTTACCTTCACTTTTTCATCCGTGAATAAATAGACAAAACCGCCTTCTTTTTGGTCCTCTTTAACCATGGTAATCTCTTGGTCAAACCCTGGGTTATAATCCAAAAAAACCAAAGCGGCCATTAGTTTGCTGATGCTGGCAATCGATGAAGCGACCTGGCTATTTTTATCATACAAAACTTTACCGGAGTCTTTATCTATAACTAAAATACTTTTAGCCGTGGTCTTTATGCCAAGACTTTTATTAACCAGGCGTTGCGGTGTCGTAATCTCATTTTCCGACTGAGTTGAATAAGAATAATCAACTGCCTTTTGCGTTACAAAATTAAAACCTGCCTGTCCGGCAGGAAATAATAAACCGGCTAAGATAATGGCGACGACAAAATTAAACATAATTTATTCTTTGGTTTGATTCAATATCTTCTCTAGACTGGCGCTGGAATTAAGTTTGGCGTAGTCCGGCAATTCGGATTGGGCCTTAAGGCCCAGAAACTTCAAAAAATCAAAAGTGATATTGTAACTAACCTGCATCTTACTTTTGTCTTGAGTACTCTCTACCAATCCGCGGATTAGTAAGTTGCGTAAAATAATGGCGCAGTTCACTCCCCTAATCTGTTCCAGCTCGGCCCGGGAAACCGGCCCGCGGTAAGCCACAATGGTTAGGGTTTCTAAAGCCGCCCGGGAAAGTTCCCCGGTGGTTTCCGCCTTAATAAAATCTTTAACCAGTTTGGCATTTTCCGCTGCGGTTACTAGCTGAACTTTATCGTCAATCTTTTGGATAGCAACTCCCCGACCCTGCTGATTATACTCAGCAATCAGTTGATTCATTGCCTCGTTGACCGAGGACTTTTCCGCCTTGGTTAATTCAACCAATTTTTTAATGGTGAACGGCTGATTGGAAATAAACAGCAGACTTTCGATTTGAGACTTTAGGTTAGACATATTGCTTTCTTAACCTATTAATTATATTAATTGGTGTTATTTTTGGTTGAATCTAACTTCTCAATAGTAATATCCTCAAAATTGTTGCTCTGCCGGACAATAATCACCCGCTGCTTCATCAATTCCAACAAGGCAAGAAAACTGACGATTATTTCCGTCCGGTCCTTGGCTTCCCTGAGGATTTCCGAAAAACTGGAGCTGGCTTTTTGATAAATTCTTTCCCGGATCTGCTGAATCTTTTCTTGGATGCTGATAGTTTTTCTCACTACTTCCGTCGATAGGTTTACCACCGGCTCTAGGGCGCGGACGACTGCCCTAAAAATTTCCGCCAGTTTATCGCTGGTCAGTTTCGGCGGCGGCGAAAAACCGATGTCTTCGGTAGTCAAAAGTTTTTCCCGGGAAAAACAAAACTGTTTTTTACTGATAATCTTTTGAACCAGTTTTGACGCTTCCAAATACTCCTTATAGATTTTGAGCTGGTTCGTTAAGTCTTCGCCTTCATCTTCTTCCCATTCAAGAAATGGCAACAGCGCCCGCGACTTAATCAAAAGCAACCTAGCCGCCACAACTAAAAAATCAGCCAACGCTGAGGCTTGAATTTGATCCTGAGCCGATTGATGGATGATCTTAATATACTGCTCGGTGACCTCGGCCAAGGCCACTTGAGTAATCTCTAATTTTTGTTCCTCAATTAGCTGCAAGAGTAAATCCAAAGGCCCTTCAAAATTTTGTACTTTTATTTTATGCATTATTTGCGTTTTATAACTTTTTTCTTGGCTGACTTTTTCGTTACCTTCTTTTTAGCTACCCTTTTGATTAGCTTCCTTTTAGCTTTGGGCTTAGTCTGCATTTTGTATCCCCCACTTTTAGTAAAGCTGGCGAGCTTAGCCTGTTCCAGCGCGATGAAATCTTTGACCTTCATCCGAACCGAATCAGTAAAACTACCGGCGGCTAAAATAATGTCTTTGGCTTTCAATAAACTTTTATCAGCCACAACGTCGATTTTGTGCAGCCCGCCAAAAGCCGTCATCGATCCTGGCTTCACTTTAAAAATTTTCACCATCACCTGCTCTTTAGGAATAGAAATCTTTTTCACCTTAAGAATGGCTTTTAGTTTTCCTAGATCAAGCCGCATATTGGCCGGTACCACGGCAATGATGTAGGCCTTATCGGTAGCGATCAACAAGCTTTTGGCAATCTCTTTCAGCTCCCGGCGTAAAGTCTGAGCCGCATCATAAGCGGTATAAACGGTTTTATGAGCAATTGCTTCATACTTAACCATTTTTTTATCCAAGTATTGTTTAGTTTTAGCGGGGATAGACATAGTTTTAGAAATAAGAATTAAGAAATAAGTAATAAGCAGCTTAAATAATGGCCTATTTCTTATTTCTTATCTCTTATTTCTGCTTTTGAATGGCAATCTCTGCTGCACACCAAGTAAAGTCTTTGCCAGTCGCTGACCTTTGGGGGTCAACCGCACCTGCCGAATAAACCATTTATGCGGTGTCCGCCAGCCGTACCCGATAACCAGTTCTTTATTGATTAACCGATCGACACTTTTGGTAATCACGCCGATAATATCTTTTAGCTTGGGCCGATTTTGCTGGCCATTATAAAACTTAACTAAAATATTTTTGGAGACAGTCTTGTTTGTCGTCTGCCAAGCTTGCCGGAGAATATATTTTTGGAGTTCAGATAGTTTCATAAATATGATACTAATCTGCGAATGTATGCGAATCTACGTATGCGAATAGCATTACGAATGCACATACAAATGCTATTCGTAGATTAGTACGTCATTCGTAATTTGCATCGCTATTTAATCAACCATGCTGGTGTCAGACCCTTCGGTTATTTCGACGTCTTCCGCCAGTTTAATATGAGCCTCGACCAAAGTTTTTTTACCAATGATATTTGGCGCGTCCATCATCAGATCCCGATTGTCACCGGTCTTAGGGAAGACAATCACTTCTCGGATATTCGGTTCGTTTTGTAAAATGGAAACAATGCGATCCAGCCCGGCGGCGATTCCGCCATGAGGCGGCGCGCCATAGCTGAAAGCTTCCAGCATGTGACCAAACCGGCGTTGGGTTTCGTCTTCGGTCAAACCTAAGATATCAAAAACGCGTTTTTGAATGTCTGCCCGATGGATTCTGATTGAGCCGCCCCAAATTTCGCTGCCGTTAAGAGCTAGGTCATAACCGTAGGCGCGCCACTTGAGTGGCTCAGACGGATACTTTTCCATATCCTCTCGATTAGGCATGGTGAAAGGATGGTGAATTGCCACAATTTTTTTAGCCGTGGCCGAATAAGTAAACATTGGCGCGTCCACAATCCAACAGAAAGCCAGTTCATCCGGATTAGTTTTATCCTTTCTCAAGTCCGGTTTGTCTGACTGATACTTCTCCATCGCTTCGGCATAGGTAATTCGGGGAAAAGGTTTCTGGGCAATAATTTTATTCGGATAAAGTTTTTCTATCAATTCAATCATCAGGCTTTCAACAATCTGCCAGATTGTCTCCTGCTCGATAAAACTCATCTCGACATCGATTTGAGTAAATTCCGCCTGGCGGTCACCACGCTGGTCTTCATCCCGAAAACATCTCGCAATCTGAAAATATTTTTCCACCCCCGCCACCATCAATAACTGCTTAAACTGCTGCGGCGACTGCGGCAAAACATAAAACTTACCCGGCCAAAGCCGCGCCGGAACAATAAACTCCCGGGCGCCTTCCGGCGTACCTTTAGTTAAAACCGGCGTTTCAATTTCTAAAAATCCTAATTGATCAAAATAATCGCGGACTAATTTAATAATTTTATGCCGCATAATCATATTGGTTTTCATTCGTTCACGGCGTAAATCCAAATAACGATACTTCAGCCGAACATCTTCACCGGCATCCTGCAGGGTATCAATTTCAAACGGCGGAGTTTTAGCCTCGTTTAGAATCTCCAGTCTTTCACCGACCATTTCCACTGTACCAGTCGGCAACTTGGGATTAACCATTTTCTCTGGCCGGGCGTTAACGGTACCTTCAATGGCAACGACGAACTCTGACCGTAAGTCATTAGCTAGTTTATGAGCTTCGGGAAAACCGGGTTCAAAAACCACCTGCAACAAGCCGCTGCGATCTCGTAAATCGATAAAAATTATTTTACCGTGATCCCGGCGAGTATGAACCCAGCCAAAAACCTTGACTTTCTGGCCAACATTTTCTACCGCTGCCGCAATGTTAGTTCTCTCCATAATAAAAAATTAACTGAATTAGTGTTAATATCATACTAAATTATGGCCGATTTGGCAACTTTTCCGGGCCGACATTTGAGAATAAGGGATAAAAAAAATCCGTTGCAACTCTTCGCTACAACGGAGTAAGAACAGAACCAACAAGGTAGGAACACTACCTCAGTTGTTCAAATATTTGGAATTTGGTGAAGCGACCGCGGCAAAAACCACAATTCAGGTGAGGGCCATTCGGGCTACTGCCGTCAACGGTGAAAAATGATTTCGCCTCCGGCGCCACTCTGGTAACGCAGTCCGCGTTGGGGCACTTCAGGATCGAAGCTACTGCCGAGGGCAGGTCAACCTTGACCTTACAGTACTTGCCATCATCGAGAATGATCACCCGCATATCTGGGGCAAACAAACCCAACGCTGCCAATACTTCATTGGCCACGAACCGATCATCAAGGAAGATGATGTCTTTGCGTCTCTTCCGGTCCTCGCCGGAAGGTTTCCTGGGAACGACCACGCCGTCCGAACCGTCGGAACCATAGATCCCGGCCAACTGAAGCAGCCTGTCTAACACCTGACCGGTTCCTGGCAGCAGATGGTCAATCACCGTGCCGCGATTCAACGGATTAATGCTGCGCTGAGTCTGAGCCCATTTTTCCGCCGGCTTGGCCTGATGAACCGCGATTGGCTCTTCCAGCAAGGTAGCGGAGGCAACGGCCGGGACAGTAAAGAGATTGACCTCCTCCTCCCGACCTAACGAGCAAAGATGGAATGTAATAGCCCTGGTCGGTGGGCCCATGGCGGCTTGCATATCCATGGTGCATTGGGGGTGATGCCAGATCGACGGATCGATCATCGGGGTTTCCGAATCGAGCGGTTGAGCGTGCATCAGTTCGCCGGAGTAGCCATCGAGATATCTCTCATCGACTGAGAGTTGAGACAGCACCTCGCGTGCGGCCGCCTCGGGCATGAACTGCTTCAGTCTTTCCACCTGACCCCGCAGAACGTAGGTGATGTTGGCTTGACGGGCATCCGCCAGTTTTTCCGATTTGGCAGCGTTAAGACCAGCGAGCTGCCAGTCTTCAACCTGAAAGATACTGGGAGCGACCAGAATGTAACTGACCGTGAATTTCCGGCCGATGTCCAGCCAACTGCTGACGACTCGGCTGAAACGGAGGTCGCCGACAAAAGCGATGGTCAACTGATTGAAAACCTCGCTGATGAAAGCGCTTAGCTCTTCA